>Ga0179593_1478757_pt1 | contig 16301 bp, 14 predicted proteins | sample CZODoug2_1_08_16_FD_185931 | JGI IMG/M metagenome (GOLD analysis project Ga0179593, IMG submission 185931) | Vadose zone soil fungal communities from Angelo Coast Range Reserve, California, USA - CZODoug2_1_08_16fungal (PacBio error correction) | ecosystem: Environmental > Terrestrial > Soil >...
GAACGCTCGGAGCAGGCGTGATAAATTCACAGTTGGAAGGGAGGTGATCTGGTCCGCGCGCAATGTCCTAAAGCCTGCGGCCGGGGCTCCCAGGCTGACCTTCTCTTTGGACTGACCAAAAAACACAAGTAACGGATTCAGTAAAGTCAAGGAGCAGGGGGGCGCTGGGGAAAAAACGTCAAAAAAAAAAACCGCCGCGGCGCTAGCGCAGCTGGAAAATGGAACGGCAGCAAAATCGCCGGCAAAAAAAAAGAAAACAACGCGAAGAAAAACAAATAAATTATTTTCTCACGCAGAGGGTAGGCCAGAGGAAAACGCCTTGTGGTGAAGGCGCTCAAAGACCACCCCGACAAATTAGGGGCGAGAGCTAAAAATTCGTTGTTCAAGCGGGAAAATCTGCGCACCCATACGCTAAAATGGCTCCTAAATCTTCACACAGGCCTAGGTGGGGGGGGGGCGGGAGGAAGGCGACCGAGGAGGGGGGAACTCAGGTGATTATGAATATAAAGGAGTCTAAGAGAGAAGACATCGGAACATGATGACGACCATCACGTCCTTCTACGTCTCAGAGAAATCTCACTGACGATGACTTGAGCGACGGCTCATAATGGTGTTGACAAAGGTTCGCCAAGTATCAAGGCAGTGGAACAGGACTGGGGGGTTGAACGGGGTAGGGGGAAAGGGAAGATCAGCCTACCTACCTCAGGACGCGAACATCGCGCAACGCAACTAATGAAACAGGGAGAGAAACGGAATATGTGTCCGGATCTCCAAAAGACAGGTAGCGCTAGACCTGGTCGACGTTACCGGGTAAGGGCTCCCAAAAAAAAGGCACGACAACGAGGTTTTTTAAACACCCCAATACGGCACTTGTGGTTATGATTGGGACCAGTAAGCGAAAAAGAAAAAGAGGTGAGGTGATGTGAGACTCAGAAAATCAAACACGCGAATCAGACCCGGGGGTGGGGCGAGTAGCGCAAGCGGCAGTAAAACAACCCCCACTATTGCTGAGAGAGAGAATAAGCCGCTCCTCAGGGGCTCCCCCACAATAGAAGAACAATTCTCAACAACGGAGAAGGGTCCAGACACCATTTGGGTGGCAAGCTAAAATCCCCGTCCTGGAGGCGCGGCATCGATAAAACCATCCTCATCGTTTCCTAGGGCAAAGGTGGTGAAGAGCGGCGGCTCAGAGAGAATAAATTCGAAGCGGACTTGACTCAAAGTCCCAATCATGGCTCTTTCAGAAAACCCATGAAGCAGAATCTGACGGACTCTAAAGCAAGAAAAGTCGAGGAGGTGAGAAGCGGGAAAACAGCATACATCTAAGAAAGAGAGCGGCAACGCGAATGGAAACCTAATTTTCACTTAAGCGAGTAGGTAAAAAAAGACACTCCTTAACCAAGAATAAGACAACGGAGCGCAGCTTGGGCTGGACAGCGTGGACATCAAAGAGCAGAATGCATTAAAGCAAAAAGGATGGAGATGAAAGCACACAGGGGTGGAGAGTTCAAGGGCGACCCTGAAGCTCTTGGGCAAGAAAGAGAGGTCTCCGACCCGTGTCCAACCGAATCCTGGGGAAAAATAGTCCAAGGGACTGTGAGCACAGCGAGAAACGAGAGCGTGGACCGTCTGAACCAGCTGAGTTGACGGCGGATAAAATAGTCTCTAGAGTCACTGAGCACCGGGGCGAAGACGATCAAGACAAAATCTACTAAAAATCATCGAAAAGAGAGCGCCAGAGGAAGAGCCGAGCGGGCGGTCAAAGGCATCTCCGAAGGGCGCGCGGTATCCTCAACATAAGGCACGTGGACGCCGGGGCCCCATCATAAAGCAGAAATCGGGGCGCTTTTTCTACCATGGCGAGAAGGACACATAAGGAGATGATAATATGCAAGGAATAAGAATCATCTGAAGCTGTCCGTAGGTAGCGGATAAGACGGGGGGCGGTTCCCTCTTAAACCGTCAGAGGGGTGAGATCTTAAGTATAATTCTTTCAGACTATAGAGCCGCCAGATCAAATGCGGAAAAGAGGCGAAGTCGCCCTTGTCTGCTTGGCGGCCTGAAAGGAACATCTCAAAGATTTAGGCGGAAAATAGGGCAGTGAAAGGCAGTTCGATATAAGGCCTCTTTTTAGTAATCGCTTAGAGCTGAAATGAAAACCAGAAGTCCGACGCGGACCTGCTCAAAGCACGAAGAGAAAAGCAAAATTTTTAACAAAGGGTTGGGAGGTGAGAACGCAGGAAAAAACGGCGCGCCACGGAGCGCACCCTACAGCTCCAACGAAACAAAAACTTACGCGGGTGAGAGAGCCGGGGCTCAAGGTGGTGTCGACGGCACGAGTCAAAAACAAAGGGGCACGAATGCAGGTGAAGGAGGCGTTGGAGCAGGAGCAGGCGCTGTAGGGGAGGAGGGGAGCTCGATCGAAGGCCCTTGAGATCAAAGGCGGAGTAGGAAGCGAATGAAACTTCCAGGGGGTGCACAAGAAAAAAGCTAAAGGGCAGGGAATGCAGCGGAGACACGTAAGGAAGTGAAAAAACTCTTCGATCTGCGCAGAGAAGGAAACGTGCGCAAAGTGGAGAGAAAACTCAATCTCAAAAATAACATAAAGTACTTAATTAGTCCTGATCAGTGAGCAGAGCGAAGGGGAGCTTCCTATAGAAAGTGAGCATACGACGAAAAGACTGCCGCGTGGGCGAGGGAACCTCTTAATAACACCTCAACGGCGCGAATTCTGGACAAAATGCCACCCGACGTTCGGATGTTCACCGAGATAAATCACTTGCCTATTAAGCCAGGGGGAAACCCGCATAGGACGGGCTCTCAGAGATCATTCTACACAGTCGCAGCCCGACGGCGAATGGTCACTCGAACTTTAAGATCGAAGAACACTGAGGTGGGAAAGGACGTCCCAAAGAGTCGGGGATAGCTGGTTTATTCAGCACTGGTGGACAGGGTTAAGGGATTACCTGGCCCCCAAGACTCAGGGAAAAAGCGAACCCTCCAGGGCGAGGAAAGGCTCTCACCGGGCTGAGCGCACGGCAAATCCACTAAAGGAACATCTAACAATCGGTGGGAGGAAACTTGCAAAGAAAACTGCCACTAATGCTAGCCCAAAGAAGGAGATGACGTGAGTGCAGTGCAAAGGTTGGGTTACCAATCGTTCAGAATCTCAGGTTCATTCGCTTGAAAGCTGCTTTTTCGGGTGGAGCTGGTTTGTTCTGCAAAAGCGCCTCCGAAAGGTCGGTCGTTCAAAGAGCGGACAGTAGACTGCGGAAAAAAGGGGGGATGTCAGAAGCAAAAAAGGAGAGGAAAGTAACGGGGCCGACGATCGAGCGAAAGAAGAGCGAGCCCAAAAAAAAAACGAACTGCATCAATATTCGGAAGGTGAATCGGAAACAAACACGTGGCACGTGGGGGAAGTCAAATCGTCGGAAAAAGGGGGGCGGAACTTAACGTTTTTGGATCAAAATGTTCTATTGGTCTAGACGCGAAGGTTACCTTCGCCTAAATCTCTGGGGACCGAAGCAAAGAGAGGTAACTCGCAAGAAATGTAGGTCAGGGTCGATTTTAACTTTTTAGTGAGAAAAAATCAAAGCTGGGGCATTACTGAGCTTATGCGGCACAAAGCTCCCAACAGCCTCTCGCACCACCCTCGGCAGGGAAGGGGGGAGAAATGAAGTTCATTCGCCCATTTAAGCGGAGGACAAAACCTGGCTCTAGCTGGGAATACCGAGAAAAAAAAATCGCGCGGGAGAAGTTGGAAAGGATTTTTGCGCGGGAATGGAAGCCAGCCCGGGGTCGGTAGACTGAAAGCTTGCGTACCACGACAACGCGCACGCAGTTTCCAAATTCCTGACTGAAAGGGTAAGTTGAGCACCAAAAAAAACATCCGCTCCGGCTCTCATACAAGGAGCGGAGATCTCGAAGGAGGCGGGAGGAAGGCGGATGGCGTCAGAGATGACGAGGAGGGGATCAAGATAAACTAGGTGGTGAGACATCCTTTCCGCAGGACGTGCGAAAAAAAAAGGGTGGGGGTGTGGGGGAGGGGGGGGGGTGGGGGGGGGGGTGGGTGTGTTGTGTTGGTGCTTTCGCCTTCAGAGAAACACACAGACGCAATATGGGTAAAGGGGGGGATTAAAAGGGACTGGACAGGAGCTGCAGACAGGTGTGCCGGGGGGGTATAAAAAACAACGAAAACGGAAACCAGCCTCACAGGGGGGGAGTTGGATCGGGGAAACCCGAAACCACAAGGCGGGTTCATCGGCCGACCCCGCGAAGGCGGGACAAGACTCTCATCGAATGGGCGCGTCGCCGGCTGTTGCCCGGACGGCAATTTTCACCGGTACGCTCTCTACAGAGCAAAAAGGGGTTGGGTGCGCGCAGAACCCGAGGGGGGCAGACTAGGAATCGTGCCAGCCTGGCGGACTGGAAAAGGAGGGTGTTTGGTGGAGGAAAATGAAAGGACGCATCATTTCGCTCCTGCCCTCAAGGAAGGGTGCGCGGCGAAAAACCACTCAAGGGAAAAGAGAACAGGGTCCCGCATACGCACCAAAAAAAAGAGAAGATTCAATGATAAACTCAACAAAACAATTAGGATAAAAGAGAGAGAGTGAAAACTCGGTACGAGGCGTGCGAAGGTCGAAAACTTATATGGTGCCCTTGGGTTCGCAAAGAAAATTCCTAAGTGAGGGAAGGGGGCGCGACATGCCGGGGGCCGTCCAGAAGTTCATGCCAGCGCAAAAAAAACTATCGGCTTCATTCAAAGCAGGGCGCAAAAGGAAGCGTCAGCAGACAGTATGTAAAAAGGCAAAAACAACCCAGCCGGAGGGAGAGGAAACAGCGGGAAATTGCAAAACGTGACCGGGGGGAGCTCCGGCGACCGAACAAGCATCCGAGAGAAAAGCTCGATGAAGAAAAGGCTTTTTCGGGAAGGAAAAATCCATGGTCCTGCGAGCAGACAAAAAAATGAAGGATGCGGATAGGTTGGCGTTTTCACGCACATCGAAAAACGACACTCCATACATCGCCAGCTGAATGCTAGCCATCGGCAAAAAAGGGCAAGTTTGCAGGCGAAGGCGAAAGCTGAAGGGGGTCTTCGGAACTCTCGCGAAGGAAAAAAAAGCCGCCCTCGTAAAATCTCATCGTCCAGGGGAAAAAACAGAAGAAAGAAGGAAAAAGCGGCATCAATCTACCGCTTGGAATGGATCGGGGGACGGCGCGGCAATGGGGGTGCTTGGAAAAAGTACGGGGGAGGACATGACGTTGTCCAGGGGCAAAACGGGGCGGTGGTGAAAGCCGCATTATACAACGAAACCAGGGGCGAGAACTAAAGGCACCAACCAAACTCAGTAGAACAACCTTACCACAAAAGATTTGCCTGCAGCGGGGGACAGCAACAACTCCAAGGAAGGGGGGGGGGGGGGGGGGGCGAGCTACCTGGAAGAAAGCTCAGGTGCAATCTCGACCCCAAAGAGAGACCCCCGAAGGGTGGGGCGATAAATAGGTGGGGGTTTAATGATGGGGGAGTCCTGGGGAACACAAAAAACGCCAACCGAGGTTGATGGGGGACTGACTCCACGAAAAAAGGAGCCCTTGTGGGGGTTCGAGTGGTAACAGACGAAGCAACCGGTGCAGGGCGAAGGAACGCGCGTGAGGACATCAAACCGAGAGACCTACAAACAACCGAAACGGGAACCAAAAAAAGGTGGCCTCCTATAGGTAATCCCGGCAAACTGCGCGTTCTCATAGGGACACGCCGCATCTTGGGCAGGCATGGCCAAGGGGGGTTGATCGTCGAGCGGAGACGCAGATAAAAGGAACGCTGGGGGGGGGAAATGCTCGCAGCATAACCCTGACAATCTGGAAAGCAGAACAGAAAAGGCAAAATAGAGTACCCATAACTCGAACTACCGTAAGTTTCTGAGTAGAGGCGCCTGGATAAAAGCACAAAAGTAGAAATCAGACAACCCTCTCTTCAAGAGAATGCACCCGGAAGGGGAGTAAATCGTCCGGTAAAACAACATCCCCTGCCACGACGAAAAAGTAAGTGAGCGCGGAAGGTTTATACCTTTCCGCAGCGCAACTCTCAACCCCAAAAAGAGGGGTCAGATGAGACGTGAAGGGAGAGGTTCCGCAGCTAAAAGTTAGGGCGGGGGAGCTCACATACTTTGACTAGAAGGGCCCGATTGAATACTGGGGAAAGAGGGCGCGCAAACCCGCCAGGGAAACCTTGAAAGGACGCACCACTTCTCCAAGAAGCTGGGGGTAAACTTCGTAAAAAACAGCAGATAGTGGAACTACAGGCAGAAAGGAGGATCGATCCTGGGGCCCGCGCCAGAGGACGTAGCCGCTCTCACCGGGGGCCGCCGGAGGAGGGGGGAAGTTCTCGGAACCGCTCGAGCCAGAGTGGGAACAAAAAACGACGATCGAGTATAAACTAAAAAAAGCCTCATCTCTGGGGGGCAGCACTCTCACAAGAAGTTTCCAAAATCATGCACGACTAGTGTTTTTTCTCAATTCTGAGGAGAAAATCATCACCACATCGGGGGAAGGTAAGGGACGTGCTCTCCGGCCCCTCTGAAGCGCGCACGTCAATTCGAGGATCGGTAAACCGGGTCAAAATAATCCCTTCCAATGATAGAGCTTCGCGAGACAAGAATCGTGCCTAGAAAATTGCCGCCTCAAGGAGAGAGACCGTCTATAGCGGCCGCAGGGAAGCAGAAAGGGGAGAAGCAGGCTATCCAAACGGGCGAAAACCATGGAAGACCCTGCTGGAAGAAAATGGTAAGCAGGGAGGGCTCAAGCGCTTCGAGAGAGACATGGGACCGCCTCTACCGCGACACCGGGGAGACTTGAATCACGCCGCTGAACCAGCGAAAAAGGGGGGAAAAAACTGGGGGGGGTTAAATCTTGTCCGCGGAAACCAAGCGAGTCCACGCGCGAAACCAGGGAAAGATCTGACTCACACAAAACGGAGGAGGTGAGATTATTTTTCGGAGCGGGGAGGAACGATTTACTAGAATTAGAAAAAACCCAGCTGGGGTCAAGGAGAGGGGCCGTGCGGAGGGTTATCCGCGCAGGTGGAAATCGAAACTGAAGGAGGGGGAAACTATTGAGAAAACGGGAGGAAGGTCAGTCGCCGCAGTGCAGGCACGGACTAATGGGTTGCGCCTCAACGGGCGAGAAAAGAAGGGGGACCGTCACCGAAGAACCACTCTAAGCCTCTGGATCAGCAGCGATGCGAGAGCGGACGTGTCCAGCATTGGGTCTGAAATCTCATCTCCAGCCATCCGGAAGTGGACGGTGCTCAGCGCCGATGATCACAGAGAAGGGGGATCGCGGGGAGGAAACCGATGAGGCCGGCGCGAAGAAACTAGAAGAAGGTCCTCGCGTGGCTGGGATCTAACCCTCCTGCGCAAACAGGAAGCTTCGCGCCTGGAGAACAGGCAACGAGGGCTGATTTGCCAACAGACCAGAGAGATTTGAAGGGAATCGCGCGGCGGCGCACGAATTCTCGCAGAGGGGGTGCGCTCATAGAGGGCAGGCAGGCGTACTGCGAGCGGCCAGACTCGTCGTTCTACAAAGAGGACCTGATCATCTAAGGCACGAGAACTGCTGTGGGGAACCGGTCAAAAGCGGACTCTGTCGGGGATTGAAAGAACACCGGGGGTGGCCGAAAGGTGTGCGTGGGGGGACCGGGAACACCAGACGCCTAGGTTAAAAGGCGCGACCGGGACCTGTGATGACCTCCTCAAAGGTAAAGTCCGATGCAACTGATCAAGTCAAGACGACAATCTACAAAGACAACCAGGGGGGGGGGGTATGAACCGGCTGTGCTGATGAACCACAAGAATACCAACGCTCATCAGGTATTACGGAAGATTAGTGTTGACCGGGAAATACTTCAGGGGGAAAGACTTAATTTTTAAGGCGGGGAAAGAAGACTGGAAAACGTGGGCGGGAGTCTCCTTTTGAATGGGAGCTCTCCAGTACCTTCGTCTGCGAGAATTAGCCATTACCAGATGAGGTAAACGTGTTGTCTTTCGGACGGAAAGCTTCGGGTCATGCGAGAACTTTGCGCTTGCCGAAAGGTCTAGAGAGAACACGCGCGCTCACCGAAACGGGGGGGGAACTGTCACCAGGCTTGGCTGGAATCTCCGAAAAGGAAACGCTCTCAGGTCCTTGGGGATCGCTCGAGGTACAACGGGTTTCGTGACACGTCAGAGGGTGTTGCTATGTTCTACGGATTGTTATGAGGAACTCTGTTGGGGCCCATGAGAAGAAGAATCGGGGTACAGTAAGCCGCTCGACTTAACGTTATCGCAAGCAATGGCTCGTTCTGGGTGGGAAGGGGGGAGAAAAAACCAGAAAACTAAGTTGGGCAGGCGGCGAGCTCGGGCAGACAACAAGAATCAAAAAAAAAACGCCTCAAGAGGAAACACTCGGGGCCGGGGCGCGGGGGAAAAAATGGGCCTACTTCTCCCGGAGGGTCTACCTGGAGAGGGGGGGGGAGTCGGCGGAGTCGGCCAATGAGGTCGCGAAAGGGGGAGGAGTGGGGGTCAAGCGTAGGAGAGGAAATTAGGGTATCTGTAAAAACAACCACCAGGCTCCAAAGGAAGAATCAAATGTCACTACTCGGTAAGGGCAGCACCCCCAAAAAAAGGCCGCGCCGGCGGAGATTCCAGAAAGTAGAGTTCTCGAAAACCGTAAATCGAAAGGGACGGAGGGGTCGTCATCTGAAGAGGAGTAACGCGAAAAGTTAGATAACGAACGTCACGCCCGAGAGTGCACCCGAGCGTCAATTAATGTCCGCACCAAAAAAAATCCTAGAGGGTGGTTTAAGGGATGAGTATAGCAAACTGCTCGTCTGGAGGCACGGCCGATGGTGTCATAAGAAACATCGAACCGCCGAAAGTTGCGTGGAAAAGAGGCCCGCGAAGGAAACAACCACCGGCAGTTTCAAGCACGACCCGTGCAAGGAGACCATCCGAAGATCGCGGAGATGCGGACAAATGCTCAAAGGGTCCCGGCGGGGCCCAGTGGGAAAAGTGCGCACTCCAGGGGAGGGGAACGCGGCGTGGGGGGGGGGGTGGGCGCGCCGGAAACCAGATACTCTCAATGGCTTGCCTCACAGGACTGGGGAAAGCCCGGAGGGGGGGGGGGTGAGGGGGTGCATAACGATGATCAAAATTCTCTCAGTTCCGCACTTAGGGGGAGGGGGGAGCGGCGCCACAATCGAAAGATCAGTCAAAAATTGCAACGATCTCATCCTCCCAACCATGCACAATCAAGATAGATAAAACAAACGTAGGGAGGAAAATTTAACGCTCCAGGGTACTAAAATAATAATATGAGAGCGAAATGGGGGGGGGGAAGGATTGGACGGTGTCGGCCGTAGAAAAGGACCTCAATCTGGCGTCGGACACCGCCCAAGGCCTCCCTTTCAGACCTCGAAAAAAAACCTACGGGCGGAAAAAGCACGCCATAGACAAAGAATCAAAAAAAAAAGAAAATGTACGCGCGCACCAACAACCCAAACCGCCGCGGCGGGTAGAAGCGCAGAGGGGGGAGAGGAACCCGTCCGGAAATCGCCGTAAACCGACGGCCTCAGCACGCGAGACAGGCGAGTTTCAAAGAAAAAAACGGAACGAAAAAACGGTGGTGGTTAAGCCTGAGCTCCGGCAACCGACACAGTGAAGGACGTGGGAGACTTGTTCGTTTGTGCTCGGCACACATCTGAGGGCACTCCACTCTCAAAGATAAAGGCCCCCTACCATAGAACACGAGGAGGAAAGCAGGTTGTGTGCTTAGAAAGCAATCGGAAGTGAGAGGAATCGGCTGCCATAGGAGAAAGCCCGTGAGCTCTCCTCATCCGTCACATGGGAACATACCCGGCCGACGAACCATCGGCGGGAAAAGAGACCTCGTGGTAATTGAGACGCCGGGGCGCGAAAAGTGGGGTCGGGTTTCCTTAAAGGGGATTACATTACGGGGGAAAGTTTGTAGAAGTCAGGTTGAGCAGATCAGGGTAAACCCGAGAACCTCGGGCGCGACCAAAAAAAAAAACATCCAACGGGGAACGCGACTATCGAGGGGGCCAGGCAGCGCCAGCAGAAAGAAAACGTGTAGACTCAGAAGGACAAGACTTGCCCAGGTTCAAGCAGGACACAATCGACGCCCCGGGGGTGAACGCTGCGGGGTTGGGGTAAATGGGGGGGGGATGGGTTGACGCAGAAAGAAAGGGGGGACTGACTATTTTATGTTGATACGCAAAAAAGAACACTCAACCGGAAAAGGTTGGGGGAACGCGCGAGCGCAGGACGGGAAACAAAAGGCCTGTATCTCCTTTAAAAAGATCCGCTCAACTAGGGAGACCGGAAGCTCAAACACAAGGAGAAAAAGTGGGAACGACACCAGTTGGGAAAAAAAAAGGCCCCTTAAATTGAGCAGAGGCTCGGGAATTCACCGGGCCGCATCGGTCTCGGTTACACCGAGGGTTTAGCGCGAGCGTCCGCTCTAGACGTCCGGCCGCGAAAGTGCTCGCCCTGACCTGGAACGGAAAAAAAAACAAAAACAACTTCAAAAGAAGAAATAATGTCGGAACGGCCATAGAAGCGGAAGAAATTTCTAAGTGGTGGGGGTCAGGGGAAAGGCACTGCACCGGGCAGCGAATCACCGCCGAAACAAATCAGTCCAAACCGGAGAGATGGCACTCTCAGAAAAAGAAACGAGTACACGATTCGGTAACAGAAGAGCCTGCCAAAAGAAAAGGCTGAGGATTGTGACCGATCGTGGCAATCAAAGTGCAGCCGCGGAAAAAGAGAAAGTAAAAAAAAGGGGATAGAAGTTGTATGTGGGGAAAGGGGGGTGGAAGGATCTTGAAGGGAGGATCTGGAACAGAGGGCGAAAAGGAAACTTGTTAAGACGGGTGAGGTCAGCTCACAGTGGTACCTGGAAAACTTGTCAAAGGGACTGCTTGGGGACAGGGAGGAAGGGCAGACAGCTCGTCAAGAAGGACAATGGGGGGGGGGGAAAAAAAAAGGGGGGGAGCCAGGAGCGTGAAAGGGGCGTGGAGTCCAAGAAACAAGGTAGTTGGGACTGGAAAGAAACAAAAAATAATAAAAGGGGAGATCTCAGAGAAATGCACTGCTCCTAGGCGAGCCAAGAAAGAAACCGGCACGACTCGAGGAGGAAAGGCCCCTTCAGAAGAGGACGCGACCAGCGCGGAACGAAGCGCCAGGGAAAAGCGTGAAAAAATCAGAAACGTAAACGCCGGGGAAAAAAACCAGGCAAGCCGGGGGGAGGAAATTTTAAATATGCTTGGGGGGGTCGACAGCAATCAGCAAAATGCTGGCTCTGAGCGCTCAGGAAGCGTCGGGACGCCTCGACGGAAGGGAAGGGGAGACGGAATCATCGGCGAGCACCGGTACCCTAGAAATGATGGCGGATCTTCTCGAAAATCTTGCACGCAAGACGAGCGCCGCAGCATCTGCAAAAAAGTCCACTAACAACGTCTGGCCGACGGCGACTTCCTCATCGCCAGTGAGGAGAAAAAACAGGGGGGAAAACGGAGGCAGGATCTTGAAGCCGCGGTGGGAAATCTGTCGCTCTCTAGAAACCAGCCGATAAGGGGGGGGAGGACTGCGCGGAAGACAGTCAGAACAGAGGCCCTTGAAAGACGGGTGTGGGGGGTATTTGCAGCGTAAAAACGCGCTCACTCGCAAACCACAGCAGAGAAACAAAAACAACGGAAGGGGGGAGAGAAGAGATGTTTGGCGTCTAGGAAGTATCGCGTGGTGGACCGGGCCAAAAACCGCTACCAAAAAAAACCGATTTTGAAAAACTTTAATCGTGACGGGGGCCGGGAAGCCAGCAGTGGTCGAGTCGGGCGGGAATCAAATAGAAAAGGCTTGAGGCAAAAGAGGATGGCGTCCCAGCGCAGTGCAAGCATTGGGTAAAAACGGGTTGGAGAATAAAGATGAGAAGGAGCCTGAAGACTAACTCATAATGACAGAGGGAGAGAAAAGGCTGGGAGCGATCTTCGAGAGGAAAACTACTTAAGGTACAGGAAGGCTCGCGAGCAGCTAAGACCTTACTTTCTTTAAAAAAAAATCGCCGATGAAAAAAAGCTCAGCGCCCTGGAGGGCTCTCTGACAGTGCCAAAAAAAAGCTCTACTCGTCAGCAAGGAGCTCTGCTCGACAGAAGCCTGAACAGCCACTCTCTTAGAGTCCTAAGAACGTCGTCAGAAATGAGGATTGTCAAAGAGACTAGGGAGATTGGACGATTCCTCTCTAAGAGCTTGTCGGCGCTGAGAAAAAGGGCTCTAAAATAGTCGAGGCCGTCGTACGGCGCGGAATCTCTCAGATATAAAAATGAACTCAGGTGAATAGAAGGAAAAAGATGCTGGGGGAGCCGTCCCCACTATCTCGGGAGGCTTTCTCCGGCCTGGTGTGTGAGAGCTTTGCTGTACGCCCCAATCATCTTTTACATCTGCAAAATGAACGGGAAGGACCGCGCGAAAAGGTCTGAGAGTTAACTCGTCCAAATTACCAGAAGAATCTAAACCCAGTCCGTTTGGTGGGTAGGTTGGAGGGAATAGTCATTAAGGGTTGAAGAAAACTCGAGAAACAATATGGAAAAAGTGGGACTGATCGTGCTGAGCTATGTGGTTAAAAAATGCATCGGGAAAGGGGGGAATTAGCGTTAGCGAGAGGGGAGATGTGCGCAAATTTTATCCGGTAGTCGGGAATAGACATTGGGAAGACCGGGAGGGGATTCGGCTACAGTAGGGAATTTATTTTTTCAGGAGGGGAAAAGGTCGAATGCGGGTGTCAGGATCGCACTATTCTCATACGATAGCAGAGAAAAGAGCCTCTCACAACCAATCGTAACTGCAGACAGAGGAGCGGTGTCTAAGCCCATAAAAGGCGGGGGGAGTAGAGGGACGACCCACCCTGTGCCGGGACCCGTAGTTGTGTCGCAGGGTTATATTGATCGAAAAATCCTGAGAGAAGCAATACGGGTGCCTCCGCAGATAGACGACCGTTAAAGAGACACCAAAAAGGGGGGGGGGGAAGGGTTGTACGGTAACCATCAAAAGGAAAAAGGCGGCGGCTTCGCTTAACATCGCAAACCAAGACTAGAGAAAAACAAGACGGTGGACCGTTGACAGAGTGGTGGAGACGACGGGACCTGGAGAGACAGGCGCGCTACCTTTGGAGAGGAGGGAAGGCAACCGACCCACTAGCTAGACGCACTCGGTCTAATGAGGTCTCAAGGGGACCCGGGGGAGGGAGCTGAGCATGAAGGACCAACCCGACTGAGAACCATTTGTCAATGTCACTGACTTAAGGGGGGGGAGAAAACAGCACCCAAAAAACAGCCTGCGCGGCGCTCAGGAATGTCAGAGAAAAGCCGAAACGCGGGAGAGTTCTGGGGGTCTCCACATGGGCACGAGGAGGAAAAGCTCGGAGAAAAGAGGGAAATCTCATCATTGAAGACGAGCGGTCTACTAAAAACCTGCATGAAAATCGGAAAAGGATACGCCACACAAGCGAAAGGCTTTTTGAGTTATGGGGGGGAAAAAGTCTTCGTATGGAGAGGAAGCAGAGGGACTATGAACAAACGGAACCAACTCACCGCCTTCACGGTGCTGCGCTCGAGGGAAAAACCCATTCAGTGTCCATCGGAAGACAAATGCGGAGAAACCATCCAGAAAGAAAAGGATCGGTAGAAGGAGATTTGCAAACTTACGGGTCAAAGGTTCCAGCTGAGTCGCGCCGCGGCGTGTGGGTTGTTAAACGGACCACAGGCTGAGATAGAAGAGGGGGGAGAAGGGCGATGAACCAGGAAGGGGGTGTGGGGTGAACTAGTCGAATCCGCATTTTCGCAAACGCAGCGGAGGAAGGGGGACGTAGACACAAAAGCATGAAAAGAGGAACCATTGAAGAGCTCATCCTCCACAGCCGGCTTCAAAAAAGGGCAAAAAAGCAAAAAAAAAAGTGAGGAGGAAAATAGAGAGGAACAGCGCGGAAAAAAAAGTCTGGTATTATAAAATCGAAGAAACAATGATCGTGAGCTGGGGGAGGAAGAAAACTGGGCCGAATGGCCGGGCCGGGCGAGCCATGCTGCAAAGTAGCATGTACCCTCACAAAAAAAAAAAAAGGGGGAGTCTCCCCAAAGGGAGGAAACAGAGAGCGCACTCGGTTCCCTTCAAAAAAACCCCAGCATAAGGATGCGAAAGAGGCGGGAAAAAAAAGTGCAAAAGGCCGGGCCCAAAAGACGCCGAAAAAAAAATCAGGAACACGAGAGAGGGATGGTCGCCGAAGAAAGCCGATGAAGCAAGTTGTGGGGTGGTTAAGGAGCGCAATGAAACGGACACAGGGGGAAGGAGGGCAGAGGAGGGTTAGTGGGTTGGTCTAAAAATATGCGAAGATTCCAGACGCAGAGCGGTCTGCTCACAATACGCACCAGATTATGACGGGGAGGGTGAGATCATTAAAGGGAAAAAGAGTAGGAGGAGGCACGCTCGTCGGCCATGATAAAGCGCCAAAACGTTCCGCGATAAAGTGACGTAAGATCCATGAAGCAGAACGCGCACGCGGCCGAGGAAGACGAAGATGTATTGAGAAGGCGCTGTCCGGGGGTGCGGTGCTAAAGGGACTGAATGGGAAAAGAAAAGAAGGGGGGAATGTCGCGGTCGGGTTGGGGTAATATAAAACTACAGGGAGCGATACCGCCAAAACAATGATCCACAGGATGCACGAGAAAGGGAAACGCAGACAGAAGACAGAACGACCAAAAAGTAGCGACACTAAATGGTACAACTCCTTTTAAAAAGAGAGAGAAAAGCGTCAATGCAAAGAATTGGGAGCTACTCTGGGGTTTTTGGGGGGGGGGGGTGTTGGTGGGGGAATGAGTTTGAATAAGAACTCTCCGCCTTCAGAAAGAGTTTTTTTGGAACTCACAAAGTCACCGCAGACAGGAAATTTGGGGAGAGGTAAGAAGATATCTGCTCGGGTTACCGCAGGGATGATTGAGATAACTCTATTCATTCCAACTATAAAAGGAGAACCTCTCAAAAATTAGGAAGTGTTACCACAAACAAGATAACGGATAAAGGAAATGAGAGCCTCTCTAGATTCAGAACCCGTCTAAAAAGTTGTCAAAGTTGGGGGGAAAAGCGAGAGTATAGAGAGAGAAACTGAAACGGGGAAGCGAACGTTCGAGAATGCATCCATTAGCGGGAAAAAACAGCAAAAAAAAATGAATAAAGAAAGAAAAGTGACGACTACGCTAAGAAAAACATTTCTCCGCTCTTCAAAAAGGAACCAAGAGAAAATAGAAACTCTCGCGTCACAAACTCAAAAAAAACTGCACATGCCAGATGTAATGAACTAAATAAATGGAATGTAAAAGCCTAAGTCCAATTGACTCGCAAAAAAGGTGGCTCGACTATTGCCGCAGAAACCGCAGGTCATCCCCCAAAAAAACAAAAAACCTGGGTTTTTTGAACCCAAAACCAAGGGGAGGAACAGTGAAAGGCCTTACCCTCGCTCAGAACGGGAGCGCGGGAGCACTAAGAACTGACCAGTACCGAGGAAAGTGGCCAGTACAGCAAAAGTAAAGGAACCACCAGTTACTGAAGCACCAGCATCGACCGAGAGAGGGGGTAACGTGCTGACCAAAAGACAGCTAGGGTTACTTCGTAGCAGCAAAGGGGAAAAAAACACGTAAGGCAAGGGGAGAACGAATCGCACGTCCGCCGCACGAATCGAGGGAGAAATCTAAAAGATTCTAGCCTGAAAGAGAAAGAAAAGAGGAACCCAGGTACCGAGAGACTCGTGATACATCCCGCGCACTTGAAACAATTCGCTCCAGGAGGGGGGCTCAGGAGGGGGAGGAAAGGTAAAAAAAAATACCCGACTCTGTCTATAAAAATTAAAGAATAAACGAACGAGGAAAGCTAAACGTCAAGGGGGAGATCAATCTCTATCAAGCCTAGAAACAAAAATGTGGCTGAAGAGGCGCAGTCGAGAAAAAGGCTACAATTCAGAGAGAGAGCCTCTCCGCTCCATCTCATCCTCTAGAAAAGCGAGGGGAGGGTCAGTAAATGCTCAGAGACGGCAGTTGAGGGAAGAAACCAGGGTCCCCGATGCGGGGAGAGGGAAGAAATCAGCGGTGGGTAAAATCATACGAGTCAAGGAAAAAGAGAACGCGAACAACAAGGCTCTTCTAAAACGCCAAAAGGAGAAGGGTGAACAAGTGATCTGTGCACAAAAAAAAACTCACCACAGAAAAG
>Ga0179593_1315140_pt1 | contig 16300 bp, 26 predicted proteins | sample CZODoug2_1_08_16_FD_185931 | JGI IMG/M metagenome (GOLD analysis project Ga0179593, IMG submission 185931) | Vadose zone soil fungal communities from Angelo Coast Range Reserve, California, USA - CZODoug2_1_08_16fungal (PacBio error correction) | ecosystem: Environmental > Terrestrial > Soil >...
GCCTCGAGCTATTGGTATTGGCATAGCTGGGTGGAGTGCCTAATGCTTGACAAGTCAAGAGCTGGTAAACTGAAAAATCCCAAGGAACTGATAAACACGTCCGTACTCAATACGGGGAAAAAAGGAAGAAGTGGGGAATAGGACAGGGGAAAAACCAGGTAAGCGACAAAAAACCGTCTGTGGTGGGAAAGGAGGGGTTGTACGTTTAGTGTTTGAAAAAAACAAAAAAAAGGCTGTATGGGACTGTTGGCCTGAGGACCCATCAGAAAGTAACCGCTCCAGAAAGAAAGGAGTAAAATACATAAAAAAGGTTCGGAATACCAGGGCGTAAGCGAGCGTATAAGGGTGTTGGGGGGGAAGGGGAAAAAAAAAAGGTATCAACTGGAACGGGCATTTTGAAAATTCAAAAAAAATTCGGAGGGGAAAAGGTAGGGGGGGAAGAGGGAAGGGTGTAATGTCCTGTTGAAAACGGTTAAGGGGAGGAGATATCTGGAAGAACACATTGGGGCGAAAAGCAGCGGTCTGGTACCAAAATCTTTACGAAAAGAACCGGGGGAAGCAAACAGGGGGGGGTACCCAAGGGTAACGACATAAACAGTATGAACTAACTAGGTTGTCTGGGTGAGGCTCTCGTTGTCAAGATAAAGCGGTTAATTTGGGTTCAGCCGAATCGTGGAAAACGAAGTCAATTTTACGGAACACCCAAAAGCGGTTGGTTAGCATTGGGGTGTTTCGAATTCAAAACGGAAGAAAAAAGTAACTGGTTGACATCCCAGGAACCTTCAAGTGATGGGTCAAATTAATAGTCCCTGGAAAAGGTCTGGCATGTCTGTCGGACGGGAAGCTGGGGAGTAACGAAAGAGAGAAAAAAAATTGCCTTAGGTGGCCATAAATTGTTGTGGGACTCTACGGACCCGAGGGGAAAAAAAACGGAAAATTGGGTAATAAGAAAGAGAGCAAACTGGAGGAAACAGAAACGTGGACTAACAGGTAGTAAAATTCTCTAAGCAGACAAGGGGTGAAGCAGATATCGTATTGAAGAATAGGAGTAATGTCAACTCTACGCCGTGAAGGAAAAGAAAACGATCAGGGAATAGATCATTGAGAGGTTACTACTGTAACCACAAGGGGTGGTCAACTTGTACCAAAGACATCAACGAGTTATTGGAGAAAGCAAAGGGAAAAAACCCCCTAAACTCTGGGTAAACCTACAAGTGTGTTTCAGGACTGTGTTGGGCGTACAAAGGTTAGAAGTCTGGAGAAAGTGCGGCTGGAGAACCAGTAATGTAACATAAAATCTCTAATGGGAAAAGCGGAGGGAACAACCTAAAAACAAGTGTGATGTTGTTAAAAAGGTTGGAAGGTGTGTTTCACTTATAGCGCAACCCAAAGGGGAACACACGGGGGGAATGGAACTTCAGGTGGTTAGAGCGAACCACATGAGTAAAGGTTAGGTAGTAGTCTTCCAAAAAAAAAAATCTCGACCTTTGGGAAACAGCAAACAAAGCTGGGGGTTGATTAAACATCACTAGGGTAATCGCCACAAACACGGCTGGGAGGGGGGGGGGACATAGCTTAAAGCTGGGGAGTCATTTGCAAAAAGAAGTTCTCCGAACCGGAGGGGAAAAACCAAACCAAAGTACCCTTTCAAGAGGGGGAAAAGTAAATGAAGAAGCCCGGTCGAGAAGCGAACATGCTCCATGGTCATGCGAAATAGAGGGAATCCTTTTTGCTCTTTAAAAAAGGGACGGAAAAAGATGTGGTTTGGCGAACAATGCAGGCAGTTTTTTTGAATTTCGCAGAGAGAAACCAGGTAGGAGGGGTGGTAGGACTCAAAAAAAAAAATCAAAAAAGCTTGGGGGTAGGTAAAAAGTGAAAATAGAGGACAAAATGGTGGATGCAAGGGCTAAAGATAATTAGGGGACGGTTGGGGATCCCGAAACGCCTAATATGGAGGGAGAAGCATTCCAAAGTTCCTTCAGATCGAAAAGAGGTGCAAGGGGGAAAAAAACACCCACCAAGTTCGGAGGTAACGGGGACGAACATATTTCCCATGATTCACAAAGAAAAAAAGGGGGGAAAACCTCTAAACCTGATTATAGATCAACCTAGAGCAGGTAGTGAAGGAGAAGAGAAAAAAAAGGGAACAGCCCTTGCTCATAAGTTGAGTAGGAGTAGGACAGTGTAGGGGAAATCTGGAACCGGAGGGAGAAGAACACCACAACGGAACATTCGAGCGAAATGGAGCACATATTGTCGTGACAAAAAAAAAAACCTGGAAACAAGGGGTCCAACCCCCCATCCTCGGGGGAGTGCAGTAAATCGCGGAGGAGGAAACGGATAGACTCCTGAGCGAAAAAAACACGAATTGGGAAAGATGCTAAGAGAGGGGTAAGGGGTCCCCCTCTGTTCAAAGCAGTAATTGCAAAGTTCCCGAAGAAGTTTTTAGAACATGGAGGATCGATGTGTCAGGACGGGTTGCGAGCCAAAAAAAAAAGAGGAAGTTCAAAAGGGTTCCACTAAGACATTACAAATTCACTGGGAGGGGCAAGCAGTGGGAAGACGCCACTACTACGTCTCGGTTGATTGGGGTATCCTCCACTGAGATGTTTTCCAGGGCAAAAGGGGGGGAAGCGAAAAGGGAAAAATATGGGGAAGTCCAAGGTTACCGCAAAATCGTGGGGTCCCCATTCGTAAATATCGGAGATAAGCAGGGGTTGCCAGGAGAACCGAGGAGATGTGAAAAAATAACCGGAAGGGGGGGATCATCGCCAAGGAAGACAAAAAGGTTGTGCAGAGGTAAAAGTCAACTTAAAAATAGGCAATTGGAGTCGAACGGTGTAATCAAACTGGTTTGAAAGTGCGACATTCAAAAAATAGCACATTCAAGGAGGGGGGGACGTAATTGCCAAGTTTTAAAGAGCAAAAAAGTATCCCCTCGAAGCCGAAGGAAAAGGAAGGCAGGCGCGTACCGATAAGCAGGGAAAAGAGAAAGGACCTGTTACAGGTTAAGGGTGGGGGGGGGGGGGGGGGAGGCCTAAGATCGACCGGTCAAAACTGTCTGTAAAACCAGACGAGAGAACAATCGCCGATGGAAAGCACACGTGTGAGAGGATAGATTCCTAGGAGAAAAAAGAGACGGGTGGGGGGCTAAAAGGATATTCCCTGAAGGGTGGGGAAATTGGGGGGGGGGACTCAGACCAATATCAGGGGGGGACGCACAGATAACACTTCTGAAAGACCCGTGGGGCAAGCGGACCCGTTTTGAACTTTCAACCAAAAAACGAAAAGGGAACAGGGAAACTTGTGGGGGTCAGAGCAACAAGGGAACTAAGTAACTGTCCAACTCTTTAAAGTGAAAGGGGGATCACCACAAAAGGGCCTCGTAGAAAAGTGTTGAAAAGAAGAATCACCCAGACAGTTAAAAAACCGTGGTAGGGAAAGAAGGGGTGGCGTGTTAGGACTAAAAAAGGGCTTCTGGGGGGAAGAAACTCCAGGGGGGGTTGGAAACGGTCGAGAACAGGAAAAGGAGGAAAGGAGTTCATGGAAAGCGAAGGGATTACTTACGGTCGACTTCCGGATTTGCAGAAAGAAAAAAGAAGGACTACGGGGGCTTTATGGTATTGGACTCACAGTGCAAGAGGGGGGAGACCCTGGGGGTAAAAACAAATTGGAAAGGTAGCCCGGAATACATGAAGGAAGGGAAGGCAACCACCAGTAAGACGGGGGGGTCAAACTGGGCGTGGCGTCAATTGGGACGATGGCAGAAGGGAAAAGGGGGGGTGAAAAACGTCGCGGGACGGAACCCAAAGAAGAACTACCCACTGAAGGAAAGCAAGAAAAAAACCTGTACCTCCAGGAAAAGAATCGAGGGGGTTGAGGGGAGGAACAGGAAGGGGAGGAGGGTTCCCTCAAGGTAACCAAAAATTTTGCGTGCCAAGGAAGATGAGTGGGTCAAAAAAAATTCGTACGTACTCCCCGGCGGACAAAGGGAAGTGCTCGGGCGACAAAAATAGGCAGACCCTCAAAACATCTTGTCAGTGTGAGGGCGGGACTACAAAGTGTAAAAAAGAATAACTGTTTTGCTACCCCAAAGTCGGGAAAGAACATTAAAAAGTATGGTACCGTAATTCCGATTGAGAAAAGGGTTGTGGGGGAAGGAGAGATCTGAGAGCAAATTTCAACGGAGAAACTCCAACTGAAAGAGAAATACTCCTGATATGGGGAAGGTTTCAAATGCCAGTACCGGGTGGAGCCCAGGGAGGGAAAAAAAAATACAAAGGGAGAAAAAGCGTTACGCAAGTTCACGGTTACAGAGAAAAAGAGATTACCGTCTGACAGGAGGGGGCGTTGCTTGGGGGAAAAAAGAAAGAAAAAATATTATGAGACGGAGCGTTTTGTCCCCCGAAGCTGTACAAAAGCCTTCTTAAAGGAGGCGCTGGATTAGGTTCCAAAACATGGTCCAAGAAGGGAAAAAGGGGAGGGCCAACGTAGGAGTCCTAACGGGGAGCAGTTTAAATTGGCGGGGGACCCTCAAGCTCCATACAAGCTCCATTTGAGAAGGGGTGGGGCCATTCACAACTAAAAAAAAAAAAATGCAAACCTTGGCAGGAAAGAAAAAGGTATAGCTCTCAACAACTGAGAGAGAAAGGAGGAAGAGACTCAGTTCCGGATGGAGGGGTGGTGGTCAGAACAAGAGGGAGAGGGAGGATAGGAAGACCAGAAACAAAAAGAAAAAATGGAGAACGGCCTGGTCATTTGAGTTAGGGGGGGGAAAAACTGGAAAGCTAACTAAAAAGGGACTGTGTGGGGAAGCCTGACGGGGGGTGTAAGGTTGGGGGGAAAAAAAAGATAGACTAATCATACTGGGGTCCTTGGAGGACACAAATAAAAGAAATAACCTTCGAGAAGAAGCAGGGTGAATAGTTTGAAATTTTAAAGGAGGAAAAGTACAGTGTCTCAAGCTGGCGTGTTTGGGTAATTCTGTGAAATTCACTTGGACTGCCCTGGGAACTGCATTTAAAACTGAAAGAATAGAGGAAGTTCTTTAAGGTGGGAAGTGTTTAGCTGAAAATAGAGAGCTGTAATTAACCCAAGTGGCGACGAAAATTCCAAGATGAACGTTTGAAGGTGCTAGCGGGGGGGAAATCACAGGATTAATACCCTGGGTAGTAAAAGGGGAGGAGTTGATTTCTAGGAGAGAGGGAGCAATCGGGAAAAAGGGGTCCCTACTGGGAGTAACGAGCCTAAGAAAGTTGAAACTCCAGGAAAGTTAAGTTACCCCAAAAAAGAGGGGCACTGGGGGGGGAGGGGAAGATAACGCGAAATAAAAAATTAAATGGAAAAAAGTGGAAAACATCAACAAATGAAACAATTGAAGAGAGGGTGGCATGGCAGGGAAGGGAGGGACAAATGACATGGCTGTCCGACAGCTAGTTTAGGGTTTGAAAAAGAAGCACAAAAAGTGTCCTTAGTTTGCCATAATTGGGGGGGGGAAAAAAAAAAGAAGGAAAATGGAAACCGGAGGAGGGGGGAAGGTCCACAATGCCCTGATGAAAAGGGAGAAAATGCTAAACGTGGGGGGGGGACATGCTCAAAGGAAGGGGGAGGCCATCCCATAGCCTAGAGGAAGAGAGAGGGTCCTTGCACCACTCCTTTAAGGTCGTAATCATCAGAGATCAAATGGTCTACTGTTCGTGGAAAGGGGGAGGGGTACCACTGCCCTTAAAAATTGTTTGGAGGCACAAAGAAAACTGGAGCCTACCCTCAATTAAAATGGGGCGACTAAAGGGGGGTTTCAATGGGTGGGTGTGGAAGTGGAAGGACAGTGCGTGGAAGAAAGGGAGGTCTGAGCAAAGAACTTTTAAAATACATCTCTAAAGGGAGACTAAAGGAGAACTGAGCGAGAAACCCAATCAAAGTTACAGTTGGTCCAAGTGGGGGGGGGAACTTGAGTAAGCACCCGATAGGGAACATTCTTTAGCAAAGGTTGGTGTAGGAAGCTGAAACAAAACCTGATAAGGGGTCCTGGGGGGAAACCTCCCAGAACCAAAAGGGGGGGGTCTCGGCATAAACACACGCTCGGGGGAGTTCGAGAAGAGAATGTTGAGTCAGAACTCACGGCTTTTGACCGTAATAGCTCCATCTGGAGAGAGGTAACGGGGTTTGGGGCCACAAGAGGTCGACCGGTTCAAGACAGTCAAAACCACTACATGTCAACAAAGTTTCTGAAAAAAGAGCATTAAAACGCTTCTTATAAGAGGCAAAGGACTCATTGGCCTTCGGAATAAGGGGAAGAAGGGGGTTTCTCTTTTCAAAAAAGAGGGGGAATGGTTTTTTTTGACGCTAAGCTAGGTTTTTGATTGGCAGGGAGGAACCGTTGAGGTTTGTGATGACTAAAAAGAGGATTTGGGGGTGGGTTTACAAAAGCAAAGGGGAGGGCGAAAGAAGGGAGATTAAGGACGTGGTTAGCACGAGAGAGCATCCGGAGAAGACAATATGTGCTGAAGTCCAGGAGATTTAATACTAAATGGAACCCACCGCTTCCGTGGACAGGGAGAAAAAGGAGAGGGAAAATTAGCAGGAAAAAAAGGTTGAAAGGGAAACATCTCAGACAGGGAATTAATAAACACCGCGAGAAGTGCACGAAAGCGAACAGAAAGGGTTAATGGGAGTTATTTTAAATTCTGGGGAGAAGTCGACTGGTTGGATGCCCCGGAAAGGATCAAAGAGAGAAGGGGAATCACAAAGAATGGCTTGAACTGGGGGAAAGGGAAAAAAAGAGGGGGGGGTACCTCACTCGACTGGGAGATAAGCTTCTGTCCGGACCGAAAGAGGAAATAAACAAACTATGAGGGAAAAAGAGAGGAGAAGGTCGAAAGAAGATTATTTAGCCGGGAAGTAGAAAACCCACCTTGAGCAGGATGGAACAGTGTCCAAAGAAAAGAAAAGACTTGTGGTATCATGACTCTCGGAATGGGTACGGGGGATAGAACCAAAATTTGCCACTAACGGTGCAAGGGGGGGACGTTTGACACTAAAGGTCCTCAGGGGGGAAGGGGACTGGGCCGCGTTAGAGAAAAACGCAACTACTAACGGAAATCTAGGGGGAGTTAGTTCAACACCTGAGGTTGTACAAAGGTCGCTCCTGGGAAAGAGGGGTATCACAGGTAAGCAAGGGGGGAAAGGTGGTGGGGTCAAAAAAGGATTCTTCTAAAAAAAAGAGTTGACAAGCTCAAACTAATCTTATCGAAGAGAAAGAAGTAATAAGGAAGTCGAAAAATGGGCAAAGTGTCGCTTAAGGAATGGGGAAAATATCACAAAGCAGGTTGGAGTCAGAAAAAGGTAAGGAACTGGCTATGAACAGCAAAAAAAATAAATCAGCTGGGATTTGGAAGGAAAACAAATTGCCGAGGTGGAAAAAAAAAGAAAACACGTAAAACCCTCGAGAAGCATCTCCCATGAGTCTGCGCGGAAAGGGAAGCCGCAAAATGAGGAATCATTACACCTTGAAAGGGGGGGTTGGGGGGGGACCAAGTTATTCGAAAAAGAGGGCCGTCGGGGGGGCAAACCATAACTCCTCAGAAGGAGCTATGGGAAACCTCAGGGAAGTGAGTCTGGCGAAGACAGATAGAAGGAGGAGAATCACCCACGAGCAGGGGGGAGGCCAAGAGATGACTGGAGGGGGGTGTTCTGGGAGGGGGGGGAAACAATAACGCAACCTTAGAGGGTTCCTAAAGAGAACAAAAGGAGGAGACACCCCGTGTAACGTTTGTGACGGGATATCCAGGAAACCATCCCAACAAACAATGGGAAAAAAGGGATTGTGATGGGGCTCGTCATCACAGGGCTTCCAATTCTCTGGGAAAAGGGGTATCACCGACCGCACTTTGGCGGACGGCCAGAACCTTGTGGACATGACAAAAACAGTCTTGAAACAACTGGCACCGTACGAAGTCCATGCCAGGACTGCTGGTTTATACTCCAATGGGGGGGGGGGGAATCGGGGGAAAAAAAAACAAAAAGGACGTATTAAAAGGACAAGCAGGATAGAAAGGGATAAGGACTTCACGGGGGCGAGTTGTCATCCTTATAAGAAGAGGCAGGAAGGGGGGTTTGCATCCACATTGCGGCTGTCGGAGGGACGGGGGGAACCTAATTGGGAAAACGGGGGTAGAAAGGTCATAAGGGAAAGTAAAGTGAAGAGAAACGTACTCCGGTTGTCACCGCGTCTCCGGAGGTTCCCAGTCAACTAAAAGGACAAGTGTTTGCAATCTGGGCGGGAAGTTAACCCAACATCTCACTAAACGGCTGAGACGAAAGGAAGGAAACTCCAGGCAAAAGCACCCCCGCCAGAGATGGGGTTCCTGAGTCAGAAAAGGAAGGGAGGAGGGCGGGGTTTTGCGAGGAAACCACAGGCCTGAAAGAGGGAGTGAAATTTCATTGGGTGGGGGGAGGAAAAGGGAGTTACTCCCCAGGGAGGACAACAGTTCACGTCGGGACTGCGAAAAAAAGGAGGAAAAAAACAACCATCGAGGGGTGTCAAAGAAGTGGGGCTGGAAGCAGGTAATAATAGAAGGGGTGCTACCCAGAGGGCTCAAAGGACGTCAGTTGTCGATTAGAAAATGGGGGGGAACTTCCAGAAAGATAACGCATTTCACCACTACAACAAAAATGCCCTTGACCCAGAGGGAAGCTCTAAAATGCAGTGAGGGAATTGGCAAAAAGGGGGAGAAAAGGGTTGGCAAAAATCTTACACACCGGATACTACGCGAGTGACCAGTAATCCTGATGAAAGGAGAGGAAAAACAGACTGTCTTAAAGAGGAGGGGGAGGGAACAGGGGGGGCCAGGTTGGGGGGGAGGGGGGGGTTCTCAGAAAAAGTTATTAAAGAGCTTTTGGTGGAAAAAGGTTGAGGGAAAAAACCAGCCTTCACAACGGAGTCGCGAGTTGACCAATGGTCAGAGGCCCCCCTGCTGCCGGAAACGGAAGGAAGTCCGGACCGTCTCTCAGTGGCCCGGGGGGGGACTTGGGAAAGGCATCAAATCAAAAAAACTACGGATTTGGCAAGTTGTACCATTTAAACAAAAAGGAGCTAGAAACTTTTGCGCAATAGCGCGAAGGTACAAAAACAACAGGGAGGGGGGAGGGAGGAAGAAGAAATACCTCAGCGGAGAAATTGGGGGGGGAATGAGCCCAAAGGAATGGATAGGGCCGACATTAAAAGAGGGAGGAGAAGGACGAAACACCCGGAAACGGGAGGACACGGTCCGAGAGAAGGAGAGAAGAAGTGGAACTGACAATGGTGGGAAAAACCTAATCAAGAGTGGGGTGAAAGAAGGAATTTGGGAAGGCCCTTTTTAGTGTTGAAACAAGGAGCAAGCTCCCGGGGGAAGGGATTTTAACAAAAAATAAAAGCACCGGCGACCTCAGGTGGGAAAAAGCCGCGTAATACATGGGCGATCTTTTCCTGTCAAGAAAGGGGAAAAAGGATTAGATGGGGGTTTTGGTAAGTAGGTGAAAATCAGGAAACGTTAACCGGGAGGGAAAAAGGGCGCGCTAGAATTGAGAAAAGGAAAGGGGAAATGTTTAGGGTAGCTGGAAAAAGGACGGGTATCTGCAGTAAACCAAGTTGCGCATCCTACACTGGGTCACTGGGACCAAGCGGAGGTTGGTCAGGGCAGAAAGAGGGGGAGAAAAAAAAAAGTATTACCCTGGTAGTGCCCACGCCAAATAAAAAATGGGGGAACTAGATTTTGTGGGGAGAAGAGGACGGCGAACGATCGAAGGGTGGGGGGGAAACGACCAGGGGTACGCCAAGGTGGGGAAAAAAAAAGACAAATTGGGCCCAGGAAAAGCGGGGATCATGTGGTTTAATTACATGCAAAAAGAAAAAAAACCTGGTTCTGAAATCCCAGGAAACACTGAAAAGAGGAAAGGGGGGGTGGGCAAGGGAAATAAAAGGAAGTGCGGGATGGCTTGTCGTCAACAGCAAGGTCAAAGTAGATGGGGGGGGGGAAATTAACTGAGCACCTTGGCCTTATGTTGGGGGGGGGAAAAAATAGCTTCTCACCAGAAGGGAAAAAAAAAGTGGGTGGGGGAAAATCATAACAAAATCCATATTACCAAAAGCTTACACAGGGGCTAACAGGGGGGTGAGGGAAAAGGGTCTCAAAACAAATTGGGAAAATAACCATAGCTTCCCGATCGGGGAGTGAAGGCAACGCGACTCCGTGGTTTCGGGGGAAAATCGCTATGAGACGTGAAGAAGGGGGAGAAAACGGTGAATAACGTGGTTTTCCAGGTCAGTGTAAACCTAAACACCCATTGGAAAAAGGGAGGGAACCTACAGTAGCCTGAAAGGAAAAAGGGAGGGCCACTTGTCAATGAGTTTGCGGAGGAACCCACGGTAGCCGGGAACGGGGAGCTGGATCAACGCATTTAACGAGAAGAAAAGGAATGAGCAAAAACACGCGAGCACCAAATCGTTTGCCGGGTGAAAATGTTAGGGGATTGGTGCCGGGAGGTATCAACAACCCGCTGCACCAGGTAACGGGAGAAGCAGGGGGGTTTTAAGCCGAACAAAGGGGGGGCTATTTTCCAATCAGAAAAAACCAAAAGGGGAATCTTCGCAGAAGGGGGGAGCCACAAAATCGTGGGGTCGGGGAATTCGTCTCTATCTTTAGAAGAAGCACGGCAGCGTGAAAAAAAGAGAACTGGGATGGAACGTGGTCCAAGAAGAGGGCTGCAAAGGGACAACGGGGACCTTCTGGCTCAACAAAAAAAAGGAAAGCAATCGGTCTAAGTCATGCCGGGAGCCGGCTGGACAGGCATGACTCAGGGCATGCAGGGAATAGATTTAGCAGTGGGGGGTTGGACATTAAAACGTTCAATTGGGGGGGGAAAAAAGGCTCAACGGGCGAAAGGAAGGGGGTTGAAAGTTAAAACCTCATCTAAATAAAAAAGGGGTTGTTAGGACTCAAAAGAGGTGGTGTTATAGGGGTGAAAAGGTAGAGAGGTTGGGGGCAAGGTGGTCTAACAAATGCTCGTAATTCATTGGGGGAGACCACTGCGATAAGTCTTCCGGCAAATAGGCGGAACGTCCTAATTATTTCCGAAGGGTTAAAAAAAAACAAGGAGGAGGGCTACAGGGGGAATGGAACATAGGGGTGGAGAAAGGAACTAACAACGTGGACTGAACCCAAATCTCAAAGAAACGGAAAAAGAGGGACTTTAGGGGCAACGAATAATGACGAGGGGAAAAGAACCCGGCTAGATTGCTGTGTCTTAGGTGGGAAAGGAAAGGGGGGAGTCGAAAGAGGTGGATAAAAGGCCTGAAATTCTAGAGGCAGTACAAGAAGGGGGAATTTAATGTCAATAACATAGGGGGAGGGACCTCTCGTAAGGCTAAAATATCTCTGGAGACCGAGAAACTCAGCACCAAAAAAAAAGAAGGGGGGAGAGAGAAGGTCGACATAGAGTATTTAGCCTTATAGAGGGGGAAACCCTAAACAGAACATGATGGCAAACTAAACTACTCCTTGTGGGGGAGAACATAGAGAGGGGACTTTTCATGGTAAGGGGACAAAAAAGGCCAGAGGGCAAAGGGGGTCCCTAAGCAGGCTAAAGGGGGGAAAGGGGGGGGATTGAATTCAGAGACGCACACTACTACTGAAGCGGAGTTGGGGGATCTTCAGACCAGGTTAACTAAAGGGTTCAAAAAGAAAAGGTTCAGGCGGGAACTTTTGACCGGGGGTTGAGGTAAGAAGGGGACTAGTGGGGTTGAAACCAAAGAGAAAGAAGGAGGGGATAATCAGATTGAAGGCCTCCCGCTGATCGCAAAAAACGTAACGGGAGCTCCTTAGGTTCCGCCAGGCAGGCACGTGGGAAGGGGGAATGACAATCCCAAGCGTTGGGAGCTAAAAAACTTTTCAGATTATCGGGAAGGAAAAGCCCAAAAATAAGAAATGAACGGAAGGGTGAGCTGGAAAAAAGGGACTATTTTGAAAGAGCAACACGAGACCAGAGGAAGGCAAAAGTCCGGAAACATGAAGCTGATCAGAGGCGTAGATGAATCAATGGAAAAACGAGGTGACGGGCGGGTTGGGGGGGGGGTGGAGAAGCACGTGGTCTACAGTGAGGGAAATAGGTTGAAAAAAAAAATCTCAACATATTTATCTTATGGGCCACAAGCAGCCAGGGAGAACCCATGGGGACTCACGATACCCAAGAAGAGGGGCTCCCATTAGTAAACGATTTGGTGGGGACCCTTTGAAGTTGGGAAAAAAAACCTAAAGAAAAGGGAAGGGTAAAATCTAAAAAAAAAAAGGGGAAGACAGACAAAAGGAAGAGGAGGGTTGAAAGGTATAGAACGGCACATCAAAAAAAAAACAGGGACAGTTAAGGGGGGGGGAAGGGGAGCCTCCCAGTAACTCTTATGAGCTGACTGTTAAAGTAGGTGATCCGCAGCACGGAAATAAGGAGAAGTTTGAGGACTCAAAAAGCGAAGTGAAACAAGGATTAAAAAACTCAGAGGTTAGGCTACCTGCTTCTGACATAAACAACGAACGGGGGGGGGGGGACAGTGAACCCCGGAAAAGGAGGCCCCGGGTTATCAAGATTGACTGCTTAGGAAGAAGTAAGGAGAATGGCATACAGAGATCCGAAGAACGAGTAGCTGTTGTTGAGAAAAAAAGGAGTTGACGCAATTTGGTACCTACAACAGTTTACACGGTGTGGGAAAAGGGTAAATACGGCCAGGAAACTGGACCTTCATAACCCTTCCTCCGGGGGGGGAAAAAAAGGAGGTCTCAATTAGGGACCAACTACATGATGGCAGAGGGGAACGGAAAATGCCGGTGAAGTTAACAAACGAAAAGAAAAATCAGAACGACTGACGACCAGCATGAAGACAACGAGGTCTCACAGTCTACCAGAGGAAAAAAGAGAGATGGAATTGGGAAGGGGATTCAATAAAACCAGGTTAAGGGGCTTCGCGGTGACATGAAAAGGAAAAGAACTACACAAGCTGTGTGCGGGGTCCCCGTCAAAAACAATGCGGAAGGGAAAAAGGGTGGGGGGGGGGGGGGTGGTTTTTTTGTGGTTGGGGGGGGTTGTGGGGGGGGGTGTTTGGGTTTGGGGGGGGGTGTTTTTTGGGGGGGGGGGGGGGGGTGTTGGGGGTTTTTTGGGGTTTGGTGGGGGGGGGTTGGTGTTGGGTGTTTTTTGTGGGAACTTGACGCACCCGGGAGAAAAAGTTCCCTCGGGTTGTACTGGACGAAAAAAAAGGAGAGGGACCCATAACCAAGACTGTTTTAAAAGGGGGGGAGGGGAACGAAAACAGGGTATCTAATCCGGGGGGGGCAGAAAAAGAGGGGCGAAAAAAACGTCAGAAATTGGAAACGGAAAGTAACGGCTAAAAGGGGGGGGCCTTCCTAGAGAAATACGAGGGACCACGCTTACCAGAATCAAAAAAAAAAACTGCCAAACTTCAAAAAAGAAAGGGAGATGAAGTCAAATGCGTTCCCAGTTGAGCCAGGTTTCACAATTAAACGAAAAAAAAACGGCAGCTCACTTTAATGAAAGATGAACGCTCTTGAAAGTAAACGAGAGGGGACAGAAAAAGAGTACCATGGCTGTTCTTTGGGTTAAATCAAGAAACCAGAGGGGGGGCAACGTACTTGGGGGGGGAAAAAAACTAAAGCGGGAAAAAGGCCCTTCAGGAAAAAAACACTCGGCTAATGATCATGTGTTTAAAAGGGTTGCCAAATTTCCCAACTGTGCTGACCAGTGGAAGTCAGAACCTTGTCCAAACGGTAAGGGGTGGGGGGCGGGGGCGTCGGTCACAAGCAAACTACAGGGGGGGAGGGGCAGTGTAGGAAAAAGAAAAAAAAAAACACTAAGAAGGACTTTTGGCTCATCAGCCAAGGGATCAAGAGAAAAAAAACCGTTATAGGAGGAAAAGCGAGATACCTTCGAGATTGGGATGAGAAAAAAGGCGGATTAGCGAGTGGTTGGTGGGGGGAATGGCAAGAAAAGTCACTGAAAGGAAGAAGAGGTCAAAAACCACATCACCACGGCAACGGTACAGGACTCCTAAGGGAATGGAGAGCAAGTTGGGCCTCGGGGAATGGTGTTACCAGGGATCACAGAAATCAATGGGGTGAAGAGGAAAAAGGGTTTAAGCACTTGGTAGTTGGGGGGTACAAAAGCAAAAAACGGACTAATACGCTGTGGGGGGAGGGAAAAACAAGAAAAAAGAAACCGCTAGGGCAGCAGCCAGCGGAAAAAGGGAAGGTTGCGTTTAATCGGAAATACTGGGCGTAAGCGGCTCGAAGAAGGGGGTTGTAAGTAATAAATTGACCTAAAAAAAAAAAAAATGGAAATGAGGGGAACAAATAATAGAGTATGGAAGAAGGGGGTGGTGTTCCGGGGTGGGAAGGGGGAAAAAAAGCGGGATTATTGATTAACAACAAGGGAGCAAGCGGGGTGCCAATGACGGGGGAAAGGACATGGTGCTAAAGCAGGGGTATCAAAAGGGGGAGGTAGATGGCCAATTAGTCAACAGAAAGAACCTGCATGGAACAAGGTTTGGGGGGAAGGTGTCTGCCGAGAACTTTTTCCGGGAGATAAACGCGTGAGGTGGTCCTAAACTGGGGGGGGAGCCGCAAGTTTTGAAGAAAAAGGAATTGAAGGGGAACAAAAGCGGGGGGGGGCAGAAATGGTTTAATTGGGGATTAATCAGAAAAAAAAGGCAAGGGTCTTGGAAACCAAACAGAAGAACCGAAGGAGAGGGGGGGCCTTCGGAGGAACGGGGGGACAGGTGAGTTCTTTGGACAGAGCCGGTAGGGAGATTTGGGTTAATTACGCAAAGGAAGAGAAAAAATGGGTCCAGGTTGAAATCAGTTAGTTTGGGCTCTAATGAAACGCCGGGGAAAAAAAGGAGGGGTACGGTCCCAGAAATAATGGGAATTAATGAAAAGGATACCAATAAAAGTTTAAAGGACGCGAAATAGGCAATGTGCATCCCATAAAACCTAAATCGGTAGGAACGGGAAGGATTAGCAACTCAGCTCAAAAGGGGGGGGAGTCAGCGACGAGAATAAGGGGGGGCAAAATTGGGGGGGAGAAAAAAGGGTTTATGTCCCTGGTAAGGGGTAAAAGCGCCAACGGAAAACCATGTGGATTTTATGGAATGCACCCAGATCAGTGGCCTACGAGGAGGGGAGCCTACACGGTGGGTGTTTCAAGGGGCGGGGGGAAATTCGAAAATTTATCGTACAGGGGTGCTGCTGGCCCCGATGTAAAGAACAGGCTCTAAGGAGAGAGACGAAAGAAAAATCAAGGACCTGTTCTGGGGGGGTGGATGGGGACGAGAAAAAAAAAACGGCAAGGGCAACCGGGTCTTTCGACAGTTGTGTTGAGGAGGGGAAAACCTTATGGTGTCGGGGGGGGGCAACTCCTCCCCCACAAAATAGGGGAACTCAGTGAGCCACACGCTTCGTGGGTCACCTGGAACATCAGGATTGTCCGGAGGGAGCAGACTCAACGGACTTCTGGGAATTCTCATCTGGGAAGAAAGCGGAAGGCCAATAACAAGAAGGTGAGAATGGCAAATGAAAGAGGAGAAAAAAACCACTAAAAAGGGACAAATCTTGGAGAAGAGGAGGGCTAACAGCGGCAAAGAGAATGAAAGACATCATGCGGAGCAGAGGGAGAACGAGGTTTCAAAAGTTGTAAAAAGCAGACAGGTTGTTTTGTACGCTCAACAGGGAGGGGGAGAGGGGGGGGGGGGGGAATGCGCATTCGAGAAAAACAGGGGAGAACGTTGGGGGGGGGGAGGGAATCAAAGAGCTGTTGTGGTAAGTAAGAAAGAGAAAATGTGTGGAAGTGGCGAAAAGCGAAAAGTCGATGATGACGGGGGCAGCTAGAAGGAGGCGGGGAAGGGAAGGAAAAAGGTATGCTTCACATCCGAGTTTAAAAAGTGGGGAAAAAAAAGCCTGCTAATTACAAAATGTGAAAACAGGAAAAAAGGTGAAGTTCTCTCACAAACGTGAAAGGGAACACGAGGGTAACCGAATGAAGACAAAAACCGAGATGAAAACCTTTATGGGGGAGAGAGGACTTAACCCCGTGCGAAATAATTTGGATTGAACAGAGGGAGGAGAGTTCCCATTATCGTGGTATGCCCAATAAGGGACCTAGCGAAGAGAAAAAAAGAGGGTAGGGCAGGTAACTGGCAATAATTAAAGATGAACTATTGGGGACAAGAATCCTGATGGATACAGAGAGGGGTCCGAAGATG
>Ga0179593_1475362_pt1 | contig 16300 bp, 16 predicted proteins | sample CZODoug2_1_08_16_FD_185931 | JGI IMG/M metagenome (GOLD analysis project Ga0179593, IMG submission 185931) | Vadose zone soil fungal communities from Angelo Coast Range Reserve, California, USA - CZODoug2_1_08_16fungal (PacBio error correction) | ecosystem: Environmental > Terrestrial > Soil >...
AGGAAAGGGTAGTTACCCATCTGATAGGAAAGTACGAATACGGGGGAGTCGTAAGTAGAAGATTGATCTGAAAGGAAAGGCCCTACAACGAGGGGAAGGGGAGGGGAAAAGGACATAGAATTACAGGGGGGGAAACCTCATCTTTCTGGGAACCGTTCACGCATCAGGTAAGACCTGCTGGGTTGGGGGACTGGCCGCCCCCACTTTCGTTGGAAAAAAAAAAACCTGAGAATAGGAGAAGGCCACGAAACAAAAAAGGAGGGGAAAGGAGAAAGAGATAAATCAGCTGCTCACGTTCAAAGATCAAAAAAATAGCAACAAAAAAGAGGTCTTTCTCTAACCCATAGGGACGAGTTTTAACAACAATTCTGTGGTCACACCCATTACTTCTATGGACGGAAAGAAAGCATCCAGAGGGTTGTAATGAGAGGGAAGATGAAAGAAGGGATAAGTCAACGAGGAGAGGGGACAGGAGTAGTACTCGGCAAATCTCGGGGGTAACCTATACCTTATCACTGAAAACCCACGACAACAATCTTGCGGGACCGAATTTCAGTCTTCTCTGAAATCTCGACAGGAGATGTTTCCCCAGATTAAAGCGGGGGGCAGGAGTGAAAGCGCGGGTGGGCATCGCGAACACAGAAGTTTAATGTCGGTCAAAGTCTTGAAAAGCATAGTTTTCAAGACTGGAAGAAATCATCTATGTCACTACTTAAGCGAGGGGCGAGGCTCGAAGGTAATTTAAAAATGGGATACCGACCAAAGGAAACCACAGATCCCTGCATCGATAGGGGAAAGAGAAAAGACACGTTCCAAAACCTGACTATCAATCCTAGTACTCAAAGGAAAACAAAGGGGGGGCAGGAACGACGAGGAAAGGGAACGGAATCAGGGGAGTGCTGAAGACTGCTCGAAGGGAGTAACACGTGATATGGACTCCGACGGGTCAGGGAGCCACTGAATCGGGAAAAAGACCCGTGACAGCCAGGCGATTCCCAAAAAAGGGGCGAAAAAGCGAAAGTCGGGAAAATGTGAGGACTCACCTGGGACATCTGCCACGCACCTACATCGTGCGGACCTTAGAAAGGGTACTACAACCATATCACTACAAATAAAAAGGAAAATGAAACTACAGAACTAACGGGGTCCAGCACCAAAATCAAAAGAAGGGAAGGATCCTATGGAGGACTGACAACCCCATTCTGGCGAGGAAAACAGCGCCGACTGGAACCAAATTCACGTTCAGGAAGTGCGTACGAGAGAGTTTCGCAGAGCGAGGGCAAGCAGAGGAAGGAAGATCAGGCCGACGGGGGGTTAATCCAGCAAGTCTGCAGTGACTGGCGGATCCAGGTACTTTAATTACCGATCCCGTTCTCAAAAGACTGACAAATTCAATCCGGGAAGGCACAGACAAAGCACTCAAAATAGTAAGACGGAAGCGCTTCAAGCAGGACAATGGCTACAGAGTCTAGTACATGCGAAAGTCGCAATATAGAAAAAAGAGCACGTTACCACCGACTAAACAGATTTTTGGTGAAAAACCAGCCAATATCGAAAAGCGGAACTCAGGGGGACTAACGGACTACTGGCCTGCACAAGAGAGGGGGGGGGCAGATGTATTTCCCAATCTCCAGGGGGAAATAGTATAGAGGGAAACTAGGAAAGGTGGCACTAAAAGGAAGGGCCACTGAACACTCGCAACCATCACGACTCAACATACGGCTGTTTTAACCGGCAAGAATCAGAAAGCCCAAAGGAAGACGCTTTCGCCGTCTGGGTTCCCTTTGAGCGAAACCTCATAGCTTATTGGATAGAAAAAAACATGTTTGGTACTGGAAAGGTGGGGGGAAAAAAGGGTACCGAAAAGGCTAAGATCAAGGGATTTTCGGGGGGGAGATTAAAAGGAAGAAACGCTCAGAGTCAATTGAGGCTATTTTCAGTTTGATCAGGGTGGGCAGACTGTGGGACCTTCGATGTACAAAAAAAGGGCTTGGGGATGGACATTGCCAGGCGGGAGAAGAAACAGAGACGATCGGTTTGATACAGAGCGAGGCCAGCATGACCTAACAACGAGGGAATTAAATTGTGGGTGCGAAGAAAACCGGACAGAAGAGACCGCAAAGTGAAAAAGACTAAGAACAGAAGCCGAGCAGGTGAGAGAGGCCTGCAGGCTTGTGCAACGAGAAAGGGTCCAGATCTTTCCTTTGAAATGTAGGAATCATCTAACCGAGGAGGAGAGGAATAGCGAGGGGATTCTGACTGGGACCCATGATTGCGGGGACTGCGACGGAACGAGCGGAAACAAAAGATAAAGAAATACTGGAGAATTAAATTCACCCGGCAACCGTTACTAAAAAACGGTTACTGGGGAGTTGAAAAGGGAAAGAACATAAAAAGCTCCCTAGCAAGAGCAAAGGCAAACAGGGCACTGTTGGATGGGGGGACAACTTCGAGAGGGAGGGGGGGTTCATCATGTATGGAGGAACAGATTGGAAACGGCACAGAAAGAGGGGAGGTGCATACTCTAAAAGAGCAGCTGCGGAAGAGAGAGCGTGCCGCAGAGCCGGAACAAAAACGGGGCGTTGAAAGTAAGAACGTACGAGACTCTAGGCAAAACCGGAGGGGCAACAAGGGGGGAATGGGGGGGGGTGGAGTGTTTGATTAAGGACGAAAACCCGTAAAAGAAACTTCTATGAGGAAACAAAAATGGAACAGAAATTTAAACACGCGGCTGGTGTTTTGCCTTGGTCCCGAAAGAAGGGCAGGGGGGATCGGGTATCGAAAGAAAGAACATAACGGTGGACTTAAAGAAGAGTCACTACAGAAGAGAAAGCTGTACAATGAGAACAAATCTTCTCCACCCATAAGAACCGGGAAAGACTGAGAACGACGCGGTATTAGCTCGACAAAAAAAACGAGGGGGGGGAAGAAAAGGAAAGAAATGAGAGAAAAGGGGCTGAGTGAGAACCATCAAAGCCTGGCCAGGATCGGAGGGGATATTAAAGAAAGTTAAGAGATGTACTGGAGTAAAGTCATCTGTAAAGGAATCACCTAGTGCGCATACCTGGGTCCAATCTAGGGGGCAAAGGAAAAAGAGCAACATAAAACAGCAGAGCCCGGTTGGAAAGATGGGAGAGGGTAGCCTCTTGCAAGGGGAAGAAACTGAAAGTAGGCGGTTTTCTTCCGGATCAAACAGACAAATGTCCCTTGAAACTACGGGTTGAAGAGATAGGGGGGGGAAGTCGACTGTAAAATAAGGATAAATTTGGGGGGAGTGCGAGGAGGGGAAAAAGAGAGATAGAAGAAGGCGAGGGAAGGAAGATGACTATAAACGATTGTTCATGATGGGGACTTACAAGTCTGGCCAGCTATCGCATAATTATTAACAATAACTACAAAAATCAGGCAAATCAACATCTTAAAAAAAGGGGAAACGGTGGAAGGGGGAAGATTGGCATAAGGGCGATATGGAATTTGTTTCAAAGACCATAAAAGTGTTAGTAGGGGGGGGGCCCCGGGTGATAGGAGTATCAGCGCACAGGAGCCATAGACTGGGAAGGGGTAAGGGGAGATCGGACGCAGCAAAGCAGAACATGTCCAGAAAAATAAGACTCTTCGAGATGTACATCCTGAAAGAGAGCCGTGAGCAGGGATTGGTAAAAGAGAAAAAAGAAGAGAGGGGGAAAAGGCAAAAATCAAAAAGGGCAAAAACGACGGCAGGCCTCGACTCAAGGTGTGCGACGTTGTGGGCACATTTGGATTCGAAAAGGGGAGATCAAGAGAAGGAGACACATCACCAATCCATGAGGTAATGGAAAATAACGCGGTGGGGGAGGCGGGAAATGAGGGAGGGGGAGGACAGAGTGTTATACAAACCGCACTAGTAGCATTAGAGCCCTCAAGAGCCAACACCTTGTGAATCTCATAAAATGTCGGGAGCAGTCCATAAAGAAAGAAAACACATACTAAAACGCTAACCTAACATTGCGCAGAAGAGAGGGTGATGGCAGGGGAGCTAACAGAAGTAGAAGACCGTAATTGTGTACATGGGGGGGGGGCAAGTGCCCAAAAACATGTTAACAAAGTAAAATAAAAAAAAGACGACTGCTCGCGCAACTGGAAAGTCTTCGAAAACGAGGAGGAAATCGTTGGTAACGCTTAGGGACAGGGGAGAGGGCGGTGCCGGAACGGCCGGGATGAAGGTTGGGGGTACGGTGAGGGGAAAATTCGGGACGTTCCGTGTATACGCTGATGCCATAATCAGGGGGGGGGGGGTCCCCAAAAAACAAACCAAAAATCTGCTTCCTCTAGCAGTTCATTGGTAAAAAATGGGAGAACAAGGCACATATTTCCGGGCGGAGAGGGATTTTGGTAAGGGGGGGGGAAAGGTCAGATCAGGAAAGAGCAAAAAGGGCGGTTCACGCCGGTCGGTTTCTGGGACAAGGTTGAGTCCAAATGAGGGGGAACTTTTGCTAAATGCGGGGGGAAGCATGATCCTACAAAGCGTTAAGGAAGGGAGAAAGGTAGAGATTGGGGAAAGATTGGTGAGATGAGAGGAAGAGGTGGAGGGGGATTTTGCCTTAACGATCAGCATTCTGCAATCTGGGAGAAAAGAAGGGGCGTCCATAACGTACCCATCCACGAAGTGGAAGAAGGGGAAGCCGAAGTCACAGACAAAAAGAATACATTTTGACTGATAAACACCGTAAAAGAACAATGATCTAGAAGGCCCGAAACTGATGGAGAGTATAGCTCGGAAAACCCTGGCGATAGCATTAAGTCAACTCAGTGAACTTATTGTTTACCGGCGCTCTGGGAGGACAGAATCGGTGGGCTAAGGGGGAATAAGGGGAAGGATAGCAGGGAATGGGGGTGAGGGGGTATGAACACCTGGTGAGTTCTGCAGGGACATTTGTAGCATTCTGAGGATTGTTGTGATAGACTGAACCACTATGTCGTTGCTGTGGCCAAGCGGATAAGGGGGACGAACACGTGGGACCAAAGTAAGCTGGCGAAAGTTATGCTATCGCCAGGGAAGGGGGGCTTGTAGTTGCCAGAGGAAACAGACGAGGGACAGGAATCTGTACCGAACGTAAGAGGGAGAAGTAACCTTCAATCGTAGGGAAAGTCATCTGTCCCGGGAAGGAAACTGGGGCCGGAGGGTGGAAGGGGTGCGGACGAGCGCGGGATGAAATGTAGAGACGGGAAAGGAGGGGGGCGCACCGATGGGATCGGTTGGGTTTTAATTTTCTGTTGACGGAGAAAAAGAAAAGGGAAAAGGAAGGGAACAAAAAAAGCGCGGGGGAACATAGAGGAAAGGAGCCGGAAAGATTGAACGTATGCTGTTGTATCAAGAAGGAAAAAGAGGATGTGTGGGGAGAGGAACAACTCTTAAATCAAAGGTGGGAACCAAAGAAGACTTCTCTCTCAGTCCTACAGGACGTACGAAGAAGGTGGGGGTTTGGGGTGGAATTTAACCACTGAGGAAAGAGGATAGAGGGGAATGATATCGTTCCGTAGCCGGAGGGGAAAAAAAGGAATTCACTAGCAACGAATGGGATTAGGGGGGAAAAAAAAGGGTGTGTCCACCGTCATCCCTTTCCGGGTCACGAGGGGGGAAAGAAAGAAAGCAGAAGGAGGGGGGGGGGAAGGTGATCAAGAACCCGTGAGGGAAGAGGCAATCAGATAAACCACAACAACTATGAGGAAGAGAGAGGAATATCAGAGGAAAGAGCGGCGATCACCTAGACCTCAAAAACAGAAGGAGTAAGGTCCAAGAAAGGTGGGGGAGTTGACAAGAATTGAGAGGGGGAAAAACAACCATAACTGCCGATAAGATCAAGCCAAAGGCCTCAATCGTTGGGGGGCATGAAAGAAGGGGAAAGGTCAAAAGATGATAGGGAAAAGCGACGCGTAAGTCGGGACGGGCTGAAACACAACCCCAACCAGCCGGAAAGGGGGGGGAAGGGGGGGGAGATAGAGGGAGGTTTTTTACACACAGATGGCCAGAGACAGTAGTTTACGCGCAAGGGGGGCATCGAGCAAGAGGGGAAGGAATGCGGTTAAGGTCATTTAGCAAAGTGAAAGAACCTTCTTCGAATCAGCTAGTGAATACTTAGAGTAAAGGTGCGCTTTAACTCGAAAGGGTAAATTGATTGAAAAATACCGGGGGACCAAAACTGAAAAAAAAGATCCTGAATCAGAGGGCGGAGATCAGAATCGGCTCTACAAAGTCTTAAAGCCGTCATCAACTAAAAGAATTTGGGGGATAGGAAGCAGGACGAAGGAAGGTAACTAATGAGGGCAATGAGAATCGGGAGAGGGGGAAGAAAAAAGTGAATTTCTCTCAGGGCTACTGGAGAAAGATGCCAAACACAGAGGAAAGGGGCCATAGGAAGAACATAAAAAACCAACACGTTCGGGCAAGGGTTCTGACTACACCGGGGAGAAGAAAAAAAACTGCAAGACAATAGGCGTTACTTAGGGTACTAAAAATATCCAGACCGATCTTACGTGAAGAAAAAACCAGGTGTGTAAATCAACAGAACACCCGAAAGGAGAGAGGAGAATATGGGTAGCCTGACCCCACCGGGAGGTGAGAACCGATCACTAGAAGGGAAAACCACCTGTGAAAAGTCAAGGAAAGGGGAAGACTGCGCATTTTAAAAACCGCGGAGAAGCGACAAAAGTTCGTTCAGAGCTATAGACAAGGAAGGGGGGTAAAGCAAGTAGGGGAAGGACGGTCCCATCAAAAGGACAAGGGGTTGGGGGGTGTGCCGACCTGCCAAAATAACCTGCAAGCAAGGACGCTAGATAGGGATGCAAAAGACAAGCAAAAGCTTCCTGCGAACTCAGGGGGGGCAAGACTTAAGCAAGCTCTCCTCTAGTAAGATTCCATCGGTGCGTCAGAGAATTATAGGGAAACAGCCGAAACGTGACAAAAAGAGGGACTAAAACCAGTATTTTGGGGGGAAAAGAATTCGAACCCATCAGTGCCCCCTGGTTTCTATCGGATGAGAACCCAATTTTCAAGGAAAAATCAACATCTAGTCAAAGGACGTTGCGAGAAGAGTAGAAAAGAAATGAGTAATAGCCGGAAGAGAGGAAGCCTTATTAAAAATCGCCACTTGAACATAAAAAAAGGAATAAAACTTACACATCCAAACCGGTCATCGAGACCCAAAATCAATCAAAGCAAGTAACAAATAGTTTCACGTTCTGAAGCTTCGGGGGGAAGGGGAAAAATGTAACCGGGGGGACAGAGAAGAAAGGTCATAGAGTTATGGGGAATAGTTCACCCTTGTTTCAAAAGGGGGAACAATGGTTGGGAAAAGGTGCCATGCTACGGAGGAGACTTTTCGGGGGAGGGGCCAAGCAGAAATAGAACTGATTGCCAGAGATTTGGCAGGTGAATAGTGGATGAGAAGGGAGGGAGCCAGTCGAATTGGGGGGAAAAAGATTGGTCACCACCAGGTGTTGGCAAGGGGGTTTGAAAGGGAAGGAAGGAGACGTGGGGGGGATCAAGGGAATAGGCAAAAAAACAAAACTTGGTATGCGAAATGAGAGGATGGGGGGGGGAGTTGCAGGAAAGGGCAACGGGAGTCGGAAGGGGGAAAAGGAATAACTGTTCAACGCAAGCCGCTCAACAGGGGGGCTGCCGCGTTTAAAAAAAAGCATGTCAAAGTTCCGGGTTCGGGGGTACAAGAAAGCCGCAGAGACGATCGAGGGGAAGATAAGGGGAAGTAAATGAGGGAAAAAACATATGCGGCCTTCGGGGACTTAAACACCCTAACAAAAAGAGAGGGGAATAATTTGGAAAGCTACGAATATACCAGGCAGAAGACATGGAAGACAAAAGGGGAGGAAGTGGGAAAAATAAAAGGGAAGAATCGAAGAGACGAACACAGCACTTATGGGGGACACAGGACGCTTCTGTATTGTTTACCTTGTCAGGGGAGGACCAGAGGGGGAAGATAAAGAAGAGGGGGGAAGGCGTAAAAAAAAGGGGGCGAGGCAGGGAGAGGCAAGTTGCCTAAATATCAAAAAACGGGGGAAGAGAATTCGTAAGGAACAGAATGAAAGGTTCGAACAAATATGGGGGGTCTTGGTGGAAGAAGAAGGACAAAGTACCAGAAGGGAGCATTCAGTAAAAAGAAGAGAGGAAGCCAGAAAATAGGGAAAAAAGGGAGGGATTTTTGAGTTTTCCGGGGGGGGGGCCCGTGGAAATAAAGGGGTGGGGGGTATTCGCATAGAGCGATCCTTGGGGGGGACTTGACAGGCTAGGAAGAGGAAAGAAAGCCACTTCAAATGTCTAACATCTGAGAAACCCACTCATCCTTGGCGATGGGAAAGAACGAGGGGAAAAATCAAAGGATCTCTGAACAAAAAAAAAAAGAGGAGGAAAAAGGAGAAGGGAGAAGGCAGAAAGGAGTATTGGGACTCCAAGAAAAAGTTTACAAAAGGTGTTTTGATAGTGGGAATGAGGCCGTCAGGGAATTATAAGAAGTACGTAAATGGAAAAAAGAGACGATTGGAGAGAGAAGAAGAAGCGCAGGGCCATACAAAATGAAGCAGTAAAAAGACCGGCCAGTTTACCGCTGCTTTGGGGCCAGAGAGAAGGGGTGTTCCGGAAACTCAAAAAAAACAATCAGATTGTGACACTTTGGGGAAGAAGGGGGATAAGGAGAGGGAGGAGAACAGAGACTATTCAGAAGGTGGGAAGGGCCTGACCTCTCACAGAATGCATTTGGGAAAGGCGGTAAAAACGATGGACATGATGTGGAAGGGCACTGCTGACATGGAGTCAATAAGGAGGACAAGGGAAAAAGATACATGGGAAAAGAAGAGCAAGGCTTTTGTCTCACATCAGACCAGCCTTGTCAGAAAAGCTGGCGATATGGGGAAAGGTTGTTTGACACTCCAAAGTGTGGAAAGGTCAGGGGATAAAAGGGGGGGCTGAATCGAAAAGGCATCGAGGGATGAAGGTTCGCCAGCAGCCATACCGAAGTCTTAAGTCGGATAAAAGGTCCTATACGACTCGAGACGGTCGAGGGGGGGGCCCGCGAAAAAGGAAAAGAAGAAAAAATCGTGCAAAAAAAGAAGGCAGGAAGAGAAAACCAAGATGAGGCTCGTTTTAGGTCGCTTCGAAACGGGAATAACGCAAAACCAAATCTTCAGAAGAAGAACAAAGGGTTGGGTGGAAGGAGCAATTCGCATAGATGAAAAAGATGGTAGAAAAACAGACTAGTAAAAAGCTGGGAGGAAAAAAAAAATTCAAAAAATCAGGTGGGAAAAACTAATGGGGAGACTACTTCTCCATCAAAACGAGCGAAAACAAAGAAGAGATTAGATACTACGATCTGGCTTGGAAAACCGAAATTAAAGAACACGTTATAAAGGGGGGGGGGGGACCGGGGGGAAAAACAAACAGGGGTGAGTAAAAAAAACAGTTGCGACCTGGTCCACACCATCAGGAACGCATGGGTATCACCATCTGGACATGAGGAGAAAAACAGGTGAAAGAAAAGAGGGGGATGGCTGACTGTGAAGGCGGTCAGTGAAAGAAGTATTTTTTGGGCGAAGGGTTGCGGTACGTAAAGGGTAACGACGGGAAAGCAAGGGAAGAAGGGAGACCGATAACGCAGGGGGAATGGGAGGAAGGACGCGAAAGTGACAAGAGAGAAGAACGGGACGAACATGTGGAAACGCACCATTGCGTTTGACCACGTTCTGATGGCAGGGAAAAAATAAGGGGGGGGGTGGGGTGACGGATTGGTGCAGAGGGGAAAGTGCTATTATCCTGAAAGCAACGTGTACACTGTAGAAACAATGGGGTAAATCTCTTGGAGGGGAGAAGAGAGTGCTTGGGTAGTGGGACTGAAAGATGGGATGCAAGTACTGGGTGAAAAAATCTAACGTACCATAAAAAAGTTGATCATGGAAAACCTCAATATGCTTAGAAAAAAAGTCCGCATTGAGAGATTCGAAAAAAAAGAGAGGGAATGAGAAAGCAAAAAAGGGCGGGTCTATAACGCCAAAGAATGGACGCGGGAAGGGATGGGTTTAAGTGGCGTCGCGGGGGGAAACGAACATAAAAAGTCGTGGTTGCTAACCAAGAGGAGAAGAGAAATGAGGGTGGGAGCACAGGGGTTTAAAAAAGATTGAATTTTGTTTAGGCTGGGGGGTGAACTCCCGTATCCGCAGCACTGATGTCAAAGTTTGAAGGGGTGGACAGAAGCACAGGGAGCCTAACGTGTCCAGAGGTAAATTGCAGCGTGAGGGGATCGCCAATGGAATCGGGGGGAGCTTGTAGAAACGTCCATTAAAGAGGGAAAGCAAGTAAGTCTTACCTAAGGAAGGAGGGATAGGGAGGAGCGGAGGGACTTCATTCGTAAGCTAGACCCAAACGGCGCATGAGATTGGAGCTAACAGAAGGGGGGGTTAGAAAATTTACTTGGGGAGCGAAGGAGAGAGATGCCAAGGAGCGTTTGGGGGGAGTTGACTGGGAAGTCTCAAGGTACCATTTCTGAATCGACGTAGATTCGTCCTCCAGAGTGGAACTTAAGATGCTTTGGGGATCAAAAAGAACAGAGGAAAAGAGAAGGTGTTGGGAGCATGAAAAACTTCGCAGTAAAATCTGAAAGAATGGGGAAAAATAACGGTCGAGATCTAATAGAACTTCACTGTGGTGGTGGGAGTAGGGTTGGGGGGGGAAAGGGGAAAAACAGCAGGAAAGAGGAAGACAAATGGAATGAGCAGGGTTAGTAAAGAGGATCTGCACACGTGGCAAAAGGATGCACTGTACCGTCATGATGGTGGGTTGAAACCCAAACCCTTTGTCAAACAACTCGGGAAAGAAGGCGTCCTAAAGTTGCTGGCTGGATAAAAAAAAGGGGGAAAGACTGAATCAGACTCTAGAAAACCCGGAGGAATGAGAATAAAAGCTCAATGTAGCTGGGCGATCATCAGCAACCAGCCGATCAAAAGGCCAGATGGAAACACCACATGAAAAAAGAGACATTTATTCGGTGTCCAAATAAGATAAAAAAAACCGCACACCCCATGGGGGGAAGGGCAGCCAGATCATGGCGACGACACCTCTGGGAAAGCGGGAAAATCAAAATCATATCATCTTGGTAAAGATAAAAAAGAGGGAACAAAAAAAAAAAAAAGATCACGGCGACAATTCTCTGAAAGAAGAACTATTTGGCAAAGCTTCAGCGAGAGGGATTTGACCGAGTGGGAAAAGCGAAGAAAAAAAGTTTTAAGGGCGTCAATCTGGGAGACACAAAGACCTGGGGCAATACGGAAAGAAGAAACAACGACAAAAGATAGCTCGGCGCTGAGGTGGGTGAAAGTGCCCAAACTTCGACCATACATGAGAAACGAGAAAGAAAAGATCCAACTTCGCAGTAAAAGTTGGAGACCGACGATCGGAAAGAAAGAAAAACACAGAAGGGTGGTCTATTCATAAATTACAGAGGATAACAACCGATGCTCGGGTCCTCGGGTGAAGGAAGATTCCCTATTTGCAGTATATCTTGCAACGAAGGGGGGGAGGGAAAACGGCGATACAAAGCAAAAGAAAACAAAATCTGACTACTGAAAAAGTTACACGCAAACGAGAAAAACTGTCTTAGACTTTTTGGGTAAACAAGCTCTAACATAATGATGAGAATGAAAAGAAGAAATCCAAGGGGGTGGTAACAGAAACAGAGAAATCCGGATCCTAATTGAAGAAAACACCATGAAAGCGAAAAAGAATAACCACCTGGCCAAGGGGTAGGCGGAATCTAGCATGGTAAGAGGGCAATCGATCAAAGGTAGGGCCTAAGAGAAGCAGTCAGCGACGGTTGTTTAAAAGGCGACGGGGAGGAGGTCCTCTCAACGTTCCCGTTTTGGTTTAACTTGAAAGGGAACGAGTTTAGACATATAAGGCATAGGCGTCAATGGAAAGTACAAAATTACTTCTGAAAGCGTCAGAATCGCGAAAAGGGACATTTGTCAAACAGCTTGGAGGAGGATAAAGTATCTAAGCCCAAGCAAGAACGTTTGAACAACTATTCAATAAACAAGGGGTGGGGGGAAACCCAGCGCGAGGACGACATGGGGAAGCTATCGAAATGGGCTTAAATAACGAGGAGGGGGAGAAAAAGGGCTAATCGAGAAATAGCCACTACAAAAGAGAAGCTATGGCGGATGCACAACAGCGAAAACAACGACTTAACCCCAGCAAAAATAACCAATGAAGAACCTCAATCGGGCGAAAAAAAAGATCCGAAGGCAAAATTAAATAAAGGCGTTTAGACATGTGGTTCGAACATTATCAGCTGGAGGGGGTAGGGGGGACGAGTTAAAAGGTGCACTTACCCTGTTGGGGTTCAAAAGGGGGAGATAGGAAGTAAAGGGAGGGAAAAGATTAAAGAAGCAGGCAACGCACAGTAGTGGGGACGAGATTTCAGGGGGAGTATCGTTAACAGGGGTAGACATTCGAATGGGATCGTTTTTAAAAAGGGGGGTTGCGTGGACAGGCGTGACAAGCATTGTATACACAGGGGAGAAAGCTAACTAATAAAAAAATGCGGGGGGGTCTTAAATTAAGATTTGGGCGGGCGAAAGGGGAGCAATTTTTAAGGAAAGAAAACTGGGAAAAACGTATCAAACCTAAAGAAGGGATTCGGAAGGATGTTACAACTAGCCTGGTCCAGACGGAAAAATGCGGGCAAGAAAGAAGATCAGTTCAGGAGTATATGAATCAGGTTGAAAGGAGGAGTAGTTCCACTGAGGTTATGCTTTAACTGACGCCCTGAAAGAAAGATGGAATAGGGAGCAGAAAAAGAAAGACCCGGGGGCATAATAAAATTATACTTTTTGGAGGAACACCAAAAGCATTGCAGGGCAAATGGCAGGGGAAGAGGTCAAATACGCAAAAGGGGAGGCTCGTATTAACTGGTCATCATTATGGGGGCCAGCAGCTTGGGGGTAAGGAAGAAAAGAGGGTTCGGGCGAGACGCTCCGCAGAGGGAAAGCAGAGAAGGGGAAGACAACACAAAAGGTAGTCAACGTAGTATAATTGAACTATATTCAAACAGCCCCACGGGAACAATAAGGGAGGTAAAATACAGGGCTCGAGAGGATGTCCACCCTGCTTACAAAAGGGAGGGATCATGGAGGGGGGGGGGGGTTCTGTTCCCTTGAAAAGAAGGGCGAGGGTGTTGTTTGTGTGTTTTTGGGTGGTTTGTGTGTGTGGGTTTGGGGGGTTTGTTTTTGGTTTGTTTGTTGGTGGTGGTTTTTGTGTTTTTGGGGGGGTGGGGGGGGGGGGGGGGGGGGTTTTGGTTTGGGGGGGGGTTGTTTGTGTGTGTTTACGAGGCACAGAAAGTCCTTTGACCATAGTAGAGTCCTTCCCGTCAATAGTTATCCAACTTAGAAACCCTCCGACCTGGCAACGGAATGAGGCACTCGACCGTTGAGATCAGATATAAATCAACCCCAAAGGGGAATGAAAACAGAAGAGTCGAAAAAACAACATGCGTCTGAGTGGGAGCAAACCTTGCCAGGTCGTCGGGGGGGGGGGGGGTTTGAGAAACTTTGAAGCGTCAGTCTAAGTAGACCTACGAAAGGGAAAAAAGGGCACTTTGCTTTCTAAGACCTATCCAGTCATGGGTTGCCCCTTTCAGAAAGCAAGAAACGCGAGCCCGTTGGAAAGATGGAAAAGAACGGACGTATCCTGGTACGGGTGGGAAGAAAAAGAAAAACCCTTACATATTAAGTATCCGGTGGGAAGGTATCGGAAACAACTAAACCTTCAGAAGTTTTTGGGGTACGTTCTCTTCGCACTAGAGAGAAGAAGCAATCGAGTGGGGCGGTATCTCCAGACTTTGAATTAGTTTAAAGCTGGCATAGACATGAAGGAAGACGCAGGAAAGACAACCAGCCAGGCAGGGAGCAAAATCTAAAAAAAGGTGCTACTCGGAGGAGGGGGGTATTTTTGGTGGGGAAAAAGAAACAGCGTGGTAACTGTTTTCTCCCGTCGTCTAGAATTATTAACCAATCGAGGGTATCTGTCCGGGTTCGAATCAGGTAAGCACAGGAAAAAGAAGGGTAAAATCGAAAGCACGTAAAATACTCGCATACGGAGCGCGGGAGTGGGGAAAACGCGACCGAACAGCAATCGTTGAACAGAAGGAGGGAAAGGCGCACCTAGTTTCTGGGGGTGACTGTTTGGCACCGTTCGCTTCATGAAACCCAAGAAAGAGACACATATCCTCTGGGAAGGAGCAATGTTGGCTTCGAAGGCCTCAGGGGTATACAAGGACTAGGGAAGGCAAGATTCACGGCCGAAAACGCACTGGGGGTGAAAGAAGAAGGGTCAGAAGAAAAAAGATTCTCAAACCGATAAAAACACAGAGAGGACAGTCGGGGAACTCTTGTGAGTGGGGAGGGGGAATACTCACAAAACGTAGGTGGTAATGGTTGGGGGGGAAACCCAACATTTTTCAAAAAAAGGTGGAAGCCTGGAATCAAATCGATGCAAATGTGCAAAAACTGTGAACGGAAACAAAGCTGGCAAGGATGATATCCTTCGGCAAGAGGAAGGGGTGAGTTTTGCGGGGGATTGCCCTGGGAGGGGACCGGGAATATGCTGAGCCGCATAAGGACTCTTCTCCTGTTAGGGGGAGATGAATAGCACAAGCACCTACGAAAGAGTGAAGGGTGGAACAGTCATGCAAAGATCGAAAGAGGGAGAGATCAGACACAAATATGGTTTGGGAGAACATGGTTAAAAGGGAGAGGGCAAAAATGTCTAAAAAATACACAGCGTTTAACACTGTATAAATGGGCTGAAGCCTTAAGGAGTCAGAAGGAAGAGGAGGGTGTATGGCCGTCCCAAAGGCAGGATTGGGTTTAAGAAAAAAACAAGAAAGGAAAAAGGAAAGTTGAGAAGGATACGCCATCCCGCAAGAATGTCTGATCACCACGGCCAGGAGGGGGATAGATTCACTCACGATCGGAAATATCACGGAAAAACTGAGCAGTAAAAAATCCTGAAAAAACGGGAAAGGGGGAGGGGAAAAAAGTAGGCGGTAGAAAGATGTCTTGTGGCAAAAAAAAAGGGGAATAAGGCATGTATTGGGGGGGATGCTAAAACCTTTGAAAGTTGAAGTTGGGGTCTTGTGACTTGGGTGAGTAAAAGGAGCACGCAGCGGTCGTGCGGGAAAAGAAAGGTGCGGGACACATTGTCAACAAGTGTGCTTGTGGAGACGCATTTAAGATCAGGAGGTTAGGGGGGAAATTCAAATAGGCTACCGCGAGGCTCAGGCTCCGCGGAGGAAGTCCAGTCTACTGACACAGAATGAACAACGCTCTGAGAGGGTGGATACTAATCTTCTCGACCTCACTGTACGTTGAATTTGAGCTCCAGATCTGATTGAAAAAAAGTGGGGGGTTGGGGAAAGTTACTGGTCAGTGGTTATCAGAAAGGTCCCAGGCGATGGAAGAAAGACTGACTACTGGATTTAAATCTATGAAGTGGGTCCATCTTGGACGGCTTTGTGCTCAACGAAAGCATCATCTCATGTTGGACTTAGGAAAGCCACGTAAGAAAGGAAATAGCAGGAGCTGGGACAAAGAGACGGCATATTAGGGGGAAAGGCTTGGGGGTTGTGGGGGGAAAAAGAAGCCGTTGGGTACCGCAGAGTAATACGAAATGAGCAAGAGGGGAGATGCCAATTCCAGAAAAAGAAAGGGAGTGCAGTAAGAGCAGGGGGGGTGAAAAAAAAAAAAAGACCCTGTTCAAGAAATAAGGGTTCTCGAATAAAACCTGAGGGGGTTTTATTAAGTTTGTTATCTACGACCGGGGTGAGAATCTATCATCTCTCGCAAACAAAAAGATAGAGGAATGATCAAGAACTAAAGGAAGGCGATAAAAAAAAACAGGTATTATTCGCTACGAACAGTTAAACGATGGGGAAAATCGTATTCTTTTAAGAACACAAAATGTAGATGCCTCCATCAGTTTGGGCGATCGAAGGAAGGTCCACGCATGCAGTGCCAGGGGGCGTAAGAGGAAGAAAGATCCCTATAAAACCAACCAAAAAAAGGGGAAAAATGTCTACTAGGGAGATCTCGACCAGGGCTAGGGGTTAACCAACGAATTGGGCATGATTTACGCGTCAGGGGCAGCGAGAAACGAGCGTAAAGAACTTTAGCAAGCAACAAAAAAAGTTCAAGACGGAGGGAGGAAAAGAAGATTGCCTACTTCGAGGAGAGTGGGGGCGCTATTTTATTTACTGGGACCAGA
>Ga0179593_1655782_pt1 | contig 16300 bp, 14 predicted proteins | sample CZODoug2_1_08_16_FD_185931 | JGI IMG/M metagenome (GOLD analysis project Ga0179593, IMG submission 185931) | Vadose zone soil fungal communities from Angelo Coast Range Reserve, California, USA - CZODoug2_1_08_16fungal (PacBio error correction) | ecosystem: Environmental > Terrestrial > Soil >...
CCCTTTCGCTGGTTAAAAAAAAAACCATCGGTTGGAAGTGGGGAAACAAAAACCCTACTTCCATTTGAAAAGAGTGACCCTGAAAACAAACTTTAAAAAGACCGGGGAGCGGAGATCTTCCCACAAAAAAAGCGCTTTGGAAGGACGGGGAAAAAGGACAGTATAGATCGTTAACTCCTGGTCTGAGGCCGAGGCGAAGTTTTTGAGAAGGAAGGAGAAAGCCGCCCGACGGGGGGGAGAAACGGGGGCTGTTGTTGGCAACTATGCTCCGGAAGAAGGTGGGATGTCCGTTTTTTTCGGGGGAAAACGCTGAAAAAGGAGGTTCAATCGTACCCCACCCCCAGGGAAAAACGGGGACTGTGATGGCCCGTCCCTGCCCGCACGAGAGCGCTTGCTGTGCCGTGAACTTAAAAAGGTTGGGTTCTTTCCCATCAAAAGGAATAGGAAACCGAAGCGACTTTTGAAGAAAACTGCGCCTGGGTGAGGAAGAAACCTCCCCATGTTTTGGATTTCGAAAAAAAAAAAGGGCCGCAACAGGGGGAGTGGGGAGGACCACCCACGTCGGCAACTTCCCCAGCCCCCAAAACCGCCACCAGAGCTTCCCACCAAAGAGCGTCAGCTCCATCCGGGCCACGGCCCTTTCCCTGGGGGGTCCGAGGAAAAGGGGTTTGGAGCGCCAGTTTGATGGGGGGAGAACTCCGGAATTCTGGATGGGAGGGAAGGCCCTTTCTGGGGCAGAAACTGGACCAGGAAATTGAGGACCTTCCTCTGTGAGGGATCCAGGGGGAATCCCGTTCCTCCCCATAATATTGTCAGAGGAAGAGGAGGATTGAGGGGGTTATCAGCGAGAAGGTCCTCTTAAAGGTAGGGTTTCTACACTGAGAGGGGGGGCTGTCAGATTTGGTAGATGATGGTTGGAGTCTTTTTAAGTGAGGTAAGGGGCCTGCCAATCGTCCCCTGGGGAGCAATGTCGGGGAGGGGGACATTTGAGCTCCATTGGAAAAAAAAGTTATACAACAAGACGCCCATCTGAAAGGAAGAAAACTGCCAGGGTGCTGCAAAACCACTGCCCCCGGAAGAAGAAGGACCTTTTTGAAAAAGAAGAGGCTCCTGCCCTGAAAAAAAGAGGAAGACTTAAGGTGGCCCGTCAACAAACTGGCTTGTGGGGAAAAGGGAAAAGGAAAATACTGGCTGGTAAAGGATGACCTGGGTAAAAAAAAATTGGGGACCGACGAAAGTGTCCCTCCTGGACAAACAAAACCAGGGGCCCTCCGCAAAAAAGTCATAAATGTCCCGGTGGGGAAAAATCCGACGAAGGGCGGCCCGGTTTCAGGCAAATTTTCCCGGTTGTATCTTGGAAAAAACCCAAAAGATACTGGCAGTGGATAAACGATGGGGGGACCGTCCCAGGGACTAATGTGCAAAAAAAGTTCCCGTGGGGGGAAGGGGAAACTCCACGAGGGAGGGAAGGGAAAAGCCTTTAAAACGTGACCTTGGGTGGTCTGGAGTAGGCCGGGAAACCCCCCCCCCCGGGGACCTCCAATTAAAAAGAACCGTGTCGAGGGGGTCTTCAAGGACGTTTCCTCCCCAGGATTCCAATAAAAAAAGACCAGCGTTGTACCTCTGGGAAAAAGACCTAGACGATTGTTCCCTGACGGTTCCGCCCCTTGTGACCACCCCCCGGAGAAGAAAAAAGCCAAGGGTTCCTCCGTTACGAACAAAAACAAACGGGGAGAGAATTGCACGTCCCCTAGTTGCACCCTTAGTTCATGAGAACCGACCAGGAAAAACCCCACCCCCACAGGATATCGCATTTTTAAACTCAAAAGCAGGGAAAGGACGACATAAGGGAAACTCATCGGACTAACAACATTCCAAAAGTGGATATGTACCTCGGGGCGGGCTGGGGATCCTCCCCCCATCTCAAACCCTCAACTGGAGGGACACCCACGTGCCCTTGAAGGAGGGATCAACGTCCCAGAGATCGTGTAGGTGAAAGAAAGGTCGGGAGGTCAGCAGAACTGACGGCCACACCCGTCAACGGGAAGGCCAAATCCTTTGTAAGGGGAAAATTAAAAACACCGGCAAACAAAAGGAAGTACAAAAAAAACCGTCGGGAACGTGAAACAAATTTCACAGAAAAACTCAGGGGCTGTATGCACCAGGGGTGTCTTTTTCCCATGACACAACTGCAAAGGGGGGGTGGAAGGGTCCCAGCCAGAGGGAAACATGTCTTGACTTCCAGACAAACACAGGTACTGGGTTCTTCCTCGTTCGGGAAAGCTCAACACGGTTTCGAAGAAAAACAAAAAGGGGTCCTTCGAAGTGTTGAAGGCCCCTCATCCACCCCGAGCGAAAGTGGCTCAGGCTTTGCGGGGGTTTGTTGCCCCTTCTTGCGAAAAAGGGCCGACAGGCAAAAAAACCTTCCAGGCCCCTCGTAAGACTCCTACGGCCACACTTTGACTGGAAGAAGAAAAAACGGAAAAAAGAAGCGTCTGCCCCCCAATCGTGACAGCCACGGAAAGCCTCCAACCGAAGGGCGAAAGGCATCTTCCCTAGAAGACCAAAGAAAAAGAAGAAACATCTCCAATCTCGGGAGAACCGAGGACCAAGGCGCCTTCAGCTTTCCACAGAGTCAACTTAAAGGGAGTGAAAAGTTTAAAAGGGGAAATTGCATTCCCCCTAAACCTCTGAACGCCCCTCCGGAAAAGGAAGGAGTTACTCCCATCAAATGTTCAAAAATGGGGAGAAAAGAACACCCAATCGGGAGAAAGAAATCTTTCCAATCAGGGGAATAACCTCCTTCTACTTGGAAGAATAGGCCATGGAGGCCTTGAAAAGGGGAGTTTTTTTTGAGTGGAAATTGGGAGGTAAAATCGTTCCGGGGAAAACTCCTTTAACTGGCCGGGAAATACTTGTTGGGAGGAAAAACTATGAGAAAAAAAACCCAATTACAACTTCTCCAATGTTTTGTAGAGAAGGCAAAGAGCTTTTGTTATGGACCCTTATCAAAGACTCACGGGACAAAGGGGAGGAACATCACTTCCATCAATCGTTCGGGGGAAGGGGAATAAAACGGCCCACGCAAAAAGGAAAAAGGTTTCACCCTCCACCGGTTTGAAAGTGGAACGGAAAAGGGAAGCTTTTCTTTAAACCTTCACAAAAGACAGCAAAGGGTGTTTTTAATGGGGGGGCCGAACCGTCCTCCCCCTCCTCTCCCCCCCGGGACGAAGTCAGCTGCCAGAAAAAAAAAGAACTACGCATCGTCACTTCTCTCTCCTTAAGGGTTTGAAAAAACCAGAGACTAAGGGTAAGGGGGGATACAAAAAAAGACCACTTGCGGTCATTTTTCAAAAGGGGGGACAACCTGAATCAGGGGGGTGGCCCCACTTCAACCGATGCCGACCAAAAAAGAGGACCGGAGAAAAGCTTAAACAAAAAGAGTTTGGAAAAAAGGGCCGCCCCTTGTTCTGCATCGTGAAGGAAGAAAAGATGCAATTTTGGGAAGAAAACTTTTACCGTCCCCATTGGCAGGCTACAGCTGCTAATCGTCAGGGGGGGACCAAAGGATTCCACCAAAAAAAAAAAGGGGTACTCTGGCGTCCGTAAGTCCTCGAAAGAGGGTAAAAGGGCCCGATAATGAAAAAAAGATAGGCATAAGGGGGCGGAGGGGGAGTCAGGGGGAACAAGAAAAAGACGTTGGTCCTTCTTTCTTTTTCGGGAGGAAAAAAAAAAAAGGAAACTTCGGGGAAAAAGAAACTTCAAAATGTTGGTCGTGTTGGAGGAAGGGGTTTAAGTGGGAAAAATGAAGGAAAGCGATTCTGGGGAAGGGATTTTGTCCTTCTCTGAAGGGGGGGGCTGTGGAAAAAACCAACCGACTTCACTGACAGATTTTTCTACATCGCCGGGGGGCTGCCACCTCCAAGGGGGAGGGGTCCCCTTCCCATTCGGCTAAGGGCGTAAGTCCCACGTCCCGGAAAGAAAAACTGTCCCCACCCAGAGTCAGAGGAAAGTCCAGGGTCCCCCAACTGAGGGAGAAGGTGTCCTTCCCATATTTTGCGGGGGGGGGGGAGAAAAAGCAGAAGAGAGGTTGAATAACATGGGAAAAATGGAATTTTTTTCGATTTCGAGGGTGGACCATTATTTGGAAAAAAGCCCTTCCCCCCGAGGAAAAGAAAAAAAGGAGGGGGGGACGCTGGAAGGAAGATTTCCTCGTCCGGGGAAGTTTGCAGGAACCAAAAGGATCAGCAGCAAGAGAGGCTTTCGCCCGCAGGAAGGGAGGGAGTTTGGCTGGGAAAGGGGGGGCGGCTTCGAAGGGGGGGGGGGGTACAGGGGCTCGTTCCCTTCGGAGGGGAAAAGGGAGGGCGGTGAAGGTGAATTCTCCGTCACAAGGTCGTCCCAGCAGTGAACACCAAAAACGCGAGAAGACTAGAATAAAAGCTTAGTGAAAAGCCGAGACCACTCCCGAAAGGGGGGTGACTCGGAAGTCTGGAAAAGAAAGGAAAAGGTTATCTTTTCCCACCTATCCCGGGAGAAAACGATGCAGAAAAAAACTTGGGGAATCAAGACGGAAAAGGCTTGCCGTCACCAAGGAATCCGACGAGGGCACCGTCCCCCGGGCGCAGGGAAAAAAAAGGACATAAAAAAAAAAAAAATCCCGTGCTTATAAATTCCGGGAAGGGAGAATCGGAAGGGGGGTGCTGTTCACGTCTGAACACGTGCAAAGTGGGATCGCAAGAAAAAAAGCTTCCCTTGGAAAAAAAGTGTATCCTAGGGGGTTCCGGAACAGCGCTTAAATTTTTGACTGCAACGGGAAATTCCAAAAAGGGGATCAGGCGGCTGGAAGGTGGATAAAGGAGAAACGCAAGGGACAACCCGTGGAGGGCCGGAATTTATAATTTCAGCGAACCCCGGTGCCGACAGAAAATAAAAAAGGGTGGCCCAAAGCCCGGAACCTGGGCCCTGCGAAGAAGACCAGGGAACGGAGAAAAACCAGCGGGGGGAGAGCTGCCTTCTAAAAGAGGGGAGCGAGTATAAGGGAAAGGCCGTTCCCGCCCGGAGAAAGTACAAAAGAAAAGGAAAGGTTGAAGCGTACTGGGAAGTCTGATAAAAAAAAACGAGGAGACTTTTGAACCCCAAAGGTCAGACGTTCCCAAATTATTTTAAAGGGTCAGAACTACCACGGGCAGGAAAAAGCTGTGAAAGCCATCCCGCCTTCTCTTATGGAAGGGAAATCGCGTAAAAAAAAGGCTTTTTCACTTTTAAAAAAAAAAGGGGTCTGGAACTTCCGAAGGGACAATTTGCACCTCGAAAGGGATAGGAATAGTTCACCTTTTAACAAGGGGGGGGAGGGAAAGGCCATTCTCCGAAGAGACAAGTAATAAGGGAGAAAAAACCTTCATCAGAAAAAAAGGTGGAGTGTCATACCACGGAAATTGAAAGTCCATTCAAAAAAACACGTGAAGGATAACATCAATCCTGGGGGAGAAAGGGAAAGAAAACCACCCGTCAAACGGGGGAACCGGCAGCAAAAATCTTCTATTTTCCAAAAGGGAAGACGCAACGTGGAGGTAAGCCAAGGGGAAGGAACAAAAGGAAACAGTCTTTCCCAGGAAGGGGGAAAGTTCCCAGATGAAGAGAAAGGCTGACTCCATTCAAGAACACCAAACGTTAAAGTCTGGGGAAAAAAAACGCCTTAACTGAAGGAGGAGGAAAGCGGCTTCAAAACATTGGATGAGGGGGGAGCATTTTAAACAGCCAGAGAAAAAAGGAAAATTCTGTAGAGGGAAGGGGGCCGGTTTTCTTTGAAGAGTGAACGACCAAAAATGGGACCACTTTCCCAGAAGAAAACCTCTTAACCAAGTCAAGAGGCCGGAGAAAAGTCACTCCCGAAGGAAAACGAGCGCTCCCCATCCGAAACAGGAAAAGGGAAATCAAGAAGGAAAAGATCGCACCTTCATCTTCAGAAAGGAGGCCACCAACGTCCTGGAAAGAGCCAAGGAGACCCATCGGCTGGGAGTCATCTTTCACCACTCGAGAGGGGGGTTCAACTGAAGGGAAGAGCCACACCTACTCCTACTAAAAACTCCCAAAAAACAAATATCTCAAAAGAACGGGAGAGAAGTTGAGAAACAACCTTCCAAAGAAGCGGGAAGTGTCACTACTCCTTGGAAGGAGACTCTGACCGGAGTGGGAAACCTTTTCCTTTTTGGGGGGGGCAGGAGGAACTGTCGCAAAGCCCGAAGGGGGGCCACGCCGAGGGATTTTGGCGTAAAAAAAAAAGGGGGAGAAGTTTTTCTCATCTACTGCAAAGCTGGACAGAAACAAGCTCCTCCAAACTTTGAAAAAAGAAAAGGCCCAACATCGGAAGAAGAAGGAGACCCCCAAAAGAAAAGGAAAGCCACCTTTTTAATTGGAAAACTCGGGAAGGGGAAGATTGTCTGGGGGAAAAAAAAGAACAACGCGCAATCTCCCCCTTCGTCGAGAAAGTGCCACACCCGCCAGGAAAGAAAAGACCCAGGAAAAATTCATCGGCATGACAAAAGCCGAGTAAATGCTTACTAAAAAAAGCTCTCCTTTCCGGTGGGGGGAAAAAAGGAAAACGAGCTTTGCTTTGCCTTTTGGGGAAAACCCCGCGGCACTCCAAAAAGGGAGGGGTCAAAAGAAAACCTTCCTCAGGGGAGAGTGAGCAACCCTAATTCCTCCCGGGCCGCAAAAAAAACCCCACCCCCACCACAGGAGAGCCTCAACAAAACAACAACGGAGGGGGGAGAAGTTTGGGCACGGGAGAAGCCAGAGGGGACAGGGACATCCTTGTGAAGTGGAAAAGAGAAAGGGGGAGTTGTGGCCCACCCACGTTACAAAAAGAAAACGTGGGAGCGTTCGCCAATCTTCCCACAAAAAATGGGGGGAAAGTCACCCACCAGACAAGGGACCCCCCCCCGTAGGAGACCCGGAGAGAAAGTGTTGCCTAAAAAAAAAAGGAGAAGCACGAAGAAAAAGGAGTAACAGTGGTGGGCTGGGTTTGGCCCCCTAGACCTTGGCTGGCGGAAAGGGGGGTGGGAAGGTGTTTTTACCATCCCAAAGAGACAAATTAACAAAATTCAAGGGGAATTCTGTGTGGTGGGGGGAGGAGTCTGCCCGCACCGGAGAGAAAAGGGTATGAGAGTGAAAGAGGAGGCTCCCATTTGTTTTCCTGAACTAAAAAAGTAGTAAGATGGAAGGTCACTGGGGATGGCCCCCTCAAACAACTCCAGGGAGGGGAAACCCGTACAAGGGATTTTGCGTCACGGAAAACAACCAAGACACCGCAACAGAAAAAACAAGGGAAAACGTCCAAAAAGGAGAAAAACCTGGGGCGATGGGGGCCAAGTGTTCCTTCATAAAGGAGGGGGGTAATCAAAAAGTACGCGACGTTTGGGAGACATGGGACCCGGAAATTTTCTGTTGGAGGGGGGGAGTATGTGGGCCCTGGACCATTTAAGGGCGGAAAGAGGTCAAGCGTGGAAAGCTCCAGACCCCAGCCCGATCCTAATGCGGATGCTCTTCGCCTGGGAAAGTTTGGGACAGAACGCTCAGGCGAGAAAACTTTTTTGCGAGTGGGGAGAAAGTTTTTTTGTCTGTTTCGGCGCATGAATTGGTGGAACGGCCACGTCCAAAATGGTTGACCGGGGGAGAAAACACTTCGTAATAAAAGGGTTGATGTGGAAGAAAAACAGGTGTGGTTGTCGGAAAAGAACAACACAAAAAGAAAAAGAGCTTCAGCAAGAGGCCCCAAAGAGGCTGGAAAATCTCCCCAATGCAGAACTCTAGTGTGGGGACCCCGATGAAAGGAGGAGAAAAGGACGTTATCGGAAAAGAGTGAAAGAACAGAAAGACGGACCTTTCACTGCCTTTGAAGTATAAAGGGGGCTCGGGATGGAACCCTTCAAAGGCCCCCCTTATGCAGTAGGGGACTGAACCACGCAACCCAGTTCATAAATCAAGGAGATTTCCTGTTGGCATCAGGGAGGGGCGGGGCGGTTCCCAAGGAATTGCAGTGGGGTGATGCCCGTCGGGGGGGAAGGTCCGTGGTAGGAAGATGCAACCTTGTGTTGGAAGTAAGCAGAAGATGAAAAGGGGTCACAGAAGTACCACGGGTCTTTCCACAAAAAAGGCTCAGGGAAGTTAATTTTAAAATAACTTAGAAGGTGAAACTTGAGGGCTTGGAAGTGCTGAAGGAGAGGGGCCGTGCGACTGCCGGGAAAAAACCACTTAAAAAAACGCCTTAAATATCAAGAAGAACAGGGCGTGAAGTTGAAGTCAAGAGAAAAAGGCGCTCAACCGTTGCCGTTCGCGGAGGTGCCTGAAAAAAAGCGAGGAAATTCGCTGACGGAAACCCGTTTCCCGGAAAGAGCCAGGAAATCAGTATTGGGGGAACCCTCGAAAAAAACGGGAAAGAAAAAAGAGAGCCCCCAGGAAAAATCTGTCTTCTTCAGCGAAAGGCACAAACGCGCAGAAAAAAAAAGGCGCTCGGAGGGAGGGCAAAATCCGCGGGCCTAGGAGGTCTTTAACTTCCCAAAAGGTACAAGAACAACGGACGACCATGAAAACGGGCACCGTTTTGGGGGGAGGGGGCAGTCAAGAGGTCCTTCAGCTAAAAAAATGGAAAATTGGGCACAGTACAACACTTATCAACTCGGGGCGACCAAACTGTATCCGTCAAAGTGTAAAAAACCCTTTCAAAAGGAAACGCACAAAAAATTCCTCTGCCAATAAGAAGACAATCCAATCCTAGCGTTCATATCACCAACAAAAACTGTTCCTACCAAAAGAAAACGGCCCAAGGCGTCGATGGCCAAACCTCCGAAGAGGGGGGATGGCCCCGGTGCCAGGAAAAACGCCGGAGACGGTAGGACGGGCCTTTGTTTTAAAAAACGCCTACGTCTGGAACGGCCACGGGAAAAGAAAAGGGGTCTTTTCTGACCTCGGAGAAAGGCTAACGGACGGCCTTTAAGAGGGAAAACAAGTGGCAAGAGGGGGCGTGTCAATTTGTTCGCGGACAGGGGATGCAAAAGGGGTGGCTAAGAGGGGGGAAAGGTTTGCCCTAAAGAAACCCCACCAACTGTAGAAAACACCCGCCCGGGCAAAACATCTAATAACGATGCAAAGGTGGCCTCCTTCAAATCAATCTCTCCAAAGAAAATCGATAAAGGCCATCAAGCGCCACCTATATGAACCACACCAGTTCCAAAAAAAGGAACCCCCCGGCCCCCTTGTTGGGGGGGCCCTTTAAAAGAACAAAAACCGGCCCCCCCGTCCCTGGGGAAAAAGTCCCCAGCCCGCCCTTAAAACGAAACCAGGAAAAGGCTTTTTTTTTTTAAACCTTGGGAACCCCACGTACCCACACAAAAACCGCCCCAAAAGTCCCACGACCTAACCCTTTCCTTCAAAGTGGAAAATTTCCAAAGGGGGGGGTCCCATCCCCCCACACACCTACTGTCCCCCGAAAGACCCCGTGCCCCCCCCAAAAACCCCCCCCCCCTTTTTAACAGAAAGTGCCTCGAAAGGGGCCGGACAAACAAAAAAATTCTTGATAAAGCCCCCCAAAACCCCTGCAAAGCCCGCAAAAAAAAAGCGAAAGCAGCTGGTTGCAAACCGTGTGTAGTTTTTTGAAAAAAGAACTTTCGGAAGTCCTTTTGGTGAGGGGGTTTTGTTTTTCCCAGATGGGTTTGGAAACCCCCCCGTTTTTTTGCGTTTTGAAAAACCCGGAAAAAAACTTTTTTCCCACCTCCAAGACATCGGGCTGCCCAAAGGAGGAAACCCCACGGGGGAGGACAACCTGGGGTGGTAAGTTTTTTTGCTTTGATCGCGGGTTTTTTTCCCTTCCCCCAAAGAAACCCACTTGAACCTTTGATTTTTTGGGAACCAAATAACCTTTTTAAAAAAGAGGGACTTTCTCCAGCAAAAAGGGGCCCCCAGCCCACCTCTCTATTACTTAGAAAAAATTGAAAACCGACGTTTGGCAAAAACTTTTCACCCCACGGTTTTTTGTTTTAGAACCGCCCCCCAACAGGGGGCTGCCACAGGTCGGGAAAAAAAAGATTAGTATAAAGGAAAAGTTTTTTTTTTTTCACAAAAAAAGGGAAAAGACCCCCCAACAACGGAGGGGTCCCCCCCCCCCAAAAAAAAAGGGTGGGTTGGGGGTTTTCCAAAAAAACACCCACAAAAAAAAACAACCGGGCAAAGATCTGAACCCGGCAAAAAAAAAAAGACCCCCAAATCGGGGCCAGAAAAGCCAAAAGGATAAACTTAAGGGGACGTTCCAACGGCCTGTTCCTAGGGAACCAAAAAAGGTTTGGGGGCCAAAGGGGGCGTGGCCGGTGGGAAACAGTTTTTTTTTTTCCAAGGGCCCCCTCCAAAAAAGGAAGCCCCCCCCCAAAACTGCTTGGGAACCTAACAGTTTGTTGGACAACCCTTTTTCCCAAAAAGAGGAAGGTTTGACCAAAAAACAACCTTTTTCCACAAGAGGAAACAACAAACGAGGGTCCCTTTTTCCCCAGGAAAAAGTTCTTCCCTCCTGTAGACAAAACAACCAACCTTAAAATTTGGGGAAAAGGAAACGCACATCAAGGGGTTATTGGGGAAGGAACCGGTTTTTCCACCCCCCGCCCCAACAAAAAAGGGCCCCCCCCCCCGGGTCCCCAATCGGACACCCCAGAAAAAAACCCTCAGGGCATTGGGGGGGGGGGCCACAGGGGAAACTGGACACTCCCGGGAGGAGAGCGTCCACAAAGTGTCAAAAAAAGAAAGATGGGGTTAGGCTTGCCCCAGAAAAAAAAAAGTGGGAACGCTGGGGAGAAAACCCCGTAATTCCCCCTCCTTCAGAGGTGGGGACTAGCTGACGGAGAAAACAGACTTGCCGGTCTGGTGGAAAAAATCCCCCACACGTGCTTTCGCCCGACGTTCCCGTGAAGGTGGGGGGGGACAGACAAAAAGTCTGGGCCCCTCTAACCGACCATTCAAAAAGGGTGGCAAACCGGGAAAAGCGTGGCCGTCTGCCCGCCGAAAAAAATAACGGATTCTGGCCGTGCTGGGAAAGCTTGCCTCAAGGGCGGGGTGGGCTTCAGCACGTCATATCCACCACTGGGAATAAAGCCGGCAAAGGACGCGGAAGCCCCCTCCCCAAGGGGGGGGAAAACCCGTCCAGTCGTCGGAGGGAATCTGCAACTAACACAGGAAAAGAGGAAACCCCCTCCCATGAGAAAGCTGGAAAGTTCCTAAATTCGCATCAGGAGTCCTGGCCCAAGGGGGCTCCTAAAAAGTCCCAGATTCTTGTTGGAAGGGGAGAAAAAACTCCCGTGGCACGGTGAATGGGGGGGGAGCCCTTACAGGGGGGCGTGAAGGAGGCGGTAAGTTGTGTTCTTTTCCAACCAAGGAAAGGGGACCCAACACAATTCCCGGTAAAAAAAAGGCGCCGGAAGTTGGGAACATGCTTCTCCCCAAAAGGGAGATATATGAGCTGGCGGCAGGGCCGGGGGGGAAAAGAAAACGGTTGCCGCTGAAGGGAAAGAGGTGTCTCTTGATGGAAAAAGTGGTAAAGATTTTTTGACTTTTTATCTGGAAGGCAGGAAGCATTGGAAGTAAAGGTGCAGCCTTTCGATGGTGGGGGGAAGGTTGAATGGGGAATTGTTGTCGTCCACAAGGGAAAAAAAACCGAACTCCCCCCCCAAAAGCAGCTCTCAAAGCGAAAGGGATCTTTAGCCGAAGGGCTTCAGAAACCACGCCGCGTAACTGAAGCCGGTATGAACAGCCTAATAAAAATTTTATGAGGGAAACCCACCTGCCTCTTCCGAAAACCACGAACCGGAAGAATTGGCGCAGGGGCCCTGTCAGCTTCGGCGATGAGGGGTTTCCGGAAACAGGCAGCGAACGAAGAGCTGTTCCTGGACTGGAATACCACGACAAAAGACCGAAAAAAGACCGCGTTCTCCCCCAAGGGGGAAGAGAACGACTAAGGTTGCCTGAAAGAATTCTTCACATTGGGGAAGGGGGTGATCTGCCCTGAACTTTCCCGGGGGGAAGAGGCCACTTTTGGGGAAGGTCGGGATGAAGATTTGAAAAAAAAAATCCTTCGTGGTAGACCTCCCACGATTGAAAGTCGATGAAAGTTAGACTTAATGTGAAGGAAAACGTAACGATGTGGGGGCCGTTAAAGGCTGAGTGAGATGGCCGTTTAGGACTCCCGAAAGTGCCCCAACCCACTAAACTTTGTCCCTAGGACCATGCAGAACATGCAAAGGGGAAATTTTTTGTCCAACAAAGTGCCGAGGAACCGTACATCTGGAGCAGGCCCCGTAAGCTCCTATCGTCGAGATTAGGGGAGACGTGCCGCAAATGACATATCCCAATTGGGTGCCAACGTTTTAAACATCAAATAATTCAACAACAAAAACGAGAAGGAATGAAAACTTACTTGGCACCCTTGGGAGAGGTCAATCTCCTAAAAGGGGGAAACTTAAAGCTGCTATAGGGGGTTTTTTATCCCGGCCAGGCACCAGACTCTTTTAAAAAGTCCCTGGGCTGGAACAGGGAGCCTTTCCATAGAAAGCTCCGAGAAAAAACCCTTTTTACGTGGAGGGGAAACAGGGTTCAAGGCCACGGTAAACGGCGCCTTCAGCGAAGGGAAAGGACAAGCACCGTGAAAGAACTCAGTTCCTCAAAAACCTTACCCCAAAAAATCCACGGGGGGGAGGGGGACAGACCCAAGACGGCCGGCCAATGAAAACTCATCGACCACGGAAAACCCATTTCCACAAAAAAAAGGCCAAATCCTGGTGGGAAAGGGGCAGATCCCCACCAAGGGGTTAAAACTTAACAGGAGCAAAAGCTTCCCGGATTCCCCAAGCAAGTTTGAGGCCCCGGTTTCACAAGTTGTTCTTTGTTCCAGGAGAGAAAGCAGGGAGTGGACTTTGCCGAAAAGACCATTCTGGGACGAGCGGGCCAAGCAGAATCTTTTAGGGGGGAAAGGAGCGTGCTAAACGGGGAGAGCCGAATCTCTTCACAAAAGGGTCCCTTTTCTTTGACTTCATCCCAAAGTGAAAAGAGAGAAAGGGTCTGTGGCGTGGGACTACCCACAAAACCTGGAGCACTGGCACCTCCCAAAAAAGAGGAAAACAGCGAAGAATCCACGGCGAAGGGATTCACTTGAAGAAACGAAGAAAACGCTCCCCATCCAAAAACAATCATCGCGAACACCGAGGAAAAAAGCCCCTTCAGCTTCAAACGGAGAGCTCACCCAAGAAGGCCCTGCGAAAGACCCTTCGCCCGCTACCACCAGGGGGGGGCGACTTTCAAGGTCCCAACACTCCCCAAAAAGCGACTCGAGAAGGGGCAAACTGGTTAAACCCCTTTTCCGAAAAAAAAGAAGAGAAGACACCCTCAAACTTCACCATCAACCGGATTGTGCTACCCCAAAGAACGGCCCCACAGTCCAAAAAACTTTTCCTACAGAACTGCTAACTGCCGAAGGGGGTAGCGCAGGGGGCCGGGTTTGGAACATGGTCTTTGGGACGACTTGAAAAAAAAATCATCAGGGAGGGCCCGCCGAAGAGCTCAAACTGTGAAGGGGGGAGAAAAACCACGCGCAGTTTGAGGGGGTTGCTATGACGTGGCCTGGGACAGCACCACACCTGGAGAAAAAAAAAAAGGGGTCTCAAAACCTCAGCCCAGCAAAGAGGGGGGGGAAAGGCCACTGCCCACAACAACGGAAACGGGCACACCGCCACCTTTGAAGTAAGGTGCTGGTCACACCAAAAAAACGCAGCAGCCACTTCGCGAGCATAGGGGGGGGGGGAAAACCCACCAGCCACCGTCTCCGGAAGGTTGTTTGGTGGGTTTTGGACGGCTTTCCCCCTTAAAAGGAAAGGAGCAACACCCCTTTCCCGCACAAAAGGAGACAGAACCCAGGCGTTTTCCCCCCCAAAGGGAGGGACTGTTTTTGGGGGGGGCAAAGAACAAGCCCGGCTGGGCTTGGGGGGTGGTAAAAAAAACGATGGATGCCAGCTGAAAAAAAAAAATTCTTCCGGAAAGGGTAATTGCCCTAACGTGGGGGAAAAAGTCTCCGTGGGTTGGCACAAAAAAAAAACCCAACTTTCAACCAAAAACCGGGGGGTCCCAAGGCACCAGCTGAAACGGGCCCCCTTTTTTCCCCAAAAAGGTTCACAACCGCCCCCCCCCCAACAAAAACCCCCCCCCACCCCACCCCACCCCCCCCCCCCCAAAAAACCAAACCCCCCCCCCCCCCCCCCCCCCCCCCCACAAAAACCCCCCCCCCCCCCCCCCCCCACCCAAAACCCCCCCCCCCAAAAAAAACCACCCCCCCCCCCCCCCCCCCCCCCCCCCCCCCCCCCCCCCACAAAAAAAAAAAAAACCCCCCCCACCCCCCCCCAACCCCCCCCCCCCCCCCCCAAAAAAAAAAAAAACCCCCCCCCCCGCCCCCCCCCCCACCCACCACCAAAAAAACAAAAAACACCACACCCCCCCCCCCCCCCCCCCCCAATCCTCCCTGGCAACAAACAACAAACGTCATTCTTGGGAAATGTCGGTGGAGCCCCTGTGAAGCCATTTTTTTTTCGGGGGGAATAGGTGTGGCCAACGAAAGGGGGCCCAAACCAAAGGGGGTTTTGTCCCACCATTTTTCCACCACAAAAATTAAACAAAAGGTTGTTGGGCTTCTTTTCAACCGGCGCCCAAAAAATCGGGGGGAAAGGGCCTCCCCATCTCAGGGAAGCAACAGATAAGGTACTCTTTCTTCTGGGAGACCTCGTCCGAAGGTGTGGGGTGGCCCGCTGAAGGGGGAAGGAGACTTTTGAAGGGGGAGTGTGGCCCCCATCCCCCCCAAAAGGCTCACGCGAGGGATGCCTTCCGTGGGTCGGGAAGGCCCCCTCTGAACGTGAAGGACAACAGAGTTCCATTCAAAATTTGGAAGTTTTGCCGGGGAGGGGGGGGGGGGGAATGCCTTCTTTCCCCGAAAAAAAAAGCGGACGGATTAGGAAGTGATTGAGAAAGGGGAAAGCTCCTGCATTGAAAAAAGGGGTTGGCTATCCAAGCTGCAGTCAAAAGAGACTGGTTTCTCCTTGGTTGGAAAAAACCAACAACCGTTGACTCCCCGGTAAAGGGCCCGAGGGAATTGAGTCCCAAGTCACGTGGCAACGAAAGAAAAAAGGGGGTGTCCCAACCCCACAGAGAAGAAGAGTACCCTCTCCCCCCGGAAGGCAAACGCCAGACCCCGCCTAAAAGGGTCTTTTTGGGGTCGCCCAAAAACGCACGGTGAATGGTGGGCCCTGGAGGGCCGTTTGAGGGGGAGCGTCAGGTTTGTCTGGAGGAAGGGGGTGTGGCCCCATCCAGAAGTAGGGGGGGGACGGCTTGGGGGCCTATTTTGGGAGATCCCGGAATTCTCTTGGGGAGAAAGCGGAGGGGTCACGCCACGGTGCCGCTGAATTAGAAAAGCGTCTGTATGGCGGGGGGGTCAGATTTTTTGGAGGAAGTGGGGGTGGGCTCGGGGGAATGAGGTTTAGGGAGAGATTCCCCCCGTCCCGAGAAGGAAGGTGGCCCCAGGGGGAGGTGTTTTCTTACCAGCCAGGAAACACGCCACCGAAAAGGAGGATCAATCAAAAAGAAAGGGTCTGCAGTCTCCACCGGCGAAACTCCTAACCCAGAGGGGGGCCACGGACTGACCTCTTGAAATCAGGAGGTCTCTTTTCCCCAAAGAGCCGAAAGGACCCGACGTGCCCGTTCACGAGCTGGGGAAGGAGAAAGTCGTCTTCTTAATGCTTTCCAAAACAAGGGCACGACGTCCGTCCGTCAAGGGAGAACTAACAACCCCAGGTGCATACCGCCCCACGAAAGGGCCATCTGAAGACTCGGGGGGGGGGCCCTGTTCCCTTGGAAAAAAAAAAAAACAGTTTGGGATCTGGCCCCGGAAGGGAAAGGTCATGCGAGGCCCCACTGGTGGGAAGTTTCAAGAGGGCAATTTCCTCCCTTCCGGGAACTGAAGGGATAAAACTGTTAAGAACTGAGGGAAGAGGGGCTGGCGTGGACCGGGCTGCCTGAATGTAGAAGGGAGGGCCCCCCCTGGAAAAGGAACACGGTAAAAACTTTTTCCCAAGGAGAAAAATTTAATGCAAGCGCTTGAAGTTTCAACAGAAAAAACTCAACACCGTGGTGCAAAGGGGGAGCGTCTTCCGAGAGACCTGGGAAAGAGGGAGCTGGCGTTCCCCTCCCTTTGTCGGAGAGGAAAGAAAAAGTTGGGGCAAAAAGA
>Ga0179593_1608448_pt1 | contig 16299 bp, 15 predicted proteins | sample CZODoug2_1_08_16_FD_185931 | JGI IMG/M metagenome (GOLD analysis project Ga0179593, IMG submission 185931) | Vadose zone soil fungal communities from Angelo Coast Range Reserve, California, USA - CZODoug2_1_08_16fungal (PacBio error correction) | ecosystem: Environmental > Terrestrial > Soil >...
TGCTTGATGCTGGGGGGAGAGGATTCTGAAGACTAAAGCTAGAGAAACGGGAAGTCAAGGCTCTACAGATGGGGGGAAAAACGTGTTGAGGCTTGACGACATCTACACAGAAATCGTCGTTAGCTGTCAAAACCATCCCGTGAGGGAAGCGGGAGTGTAGATGGTAAACGATAATGAAACGGGGAAAGGGAGGGGCCCGGTGTGCGAAAAAAAACAAACTGAACGCAATACCAGGGCCAAAAGGAAGAGCGATGACGCATGGAGATTGCGTGTAGAGAGGGGCTTGGCGGCCTGACTCAGGGTGGGGATTGTTAGAGAGCTTTGACCTAAAAAGATAGAACCCCGTCGAGAGGAAAAGGTGGTTCGAAACCGCGTCTAAATCCACCCTAATGGTAAGAGAGCAGGAAAACCTGGAGGAAAGGTGTAGGCCAAAGAGAAAAGGATCGCCACGTGTCTTTTGAAGAAGGGAAGTCAATCCAGTCGTGGGGGGAAAAGGTGTAAAGGGTGCCCTCGTGAAAAGAGCAATCCGGGTGAGATCACAGAAGCGCGGAAGCTCGCGTGCGCTCAAAGAAAAGAAAGGCTCCAAGAAGGAGGGGCTATCGTGAAACAGACGAGAAAAAGAAAAAATCCCAAGAATAGAGTCGGATCAGTTCTAGATCAACTAGGGCGGAAAGAGGGCAAAAAAAAGATCAGAAAGAAAAATCCGACTAGAAATCGACAGAAAACGAAAGTCATTTCGAAAGAAGATGTACGTATCCCGTCGCATGAAAGACGTGCTCGGCGGGCGTTCGACGACGATAACTAAGGTGAAGTCGGCAGGACGGCGAGAACCCGGAAAAAAAAATTGGAGGGACACCTAGAAAAAGGGAGGGGGGAAAATAGAAGGAGGGCCCGTGTCCTAAACAAAACTACTCCGGTGAGAATAGAAAACGGAAGCGTCGATAAGACGGAAAAGCAACAAGAAGAGGCCAGGGGGCGTTCCGCCCGCGCGCGAGAAAGTACAACCCAAGACGGAAGGTCCCGGACCTATGGAAAATTCGGCGGAACACGCGACTCGACTCTGTCACTCCGCGTCTGAGACGAAGGCGTATGAGACTTCTACCGCGCCGAGAGAAGGGGAAAACCGAAAACTTTAATGGAAAACGGGGACGCGCAACGGAGGAAAAAACGGAGAGGGAAAAAAAGAGCGAGGTTTCGGTCGCCGGCGGAGAAAAACGAAGAAGGAGCTAGCGAACCTGATGGGAAAAAAACGCAAGAGAAAAAAGGAACCTATGCTCGCGAAAAAAAAGTGACCTGTCCTTCGTCGAGCCATACAAAGGCTGTCTATGGGGCCCAATCACAAGGAGACAAGGGAACCACGCCTAAAAGCAAAAGAGACGGTCGGGAAAAAAACGTAAAACGGATCCAGTGGCGCTACTCCTCTCTAGAGGAGGGGAAAATCACGCTGCCTCAGGAACGTAAGAACTAAAGCACCGGAGGAAGCGGCCAAGGGGAACGCCCTGTCCAAGAAGAGGACAGGCTAAGCCCTCTCTGTCCAAGGATCTCGATCTCTTCAAAACAAAAAGATCGAGCTCGATGGACGCAAAAAAAACTATCCGTAAGTTAAGCGCAAAAGTACGTAAACGCCGCCGGAGAGGTGACGGAGGGGACTTTGTTACATGTTGTGAGAAAACGGAAAGCGTGAAGAGAAGAAGGAAAGCAACTGGGTGGGTAAAGTCTAAGAAAGAAATGCCGCCTCCAGACATACGAGGTAGGTGATTGGAATACTTTCAGGAAACATCGAAAGAAGAAAAGCGACGAAGGACATGTCACACGGAGCTATTGTCAAAAACCAGTTGCCAAACTCGCAAGAGCGAAAAAATCGCGACGAATCCTTAGAATAAAAGGGAGAAAGAAGACTAAAAAATGGGACCACCACCCGGAGGCGAAAAAGGTTAGTGGTAAAGAAGGTGTGAGGTGAGACAGCCGTCAAAAAAAAGAATGCCTCACGCCGGCAGGGAGAAAGTGCGCGGCGTATTACATAGAAAGGGCGCGTGTGGAGCAAGATGGAGAACGGCAGACATTCGGACATAGAAGACAAAAAGGTGGGGGGGCGAATTGCGAAAGGCGACGGATCGCCGCGCGGGAGGGGGATGAGAATCTTCGACCTTCGAAAGCTGCCACGTAGCCCAGCGGAAAACGCCGGGGAACAAGGGTATCAGATTCGACTGCCACTTCGATTGAGGAAACAAGAAGCGATAGAAAAGGTCGGAGAAGGGGGACACAGGACCGTTTTCAGGGGTCGATTCTCGACTTAAAACAAGAGCAACAAAAGGAGTGGGCCTCTAGAGGAAAAAGCGGTCGTCTGCGATCGGTATCCTGTACAGGCAGGGCGTCTTCATATAAAGACCGAAGGAGGGCCTGTCTGTGACATCCGTGACCAAAGTGACGATAGGCTACGGAGAAGAGGTAGTGGAAACGGACCAGCCCTCGTGATCGTACGGAGTTTGCAGCTCGATAAATGAGACGTGCACTGAGGAGAGAAAAAAGGATAAAGACTTCACGAGCGTAGCTAGAAGTTGCCTACTTGGGAGGGGTGCATACAGGGAGACGTGGCCTCGAATGGACAACCAAAGGGAACCGGTTTTCCAAAAAAAAAAAGACGAGACCTAACGGAGTGAGGAAAATGTGAAAAGCAACAGGAGGAAGCATCATCTTGTCGGAAATCCATCCTCAGAAGCCGAACGTATGGGGTAGGAAAGGACGCGGAATGTCAAAGCTAATAGAAGGCGCTAGAGTCAGCTTAAAGAGAAAGCAAAGGAAGGGATCACCACAACGAAACCCAACAGCAGGAAAGAACATAAAAAAAAAACCCAGTCGAGTGAGGAAATCCCCTTCTTGGAGGGGGGGCCCGGCCAAAAATGGGGAGGAGGTGGGGGGGAGTGGAAACACCTTGCACACGGAATGAGTGACACTCATGTATTTTGGGGAGACCCCTGCCTTCGTGAGAGGTGGAAAAAAACGAGGAAAGAAGAAAGGGGGGATTGCAGGGCACAAAGAAAGAAAGATGACAAACTCAAGGAGTGCACATGGCAGGCTCACTAACTGCAGAAACTTTAGAGCGGGGCAGAGATAGAACAAAAGTTGACCAACATCAAGCATCTAGAAAAAAAGAAGAGAGGTTGACTGTAGGGGGGCGATAAGTCCGAACCGCGAGGCCACCGGTCAGAGGGGCGGCTTGTGCGGACTTTTTGATTTTTGGCAAAATCAACGACGGTCCAAAAAATACCTAGGAAAGCAAAAAAGGCCCCATGGCCGCAGGGGAAGGGTGTAAGATCAAGCACTACCGGGAGAAGTGGAAGGGCAGCCTGGTGGCGAAAAAAAGAGCAATCCCTCAAAAGAAACCGACGGAAAAAATAGAAAAAATTAGGGGAGGCGTAACGCAGGGGGAAGGCATGCTAAAAGGCAAAGAAGAGAAAAAATCGGGGTTGACGCTTGACGGAGCCGAACTGCTATCGCCCCGCCCAGCGAGAGAGTCGAAGGGAAAAAAATATGACGAAGACGCTAAATTCAAGATAGGAAAAAGAAGGCAGAAAGCCAACAAACCCGGGCCAAAAATTTTTAAAACCAAGAGGAACAATCCGTCGTGGGAGATCGTCTAGGGTTTCAAAAACTAAGACCAGTGAGATAGGAAAAAAAATCCAGGGGAGAGAGAAAAAACCCCGGGACAGGAACACTTCTTCTCCAGTGCGCCGGAGCCCTCATCGTAAAGAAAAATCAGGCCAAGCGTCGACCGAGATCATAGGGAATTCGATCCGCAGGGGACCAAAGCAAAAGGAGAACAAGACCTGATGCGGACAACCAGAGCATCAAGGTGTCGGGCAAATAAGAAGCCTCAAGAATGTCAGAAAAACTACGGGACTTGCTCCGCTTTCTTGGGCAGACGGGAAGCTATCGTGATCAGGAGGAAAGGAGGTCGACCAACGGGAGAGACGATGTGGGAGGCCGCAGGCAGTCGCGAATTCACAAAAAGAGGGCTTTGGAAAAACGATCGAGAGCGGCGCTCGTAAAAGCAGTCGGGAAAATCGAGCATTCGAGAGTAGTTGTCGAAGAACGTACAAGAGACGAGGGAGGAAAAAAAAAATCGTTGCGGTCTAAGGAAGAGAAAAAGGATAGACAATCTTCTGAAAGGGCGCGGCTGGTGAGCGGCGAAACGTCAACCAATGAAACTAGGGGAAATAAAAGGGAAGGGAGACTTTAAAAACTCTCACAAGCGAACTTGTCTCCGCCGCAATTATATTTCTCTGAATGAATCGTGCGCTCGTCGAAACCTAAGAAAACAAACCAAGGGATGAAAGGGAACGAACGTAACCGGGGGGCTTAGGGAGAAAGACCTTGTGTTTTATGACTGAGAAAAGTCTCCGGCGGCTAGTCGACGGCAGAATGAGGCAGGAGAGGGTTTCGAACCCGCGTCCAAATTAGCACGCGCGGCAATCACCAACAGCCCGCGCTTAGAAAAGAAAGAACTGTTAGGCAAAGAAGAATTGCAATCGGTTCAAATAAAAGAACGTAAAAAGTAATGGGGGGAAGAGCGCCTTCGCTGACAAACAGAAGGAAAAACTTCTCAACAGTGGGAGAGGTCTTAGGAAGCGTGCGAGCGAAAGAAAACTGTAAAAACTCAACAACCTTACAAGCCGTCGCTATCGAAAAAGTGAAGGACCCGAATGTCACAGTACTGGGGTACGGGGAAGGGACCCTTCTGGCCGCAAAGAAGCGAACAAGCAAAACGAAGGAAAAAGAGAGATCTCGAAGGAAATTCTCCGTCCAGGAGCAGAGGGGGAACCATGGCAAAAAAAATTGGCCGAAGAGGACTTTCATTTTTGAGTGTCTTATTGACGGTACGTTGTCACAGCGTGATCCGATCCTAATAGCGAAGGACAAGAATTTTTTATCTGAAATTCCTCTCTAATGACGACCGGCCGTCTTTCATACAGTAGAGAACAGACTGCGGACAGGTGTCACAGGGAAAGAGCCCCTCGCAATAAGACAGTATGGAGAAAAAGGAAGTCTATCCGCGGTCGGCTAAAAATGGTGGATTGATGTGAACGTCACGCATGCAAAAGAAAGCGAAAAAACCGACTTCGAAAAAGACGTCGCCGGATGAACGAGGAATTAGGAACGGGGAGGGGTCCTAACACAACAAAAAAAACCGGTAGGCGCCGGAAAAGGAGGGGTGACCTCAAAGGGGGGAGTGGGGATTTTCTTCAGCAGAACGAAGGGAGGGTCGATCAGACAAGCAGATGAAAAAACTCAAGAAAAAAAGGGGATAAAGGGCGCGTTGAACTTGAGTCCGCGAGACAATAGGGAAGAGCCCTCTTCGCTCGTATAGAAGTTTGGTGAGAGTGACGGTACGCCGAGTCAAAAAAGAAACGAAAGAGAAGAGGGAGGTGGCGGGAAAAATGCTACCGTGATGCTCGGGACACGCGTCGAGTAGTATACGTCTCCCGCGTCGAGCAGGGGTATCAGCACGTAATAAAAAAGCGAGGAGAATCAAAAAGGGGACAAAACAAGGGTTTCCGTGGGAAAAAATGAAGCGATAGACATAGCCTTGCAAGCAGCAAGATCACCGATCTGCAATCAGAAGGAAACCAGCTTCGAAAGGAGAAGCCCGAATTCAGGAGTGGGAATGACATCAGGCGAAAATTCAGTTGGGAAAGGAAGATGATCTTTTGTGGAGAAGGTCCCATCGGGGATCTCGACAATGAAAGCGAAATATTGGGTAACTCGATGAAAGCTGTCGCGCGAGAAAAGGCGAAAACTGCCTCTCGACAAAGAGGAAGGGAAGAGCGCACGCAAGCTTTTATTGGATCACCACTGGGGGAGGTAACCGTCCTTGGCCTTCTTGGGACGAACCAAAAATGTCCAAACACCACAACGACAAACCCCCCCAGGCAAAAGAACCGTTGCGATCAGGGCCTGAAAGGCATCCAGACACTCGCCACGAGCTTGAAATATGAGCCGTAAGATTCGACCAGGACTAGCGTGAGAGACATGGGCGCAATCTCACGAAAAGACGAGAAAAACAAGAAGTCACCCCAAAAATCCCAGCCGGAATACGCATACCCAGTCAAAGCGTAGCGGCACACTATTCACGAAAAAAAGACCGGGAAGGTTTGGTGGTACAGGGGTTAGACCCCCGCAGCCTGGGGGAAATTCAACACTCAGGTAGTGGCTTGAACTCTAACCACCAAAAAAAAGGGTAATGGGGTATCGAAGACGACGAGGGAGGTGAGGATGTCGGGTGAAAAAACATCAACACACCATAAAAAGGCAAGACCAAAGGCTAAAGGTCATACGAAAAAGGCAAATAAAAAGGGTGAACCTCCAGAAAAACACAACCAACGAGGGGAAGGAAAAGGTGCTGAGGCGGGTCACCTTTAAGAAGTCAAACCACAGGCGCCTAGGTAGCGGGAAATAAAAAGCGATTGTGTGTCATTGAGGGGGAAAAAGTAAAAAAATCACCGTCGTCGTCGTCGAAAAGGAACCTTTGTGGGCACGAAGCAGAAGCAACTACCTGAGGGGATCGATAATAGCAGGAATGTTACAAATCCCTCAATAAAAAAGAGGGGCCGGACCTAAGGACAAGAAGCTGCGCGCAAGAATGGGACGGGAGTAGAAAGGGGGAGCGGGGGTGAAAAGGATTTTCGTCTTTTGGACGCTGAGAGACAGCGATATCGCCGCCGAAAAGCGAGCGCGATTCTCGTGGTCGAAGAAGCCGTTCAGTAAGCCAAAAGAGCGGGGGGAAAGACTCGAAAAGATTCCGCCAAGAATCGTCCTGCCGCCCCTCAAGGCCCTGAAAAGGGGAAAAGATGTCGCAATCAATGGGGGGAAACGTCGTCGTGGTGGGGGAAACACGGGTGGGTAAAAAAAGGCCAAGTACGGAGATCCACTCCCAGGACGCGCGAAAAGAGTACCTCTATCGTGGCATTCCAGTTCTTCCCGAAGGAACATCAATGCCGTGGAGTCGACGCCAGAAAGAAATCCGGGCGAGAAGAAGCTCTTCGATCTCATAAGAAACGAGAAAGACGCCGAAAAGCCATGTGGGCGAGAAAGGATGTCTCACCTCATCTTTTCGGAAGAAGACACAGTTACGAACCTGTATCGAGGAGTCGATCGTGATCTGAGGGAAATCAGCAGGCTATGACGAGGCTACAGACTAATCATAAAGGAAAAAAGACCCGGAAAAAGGGAGGATGAGTGCGATCTCGAAACGCTGCGGGACAAAAACTTGCAGTCTAATATTCCCGGGAAAAGAACCCGTCCATCGAACGAGGGGGGGGAAGGAACGCGGAACAAGAAGGAAAAGTAAAACAGAGGGAAATCGCAAGTCGCTGCTCGCCACACCGGAGAAGTAACGTAAACCAAAATGTCAAAGAGGAAGAGAGAAGAGGGGGTCCTCAGGGGGGGTTCGCGGGGAAAAACGCAACACAAGCAACGATTCATAGAAATGGGAAAAAATAAGAGAGGTCGTGTCGCTCGTCAGGAATCTGCCGAGCGACGAAGAAAGAAAGGAAGAAATGAAAGGCGAAACGAACCGGGCTCTATCGCAATGTGAAGGGGAGGGAGGAGAAACGACAAGAATCTCCTGCGATATTCGAGGCCGATAAGTCGGCGAGGCGAGCGACAAATGCCTTACTCGGGAAAGAAACACAAATAAAGGGCTCGCGAGATATCCGTAAAACACGTATGTCGAGCCATACCTTCGAAAATGCGATGGGACGAATTCGCAAAGCCGAGGAGAAGAAAACGTCCGGGGGAAGTCGAATGGAAGGCACGCTCACGAAAACGTCTCAAGGGCGCTCACTCAATCACGCTGCAAAGCGGGTGAGAAAAAAAAAACGTCATCAACACCTTCCCGGAACCGCAAAGATCGCCCGGCGGCAAGTTACCGAAAAGAAAACGAACGCCCTCGGGAGAAGAACCTCGCGGGAAGTGCGCCGGTGCTGAGATAAAAGGAAGAGGGGGAAAATATAGAAAGGAAAACGGCCATGAGGCGTCGCCGTCAGAACTCTGGTTTGACCGCATCGAAAAAACGGTCACGGGAAAACAAATGTGTTGAGAAGAAAAGACCTTTAAAAAACGAAGGAAGGATCTCCGATGTAGCAGTGGGTCCGTGAAAGGCCTAATTCGAATGCCTCCAGGCGGGGCTCAGTAGACCTTGTGAAAGAGGAGGCCCAATCAAGGAAAAGAGACAATTTACAAGTAAGCCGTCGGGCAAAGGAGGCACCTAGGTGAAGAGTTCACGTGGCCAAGCCATTGCTCCGACGGGTCGCAGAAAAGTGCTCAAACGTCTAAGGGCCTCCTTCGAAGGAACCTCGCCTGTGTCCTAGGCTCAACATGTCAGGGGCTCGAGAACGGGTTTTCGTTGTTGACCTCACGGGAGAGGGGAGGTGTCGAGTACGGTAAGGAATTGGGAAGATCGGAACTCGTCGCGGGGGAGCGGTTCCGCGTGTGGAGGCCGATCAGCGAAAGTGAAAAAAGAACGGCGAGCCAGAAAAGGGTGATTTACACTTTGGTTTAGGCAGGGACCGCCGGGCGGGACAGGGGAAGCAAAGATAGCAGGCACGATGCTGGGGGTGAGAGCTTCGTCTTCCTCGCCGGGGAGGGCGTTGGGGAAATCTCCAAGACGCACCTTGTTCCCTCCAGGACGGGGGGCACAAATGAAGAAAGGAAGACCGGGGAACGATAGAGATCGAAACAGGACCACAAACCGGAAGGGGGTTCCTTGTGCCGAACGAAAAGAAACTTGATCTGCGAAGGAAAGCAAGATGAACGAGCGATCGGGAAAGGGAGGTAGGCATAAATCTGAGCAAATCCAGGAGGAAGATGACAGCAGTGAACACAATGACTAAGGTGTAACGAAGGACCGAAAAGGGGAAGGCTAGCCGAGTTGATATCTAATTAGAGTAGGGGAAGTCGTATGAGAGTGAGAACTTCCTCTGGGCGGATAACGCTAAGCTATTCTTTAAGAGGCCGACTGCACTAGCTCACCGCGGAAGAGAGTGCTTGGATATAGTCACAACTTGGAACCAGGCAAGGGGGCCACTCGAAGTTGAACCACCGCTGTGGAAACAACGACCTACGACCAAAAGCGAAACAATCTTGGAGAACTTGATAAGGAAGGAATGTGGCAGGCCCGAGAGGAAAGAAGAAATGGTATCTTATTTTTTTAGAGAGGCGGTTGAACAAAGATCGCTTCGGACTGGGAAAGTCGGTCAGGGGAGGAACGGGAAAGTACAACATCAAGGATATGCCAGAAGCAAGGACGTCCCATCAAAAAGAGGGGGCTATACCCATTGGTTCTTTCCTTTCAGGCCTCGAGAAAAGACGTTATTTGAAGTTTGTGTTTATTGTGTCGCACCAGAGAAAAACAAGTCTAAACGGGGGGATCGTGAAAAAATGGCGGACGCTACACCTAGCCTGAAGTACTAAAATGCAAAGTCGAGAAAACACTAAGGTGAGGGGGGAGGATTTTCGTTTAAAAATCATCAACAATGCAAAGCCAAAAGACAATGCGAAAGCCTACGAGAGAACGGTCCCGATAAGTATCCGAGGCAAAACTCGACCCATAGAAAAAAAAAAAAAAAGAGACACCGACAGGAGGGATACTGAGATAATGAATAGATCAAATTGGGAGAAAGGAGGGGGCCGAAACCCGCTAGCCAAAGACGCAGGAGGTCGAGGAAATACGGGGCGTTGGTCACAAGGGGTGGGAGGGGGGGGGAAAAATGACATCCCGGAAGCCACTAGAGAAGGGAAAGGGCTAGGGGGGAGGTGTCGTAACAAGAGTATCTCGAGGACATCAAACTCAGGGGGGTAGAAAAGAACTTGTTGAACTGCCAGAAACAATAACCCGCGTTTGGAGGTCGCGCAGAGATCGGGAACGGGTAGCGTTGGGGCAGGTAAAGGGATCAACGAGGGGGGGGTGATTGGGTGGAAACCGTCGCGGACAGCAGGAGAAAAAGCCTCATTCGGAGCGAAAAAAGACTCGGCGGAAGAAACTAATCTCTAAAAAGCAAAGGGCCAGCAGGATCTATGGAAATAAGATCGCCACGGGCTGTGCAAAGATGTGAGCAAGCCGTCGTTGTGGCGGATCGTCGGGGGAACCCGTCTGTCAATGACGGGAGGGGAAAAAAGAGAGTCCAGCGAATGACAACTAATGGGACAAGAAAAAGCGAGGAGAAAATACAACTACATCGTCGGGCCTATCAGCACAAAAGTAAAGACGTGACACGTCTAGCCTGAAATCATCAGAACAAGGAGAGAATCCTAGGAAAGTCAACAAGTCAATCTTCTTCCCAGACTATGGCTCAGGGAGGGAAAAACGAGACGAAACGGTTATTTCCTCGTCGGGACGAAGACCTACATTTACTAGAGGCATCGATGCCGATCGGCAAGACGTGGGGGGGGTTTCAACACCTAAAAATGCTAGGGAAATCAAACCTCGGAAGCGAGATTCGACCCGGAAAAAAAGGGGGTGGGACACCTTCTCGATGAGGCGGGACATCGACGTGACAGTCGAATATTCAATGCGATAAAAAGTATTAAGAAAGAGTTCTACACGAGAAAGAGAAAGACTTTTCTCGGAGGCGACACCAAATCGCCATGCGCGTTCTAGAAAGGAACGGACACGCGCGGAGATAAATTGTTCAAAGTCGTAAAAGAAGGAAACGGGGTCCGCGGTACTGGCGAGAGCAAGACGACTCGCAACACCATATGTAATCCGCCGCGAATTCGAGGGGATTAAGCTCCAGGCGGAGAAAATAGCGCTATCGAACAAGCCCAAAGCGCTACACGGCGAAATCAACTACTTTAAGAAAGGACAACAAACAAACCAAGCCCGACCGGGGGTGGGCAATGGTGGACGTAAATCAGGACAAAAAGGTCTCGGGCGTCTTATTCGAAATCCGAGAGGTCTTAACCAACCAGGATGGGCAAGGGTCCCAAAGGACAATAGCGCCAAAAACTTAGGGGAACGGGACCTTCGTACGAGCCAGGAAAACCGTCTGGCGATTGGCCTAAAAGGGGAACGTCCCGGCCACGTAGTTCTCATAACTTCAAGAAGGAAGAGGAGACTACGCAGGAAAGGAAGAGCTTTCAAACAGGGGCTCTCCTCTCAAGGAAAAAAAAAAGAAGGAAAAAAATCAAATGCCTCCACGCCAAGCAATAACACAAATTCATCAACCTTCCCCGGGGAAGGCCGGCGAAACAGGCCTAACGCCCTCTGTCAAAATGCACGGCTTGACTCGAAGCCGAAAAGAAAAAGCTCGATCAAAGGATTAGGAGGAAAGGAGAGATCAGCTATTTTCTAAAAAGAGAAAAGGAAAAGGCAAGGGTACTCGAGGCGGGAGGCCGGACGGTAAGCTTGGAAAAGCCGCCCGTCTGTAAGGTAGGATTGACTTGTTAAAAGAATGTGAGGAGGAAATAGTTCGAGTAGCGCAAGGTTGGATAATTTTGAAGCGTAAAGCCGTAAGTCTTGGAGAAAGGTAGGAAAGGCTGGCGACGTTGGAAAAAGGGAAACAATGAAGAAACTGTTGCAGGGACTCTACGAAGGGAACAGGTCGAAGGGGCGCTCGAGCCATAGTTTTATGGGCGACTGGCCGGTCAAAGAGGATCGACACCTAGGAACAGTACGAAATCCAAAGAGCTAAGGAGAACGAGAAATAGCCTTTTGAAAACACAACATTGACCTCCCACCCGGGGCAAGACCCGGTTCGTTGGTTAAAATAAAAGGAGGGGGGGTGCTAAGGCGCGGTCGACAGAAAAATTTATAATCGCCCGAGAGAAGGAAGGGTCGCGGAAGAATATTGATAGCAGAGATAGTCCGGTTACCCGAAGCGGATTACGAGTGTGGGGGGCGAGATGGAGAGAGGGGAGGAAAGAGCCGACTTTGGCAAAATGTGAGTGTGGTCTCGACCGGGTGGACGCGGGTCGCTCGAGGATTGAATGAACACGGGGCACAAAAAGAACTTGTGCAGCAAGAGGTGATCGACCACTGGAATATGAAGAGATTGTCCCGCAAATCCTCATCGGGAAGAAAAATTGACCAAAGCCGGGGGGAAAGGGGAGAAATTCTCAAAAGATGCTCACATCGGCATAGAATTAAGGGAGTAGATAACGAGCAATCACGAGCGGCAAGGTCAGGGTCGGAACGTCTTCAAATCTGAGTCCAGAATAAAGGAAAGACTTGAGGGACGAAAGGAAAGTACGGGAAATATATGTTTTCCAGGGACCGTCCAGACGTTGGAAAGGAAAATATTATTTACGGATCGACGGTGAACGGCGGAACGGCAGGGACTGAGAGACCAAATCGTAGCGGCACGAGCGCACTAGTAGGATTGGATCCACCATGAAGCTCGTGCAGACAGACTTCCAAAGAGTCCACCCCAAGACTAACGACCGGAACGGCAACCCCTACGGATGGAGAAAAATTGTAACAAGCCTCATTGAGGGCGGAATAGGGAGGAGCCATACAAAAGTCCCGGGCGTTCATTGGGTCAAAAGGTTGCCTTCGACACGATAAAACAAAGCGGTTCGCATACATACAAACGTGCAGGAAAAAGAGGAAATAAGAAAAAAGACCCGCACAGAACTCGGACACCGCATACCCATCCCCAAAAAAAAGAAATGCGTTTCGGGGGTCGAAGAAAAAAGGAGGGGAGGGAAAGGGGGTATCTGGGTTCAGTGGGGTTCGCCCCCGGAGGCCCGTTCATTACGGGGGGGACTCGGGGTTGCGCTGGCGAAGAAAACAAAAGACATCGGGACGCAAACACATTTTCAGGGAAAACTCTGCGGGGGGAGGGTTTATGATTTCCGGAGTGGGGCAAAATAACCAAGCCGTGCGAAGGACAGAACCTCAGGGTCCGATAGCAGGCGGTCGCATCGGGGGGAAAAATACAGAAGAAAAATACTAGGACGGGATTCAAAGAGGAGATATGATTGCTTTCACAGGGGTTGATTGAGCCCGACGGGAAAGCCGGGACGGGACCGGTTCGGCTGTCGAAGGATTGGCGTGGTAGCGGTGGGCTCCGTGCGAGAGAACGCACCGAAAGAAGGGCAGAGGGACCATTCAAAGACAGTTTGTAAGATACAGGAAACGAACCTGAGTTTCAACGATGAAAGGGGGAACATTCAGGGAAAACCCGTACAAAGACGGAAAAGAAAGCTCACGGGGCCGCGGGGAAAGACAAGAGGAAATAAAAAAAGAAAAAAAAAAAAAAAATGGCTGGGCAGCTGTTCTTGGCAAGCCTAAAGGTCCTCGTGGGGGGGGGGTTCGCTTGGGGACGACAGGCTGATAAGCAAAGAAAGGCGAGCGACGAGACTTTTTGCGGGGGAGAAACAGAGCCAGCAAAATACAAGAGGGCTACTCTGGCTGGATAAGACAAGATCGATTCCGCAAGAAAAAGCGCCACTTGTGCGCTAATAAAGGGGGGGTGGACGGTCGAGGTAAAAAAAAGGGGAATGAGGTGTCGCTTCAAACTCAGGGTGGATCCAATCCAAAAGAGCGTCACCCTCTGTGTTCAGTCCCGAACTCTCCGCTCGGGGAAAGATGTGAGAAAAGAGTCCCGGTTTCTAGCCTGAAGACAGCGAGCTGAAAGATCGTCGTCTGCTTGAAACGAGGGCTCACTAAAAGAAAGATCATCTTCGTCGGAACAGAATACTGCTATGGGATCCTAAAAAAAATCAAGAGAAATCGGATTTCTAAAACCGACGGGAGAAAATCGGAGAAGGCATGGAGGACGGGGGCTATCACTGGCTATGCCGATGTGCTCATTGCGTCGAATTCGACGCTTTGTGGTACTGCCAGAGAGCGTGTGGAGGGGGATACAGACAAGAAGAGGCAGTAAAAAAGTTCCGATACCATCCGTCCCTTATGAAACAAGGTGGGAAAGGTAAGAAAACGAAGTCGAAGAGATCACAAGAGGGAAAGCCAGCCCTAGAAGGAGGCTGGAGAACAAAATTACGAAAAATCTCTACGATCGAATAGGTTCCGAGGACCTATGCGGAGAAATATCGGGTAAAAAACAATAAAAGAGTCTATCCTCCGCAATTCGAATTTCATCGAAAGGGAAAAAACGGAAAAAAAACAGGATGGGACGATCGGAAAAATCCAAGACTGAAGACGTGAAGAACACGAACCGGGCTCGGCTCAGGGGAAGGGTGACGTAAAGGGTGATCGGTCGCAGGTCGGCTATCACGGCAGGGATGAGAGGGGGACAGAGGAGAAACGCAAAAGGCCACGTCGCACGCGCAAAAGCACACCTATGGCTCGAGAGCAGGAACGAGCATACAGAAAAAAGGCTAAAAAAAACTTAGGGGAAAGAAAACTTCAAAAAAAGCTACTTGAGCAAGCAACCATGAGGCTGCAATTAGGGTGCACTCAAACTGAAAAAGAGACTCGCTCTGATCGAGGAGCAAACTGGACTCAGGAAAACTGTAAAAAAATAGAAAAAAGTCCCGAAAGAGTGACCGTCCCGCTCCGCTGCCGAGAACTCGGTCACCAAGACGGAAAGCCTCCCGAAAAAAAAAAGAGAGCCTGGGCTCTTAAACAAAAAGGAGGAGCGATCAAGACGCGGATTCGCAGTGAGAAGAGGAGGAAGGGGTGACCCGAGGAGGCAGCTGAGGGGCCGACGAATCGCAGAAGAGGAAACGACGGTGGGGAAAGTATGGAGAAAGGGGAACTTTTACGCAGCGTGATCATCCTGAAGGGGAATAAGGAGCGCAACGCGGGTTTGGGTTGGGTTGTCCGTTAGCGGCGAGCTAATGCCTGAAAGGTCCAGGGCGGACGTTGGACTCGTGTATCAATGAGAATAATCGCCACGGACATGTAGGGCTCACGAAAGGAAAGGTCGCCGCCGCGGTCGAGGAGGGAAAAGAGACGTGCCAAAAAGCTCGCCGAAAAAAAGCCGACAAAGAAAATCCTCAAGAAAAAAGAGGAACAGAGAACGCAGTGAAAGAAAAAGGGGGAACCACCACCTCGTCGGGAACGACATTCACGGTCTTAGAAAGGGCCGTCGCTCGGCGCGGGAGGAAAAAAATCAATGGCATCATCGAGGAAAAAAAGGAAGAGGAAGGTTGCTCAGGGGGAAACTCGACATATGGAGGGACCAATATGGAAACGAAGGGAAAGGGGGTTCAGGAGAAGGAAGAGAGTGCTGACAAGGAAGATCGAGGGGGGGGGGGGTGGGGGGGGGGGGGGGAGGGAGGGGGGGGGGGGGGGGGGGGGGGGGAGAGAAGGGCTTATGGCTGGCGCTTATGAAGAAAGACCTCTGTCTCGACTCGCGGAGAGGTGAACGTCGGAAGGAACGGAAGGAGAGGAAGGGAGCTACAAAACTCTATTTTTCCCGAAGACGATAGAAGATAAGATCGATCGAGAAGTTACCAAAAGTGGGAATCGTATTAAACAAACAAGAGCGCACGCGGAGAAAGGAGTGCCTTGGTATGAAGTCCTCGCCGCAGATCGAAAGCGACTTTATCGTAAATGGAGGCAAAAAGCGAGCAAATCACTGGTCGCTCGCTTGAGAAACAAGAAGTGCTAACATAGGGAGAAGGGGCACGAAGAAGAATCTTGTTTGACTCCGGTGCCGCTGAAAATGAGAGCGAAAGAAGGATTGGCAGACTAATCGGTGAGGAGAGGAAGCAAGCGTTTCTGAAGAACCTCACGGGGGGGACGTCGCTGCAACAAAAGAATGAAGGGGACGACTAGGAACCCTGGGGGAAGAGGAATAACTTCGTGCAAAGAGAAAGACAACCGGGTTTTCCCCAATCCCCGACTGATGATTACTGCGAAGGGGGAACAAGCCCGTGGCAAAATAACGCTGCAAATAAGTCATCCAGCACGCGAAAAGCAAAAGCGAAAAGAAATGAAAGCGAGTCAGAAGAAATTCGAACCACGGCGAGCGACGCCTTGTCGTCGGCGATTGCGAAAATGGAAGAGACATGGAAGCACCACCCCGAGGATACGTGCCGAAAAACAACCCCACCTCGCATACACAAGAACATCCCCCATGCAAACAGTTATTTAAGGAAAGCCGGCCACAGCCTGGTGATTGATTGGGGGGGTGATGTACAGGGGGGCGCAACCAGCATGTGCCCTTGGGAAGTATCGTTTCCCAGAGGGCTTGTATATAAACTAAATACGAGAATGGGGGAACGCGACTACGACGAGAGTGTAGGGGTGAAGGGTGGAAAAGACCTATGCTAAACAGGAGGAATCGCCGGGGAAGAGACGTTAGAAAAATCGAGAAGAAGAACAAAAGG
>Ga0179593_1630978_pt1 | contig 16299 bp, 19 predicted proteins | sample CZODoug2_1_08_16_FD_185931 | JGI IMG/M metagenome (GOLD analysis project Ga0179593, IMG submission 185931) | Vadose zone soil fungal communities from Angelo Coast Range Reserve, California, USA - CZODoug2_1_08_16fungal (PacBio error correction) | ecosystem: Environmental > Terrestrial > Soil >...
GCCTCAACCCCGCTGGCCCCAGCAAGAAGGTGCGGCCGACAAAAAAGATGCTGTAATTAAAAAAGGGAGAGGAAGGAAAAAAGAAACACTAAAAAGCAGGCAAAAGAGAAAAAGCCGCGCGCCTAAAAGGGACGAAGCTCTCATCGAACGGCAGTTAAGGACAAACACGACTCCTCGACAAAAAAAACCCCTCAAGAAAATCTCAAAACAAAGAAAAAGGAAATACCCTTCTAAGGGGGAGACCTCGAGCTTCAAAAAAAAAAAAAAAAAAAAAAAAAAAAAAAGGAGAATCAACAACTCGTGAACACCGGCCGAACCTCAAGATCGAACGGGTAACACCAAAAGGAAACCCGCGATAAAGACACCGGGCCTACATCACCATTTTATCCACACCCAATGGAAATACGACGTAATGCAACACTCAGCAGGACAAAGAAAATCCCCATTCGAAGAGGGAAAAGGAGGAAATCAAAGGGAAACATAGAGAATGGGGTGAAGGAACGAGTGTGGCACATGCTTTCGCAACTACTGTTGATCCGCAGTTGGGGTAACAATCTGAAAAAAAAGCCGAAAGGAATTTTCTTGAAAAGATTAGAAAAGAGCTGTGCGGAGTACGAAAGAAGACTATCAAAAAATTTCTGGATTTTGCACTGGGTGCGAGTGGGTCAAGGTGGTATTTCCTGGGCCAATGGCGTAAACCCTCAAATGCGCGGCGATCAGGGCTGCAAAAAACGCGCCAAATTAAGAAAAGGAAAAATTTGGTTGGAGAAACGGGAAAAAAAGTCAGGGAAAGTTAAGCCTGCAAAGGGTGGTTGAAGAAGGAGACAGAGCTCAAGGGGTCCGTTCAATGAAGTAAGGAGACCGAAAGGAAGAAGAGCTTTCGCTGCGGAGAAAAAAGGAACAAACGGGGAGAAAGCGCTCTATGGGGGAACAATCGGGGGGGCTGCACTGTTCATGGACGTTGTCGGGAGGTTGTGTCGCCGGCCGCAATCTCACTAACATTCGCACCTGCGGAAAAAAGTTCCTTGGAAAAACCGTCGAAAAAGAAGGACGTCCTGGTGTCAAAAAAAATTAAAAAAAAAGCCGGGGGAAAGTGGACTGTACTTTCACGATGGAGTGCTTTCCCGAAGATGGAAGCAGAAGGGAGTGCTTCTCTCGAGCTAGGACAGATTCACCAAAAAGAAAGGGCCAAAGGAATCGCAAAAAGAAAAAAAATGAAAGTAAGATGAAAGGAGTCCTAAACCACAGCCTCGACGCGCGAATCGAACGCGCGGCGGTCATGAAAAACAGTCAAAAAACCCAAAACCAAGGAAACCAAAAAGGAGGGAAGAATCAAAGGCCGTCACAGAGAAATCTCCATTCCTGACACCCCTTCGTTGCCTGCGGTCATAAAAAAATCTTCTCCGAACTTCGCCGGAACGGAAAAATAGTAACCTTTCAAGAAGTCAAAAAAGGGAGAAAGTGCGGAAATGAGGAATGGAAAAACGCAAAGAGCTGCAAAGCCTCTGTCAGAAAAAATGGATCGAGGCGGCATGATGCCTGAAGATGCTTGCGCGAGGGATTGCGGGAGGGAGGAAACCTTCTAGGAGGGGAGAGGCGGGGAGGAAAAAAAGAGAGCGAAAGTTCCGACGCAACTGCACGCATTTCCATAAGCTCTTCTTCACAGACCAGGAGGGTGTCAACATCGAGAAAAGAAACAAAAGAACCTTCAAAGGGCGTCCGATTGAACGACTCTCGCGAAAAAGTTACACAATCTTCCGCGCAGGGTCTTCCATGGCCGAAGGTACGGATGGTCAAAAAAGCAGAATTGTCAGAGTCCGAAAGCGGTAAGAAGACGAGTTCAGAGTTCCGCACTACATACGGAGAGAACCTCTTCCAGCCAACTCGAACCTCTCTGCAGAGAAATGGGTTATATAAAGGACGTTGGGATAAATCTAGGGGGAGTTTCGCTGTTCCTCCAGGCCATTTCAACTGCCAGGAAAGTGGGGGCATCTTTAGACAGCAGCTCTGAAGGACGCTCGAATAGGGGGACAACAAAAGAACACGCCCTTCGTGGAGAAAAAAAATCGCAAAGCCGCAAAAAAATCGCTGCCGTCACTCGCTAGAAGGGAGTGGGACAGGAATCCGAAATGAGCAAAATCGTGGTACGCTGAAGGCCGTTCGTGCTCATTTTTTCCTGAGCAAAAAAGTGGAGCAGGGCGAGACAGAAAGCGCAAGAAGGGGGAGGAAAAAATACGCTGCACCCCCTAAAAGAAGAAAAAACTAGAAAGATACTCCGGCTAAAAGCGCGGCGCGTAAGAGAAGTCTTTTCGGGAAAAACCCAACTAACGTCAGGGGGCGCACAGCTTGGAAAGGAACGTCTGCGGGTGGCGGATACTTTAATTTGACGGAAAAAAAGTGCCGCCAAATGTTAAAAGTCAAGAAAAGGCGGAGAGAGATAGCGATCCGCGCGGGCGCTAAAATTGGCGGGCACGAGGGTCTTGACAGTTACTGATACAGAAAAGGCCGCCACACGCAGACCGGCCGTGAAAATCTGGGGGGGAAGAAGGAAGGGATGGGTTGGGAAAGGAGGAAGTATTCACAAAGAAAAAAAAGTCTCGGAAAAAGGGGGGTTCGCGTACATTCGCATTTGCCGGGCACCTAGTTGTCAAGGAGACTTCGAGGGGTGGCTGGACCTCACTAAAAAAAACAAAAGAAAAAACATGGACAGAGGCTGGGAACAGGGGAATTAAACAGCCGGCAGGCTCGGGAAGACGTTTCGGGAAAATGGGTGTTATGGAGTACGGCAGACAGTCGAAGCGAACACGCAGGGAGGGGAGGATGCACAAGGGAAAAAGAGAAGGCTGAGAGAGTTGGGAAAAGGGGTATCAAGGAAGGGGATGTTGAGGCGGAAATGCGGTGATCTTGGGCGAATTTCTGGATGCGCAAGAGGGGGGCATGATAGGGGAGCAGGGGATTTAATGAGTGAAGTTGTAAAAAAAGGGCTGGCTACGGAGGAGCGGGATGCTCCAAACGTGCCGGAAGCGGTAATCTAAGCAGAACGTCGACTGTAAGCATGAGAGGTAGAAAGAAGGAGATCCAGGTCAGGCGGGAACATAGGCCGGCCACTGGTTCTTTTTGATGGCGACGAATTGGACAAAACGATTCTATGTCGCAGGGAAAGCAATGGGGGGGGGGGGAGGGGAAACTAAAAAATTTGCAGAAGGAAAAGCGCATTCGGGAAGAGGGGTTGCTCGAGGCGTACGCTCTCGGGGATGCCCGCAAACAAGAGATAAGCATAGCAAGTAGGCCAGATTCTGAAAAATCTCGGGTGGGAAAGGCATAGAGGAGCGCCTTCGGCGTTGAGACACTAAGTGCAGCATGATGCCTCAGTGTAATCCCTGCGCGCACTGAGTGTACTGGGGGAAAAGAAGGGGGAAGGGGACTTTTTTAAAAGGGAGAAGGGGTGGGAAGGACAGGGTGCCGAATTTGGTGTGGCTGAATTGAAGATTTCTATGTTACGTGGGTGCTTACGGCGATAGGGGTTTGAAATTTCGGAGGAAAGGCATATCGCGCTATGAGCGGAGAATCGGAAGGGAGGAGAGGGGTTGCATTGAAAAGAAGGGATAGGGGGGGCTGAGGATTCGGATGGGATAAAAATGTGGCGGGCTGTGTGGGACAAGGCCGCGGCGATCGACCCGCCGCATCTTCAACATCTTTCGTGACCAGTCCACTGTACCAGAGGGAGGAAAAGGAATTTCTGAAGGCGGGGGGGGGGGGGTAGACCAAATCATAACCGCGGACTGAAAGGGACCGGGCAGAAAAGGAATTTTCAGACGCAGGTCGCTCATCAGAAAACAGGTGGCTTATTTGCGGAGCAAATAAAAGGAAAGAGAAAGTCCAGAAGTGAAAGGAAAAACGCTTAAAAAAGAAAAATAAGAATGAGAAAAGCGTTTGTTACGCTTGCTAATAAAAGAGACGCAAGGGTGGGGACGGGAAAATTGGAAAAGGACCAAAGGGCTAGCTCACTCTCAAAACAATTTGCCGGCTTGCCCGCTGAAATGACGAAAGCACTAGCACCTTTCCGCGAAGCAAAAAAACGAACGGGACGGCCTGAAACGGTGGGGTAGGAAAGGGAAAATTAAGAGTTCAACGGCAGACGGAAGGACCATTGGGAAGCAGGAAAGAAAGAAAAACAAAATGGGAAACCAAAAAACAAAGGAGGGCTCGAGTCTTTACTCACTAAAGTACTCGGCGGGGAGGAGCACATATGAAGGAGAAAAAAGAAACAGAAGGGGGAAGGATTAAGGGAAAAAAAAAGTGAAGAGCCTGGGCGAAAAAGCGCATACAAATCGTAGTTCTAGACTGATGCGGCCACGACTTTGGCGAGGGTGGGCCTCTCAGGGGGGGGGAAAGAGGGGGGGAAAAAAAGGGGGGGCCTTGGGGGGGACTTTTACGTCGAGGACATGCTTTTGGGAGAAAATGGTAGGTGTAGTCGAGGCTGGCTAGCTTGTAGGATGGAAGGGAAGGCGGAACGGAAGAAGGAAGAGATGTGAGTCACTATTTTTTAAAAAAAAAATCGCGATGGGCTCTTGCTGAGGAGCCTCTTATGCCGAAGTGGCGGACTAACGAGAAGGAAGGGCGTTGCGGTCGGGGCGAGAAAAGTAAACGGTGTAGGGTGCACCGTCGATTAAGGATTAGCGTCGGTCTTCGCTCAGCTTTTGAATTCAGGATACTGAGGCAGGAGGGCCAGAGTGTGGTCAGAAAAAATGAAAATGGGGGAGAATTCTCAGGAAAGTTAGGCCAGAGGTGGCCGCAGCGGCTTGTTCGAGAGAAGGGACTCCCAACAATAGCAAATGAAGAAGGAAAGAGAGAAGCCAGAGAAAAGGCCTAAGTGCTAAAAGGGGAAAAACCCGCATTTCACATTGATTGATGCTCCAATACGACTCGCCGAACAGGAAAAAAGACCGCGCGAAGACCGCTAAACATCAATCGGAGGATGAACGGGCGCCGAACCATAGGGGAAACAATAAAAGCGATGATAAAAAAAAAGCCCGCTCTCAAAGACGCGGGTCGACCCAGGGAAACAGGAGGGAAAGAGCTTCGAAAAGGAAAGGCTAGAAAAAAAGGCACGCTGGCGCATATAAGGGAACCACGCGGCCCGCCCGCGACTCGAAGCTCGGCCCCTGCCAACGCGAAAGAAATTGTGAAACCAACGAAGCGTAAGCAATCGACGCAGCAATCACTCAACAACTCAGAAACAGCTCGCACCGGAAGAGTCCAAAAAAGCCACCAAAAAAACAAAAAGGAAAGAAGTAGTTACGATTGAAGCGAAGGGGCTTTCTCCCAGGGCTTCAGCGGTTGAGCCTCAGGTAAAAAGGAAGAAAGACTCAGTAATGTTCGGAACGACGGAAATCCTACGCAAGGGGTTAGATTCCAAAAAGGTTAAGAGCAACCTACTATGTCACTAATTGTCGGGGGGAGGGTGGCGCATTGGGTGCGATTGCGGGGGGGGAAAAAAAACTGTCCAAGGGAGGTACGGGAGAGAAGGCGAAGGGAGGCCTTGCGGAGCGGCCCAAAGCTCTCAAACGAGGCTAAGAAAAGCCGGGAAGGGGATGGAGCTAAAAATGTATGTGTAGGAGGCTGAGTAAGGCAGGGAATGGGGGGGGGGGGGGACGAAACTTTTTGCAGTGACAAGGAAAGACCAAACACCGGCGCTCGAGAATATTGACGCGGAGGCTTTACAAAAGGAAAAAAAGAGACTATTGGAGCCCATCGCCTGCGTACAGTGGGAGGTTTAGGGGGGTGCAGAAGGAAAAAGAAACCGGCCTATCCTGTGTGCAGCCCCGGTGAAAAATTCCTCAGCAACGTCCTCAGAAATTTTCACGGGATCGAAAACAACGCGTCGTGTTCGAAATTCGTGCTGTTACTCACCGATGGTCGGGGGGGGAAAGAAAGTGAAGGTAGGGGAAAGGAGGAGGAGCGAGAATTAACAAAACCCCCGCCAAATTTACAAATCCGTCCCAAAACAGATGGAACAAAACCCTTCATGGGAGGATGAGTAAAAAGCCCAGACTCCAGGAGATCTCCAGGGAATGCAGGCCTTCATGGCCCCCGTGCTGGCGAGTCAAACTCCAAAGTCCGGAGCAAAATAAGGATAAAAGAGGCAATAGACACCCCAAGTCTTTGAGGGGCAGGGGACACACGGAGGGTCGCAAAATTAGAAAAACGCGCCGTACGGCCAAAGGTGCACATCGTCAACATTTAAGTGCAAAAAAAGGAGCCGCCGCGGAGGATAAAACGTTTCGAGAAATCGGACAGGAAGGAAACCGAAACGCGCGGCACCTTTGCCGCCGGGGCGGTCTCCGATTGCTTGCGTCGAGTAAAAGCAAGGCGAGTAAAAACGATTGCGGAGCCAAAAAAAACCCTAGGACAAAAGTAGAGGGGGAAGGGAACAACCAGGGCCATGCAATTAGAAGGCGTCAGCGCAAGAGCACGAGTGTCAGCATACATCTTTCGGAGCCAGCAAAAAGAAAAAGGGAATTGTGGAGGGGAAAAATAGCAAGGGGGAAGGGGCGAAAAAGCACAAGTTCCAAAGCGTTCCGCGCAGCGGCTTCCAGGTACTACGTCAGGTGGGAACATGCCGCGTCAGAGGAGATGCACGAAAAAGGGGGGGGAGTAATAAAAGGAGCAAAAGGGAAAAGGGGAGAGGGATCATACATAAGTTCACTCAAACCATCGCGTCAAGCAACCGACAGGGTCCGCGACGACGATGCTATTAAACAAGGGAGAAAAACGTTTTGCAGGAGCCGCCAGGTGGAGCCCCCAAAAGTTTAAACGGCGATATTTGCAATCGCCATTCACGCTGCGAACGCTTCAGCGGCGCGAACGGAGTGGGAACATAAAAACCCTGCGTGGTTCTGACAAAAAAAGGAACGTGAAAAAGGAAGAGGAAAGATAACACCCCATGAAAATCCGAGGGAAAAAGGAGAAGAAGAGGACTCCCTCGAAACGCGTGGGTTACCGGGGAGGTCCATTCCAGGAGGGCTCATTTGAGTGGGAAAGAAAAAAAAAACTCTAAGAAAAGTGAGAGGCTTCACATCAGAAAAAAAGGGAAAGAAGAAAACGCGCACAAAAACTAGTTTGGATAGGGGGGTCCAGCAAACGAGGGACGCGACGCAAGACGACAGCTTCTGGAAAAACAAAAAAACCTGCAGGCGCTCCATCGTCCCATCAGGCAAAGGGAGGACTTAATAGCTTTGTGACCCAGTCAAAGAAAAATAACAAGGGGGGGGACGCGCGTGACAAAAGGGGAAAGAATGTCGATAAAACGCGGGCGCTAAAGGGAGGCACGCTTCTGGAAACGTTGATACGTCAATTGCAAGGAGGCTGCTCCACGCAGACAGAGAGAAGGGAAAAAGGGGACGCCGTCAGAAGGGGGGGGTTTTTCGAAAGCAGTGGAAAGAGGGAGCTAAAGAGGGGGTCTCAGGTGTAGGCACGACAACGTCGCGTCTTCAACACGCCGGAAGGAGCAGGAAACCCAAAAACAAAACAGCAAAGACAGAGAAAAAAAATTCTTGGTGAAAAGAGAAAAAATGGGGAAAACACCTTCGAAGTTGTCAAAGAGGGGAAGGATGCAAGGCGAGGGTGTTCTTCTCTCGCGAGGTGGGTGCTTTAAAAAAAAAAATGAGCACGAAAGACAGGGAAAAGCGAATCCTATTTTGAAAAAACCAGGAATGGACGGCAAGGGGAGGAAAAGGGAAGGCGCATGTGGAGGAGGAAAATCACGTCGCTGGGAGGGCGAACAAGCATTTCTTGGAGGAAAAATATTCAGAGCGCGCGGGCGCAAAGAGATGCTGTGCGAAAGATTGCGGATCCTGAAAGGGGGAAGATGAAGAATTAAGAAGGGGGTGTTGGAAGCACCAAAGAAGGGCGCGCAATTGTTTCTCTATCCGGTGGAGTCGAGACGGGATCGAGTTCTTGAAAGGAGTTGAAAGAGGGGTAGCGGGGGGGAGAGGGGGAAACGCGAGACAGCCAAACGACCACGGAAGGAGGAAACATCTGAACTGGTTACAGGGAAAAATAAGAAACGGGGAGACATGAAGTCCGCCGGGGGCGCGACAAAAGATTGGGGGGGAAAGGGGGGGAAAAGCGCGAGAACAAGGGGAGGGAGTTTTGAGAGGAAAGATGGTGGGCCGTAAGGAAGGAGTGATACCGAAGAGAAAGGTGCATGGATAGTTGAAGGGGCCTTGCTGGTCATGGGCGGGGGGGAAGGGAAAGCGTGGGGGAAGAGGGGAGCAGAAGCTCTCGCGAATGGGGACGTCTTATCTCGACGAAAATTGAGAAGAGAAGAGGACATCGCGAAGTAGGATGACAGGTGCTCGAATAGGGTTAGCCCACTTGAAACCGGGGGGGAAAGGGGATTGAGAAGAGGATGGAAAAAAAAAAGGGGGACGTAAGAGATTCATCAAGCGGAGCCTGAGGCACGAAAGGGAGTTTTACTATGAGACTTAAAGGGGGGTTCCTTATTGGAGAAGTTGAGTGGGGAAACAGCAGGCAAAGGGAAGGAGGAATGATGGAAGATTGGAACGGGAGGGAATGTGGGAGCGGGGCCCTGCGCTTGGAGGGCAGACGCCGCGAAGGGGGGGGTCCATATCGCGCCGTCCTATATGGCCTAATATCCGAAAGAATGAGTGGGCGAATAGGTGTGGGAAATCGTGATTGGAGGGGGGTGGCTCCAGAATGGGACCGATGATATCATCTCCAAATGTCCATGCTTACAATCAGGGTACGTCGACACAAACTGACGAGGGGGTAAAGGTACTACAAGGAAAACGGAAATTCGCGGGGGACAGGGTTGTTTTGTCAGGGGGTAGGAACCCGGAAGCAGGCGAGGGGGGGTCAGACCATTGTAAGGAAAAAAAAAGATGGGAAGAGAGGGGGCTGAGTCCGGCGGACACAAAATACCGACAACCGTCGCACAAAAGGTAGAGAGAGGAAATCCTAGAGAAATAGGAGAGCGAAGTTCTGGGTTGAAACGGGGATAAAGCGAGGAAAGGGGAGGTAAGGAGGGGGAACCAAAAAGAGATAGTCTCTAAACACAATTTGCCGGCTTCCCATTAACCGGCACGCAGAGAAAGAAAAAGTAGGAGGCAATCAAAAAAAAAGACAGGGCTCGAGGCAATTGCGCGTTTTGGTGGAAGGCACCGATCGCCGAACGGCGGCGCTTCTCATCCGTTAAATCAAGGGGAACAGGAAATCAAAAGAAAAGGGAAAACCGCAAAGAAAAAAGGAAACTGACAGGGAACTCAAGAAAAAGGGAAAGAAAAATGGGGGGAAGCAGTAGAAAGAAAAACTCATGGGAGTTGTTAAGTTAAACTGAGGGGACTCAACCGTGAAAAAGCAGGGGGCTCAAGAAAGAAATCGAAACTACATTCTATAGAAGCTTACCCGGGAGACAGGAGGGGGGGGGTGCAGTCCCTGGATCGTTTCTCCGGGTAGGGGCACGGGATTTGCCTGGATGAGGGACCGGGGGGCGTTGGTCACTTCCGTGGGTGAGTGGATAGGGGGCCCAGGGAGAAGCGAGGGCGCGGGGAGGGGCCGGGGGAAAATTCGATCATAATGCGAGGACGGGGAAAGGGTGTTTCGGAGAGCAAAAAGAGAGAGGGAAAGTTCTCAAAGACAGGGGGAAGAGACTTCAGGAAAAGGGGTCAGGTGGCGGTCGACTGAGACGGAGGGCGAAATCCGGGGAGGATGGCTTCGGGTCAACTCGAAAAAGGACTGGGGGATTCATTTTGTCTCGAGGAGGGAGGGTGGGTACAAAAGAAAACTTTGTGACTTCGCATCTGACATTTTAGGCCGCATGCCCAGCGTAAGGTCGAAGAGAAAAATCAACAACACAAAGGATAGGAGGGAAAGATTCGGAAGAATGGGCGCAGGAAGAAAGACAGGTAACGGGATCACACAGAAAAGACATGGCACTTTATTGATGAAGAAAGACCAGAAGAAACCGAGCGAAAAAATGAAAAACCTCGCGAAGACGGAAAACTCATCCAAGGAGGGAGAGAAGAGGCCGTCGAAAAAACGATCAAAAGAGCTCACAAAGGAGAGTTCGACAATCGTAGGAATACTCGGCTTAGGGCCCTCGCGCGTTCTACTCAAACCTGGTAACAAAAAGCCTCTCGCTCAAGTCGAAAGAAGTTTCACCAAACCGCAAAACGGAAAAAGGTCTACTCAAGCTAAGCCACATTCAGGAAGAACCAGTTTCTCCAAAACAAAACCGAAGGGACCTAAACGTAAATCAATAGAAAAAATCCAGGGAGAAAATTCGACGATGCACCATGAAAAAGAAAAAAAAAAAAGCAAAGGAGGGGGTTTACGATTGTAAGAGAGGGCGGTCGCCCGGCTCTTCAGCGGGAAGACAGTTAAAACTAAAGGAAGAAAAAAAACAACAGGAGTGAGCCTCAGGAAAAAATTTGTTCGGCAGAGCCACGCCCGCGAGTAAGGAGTTACATAAAGGGAAAACTACATGGGGGGAGGGGGCAGAAGGGAAGGGGGTTGTAGGGGGAAATGGGGAAAGATAGAAAGCTCCGCTATTGCGCGGCGATCGCTCTCAAACGAGAGCCCGATGCACGGAAGGGGGTTGATTTGCAGGAGATGTGAAGGGGAGGGGAAAGTCAGGAAAAGCGGAATCTAAAAATGTGGAAAAGGGACTAGCGTTTGGAAAAAAAAAACTCTTTAAGGAAGGGGACGCAAACCCTTAGGAGAGGACTTTCGCGAAGACGTTCACGAAAGGCTGGGGGGGGGGAAAGGGGGGACAAGAACTTAGTGACGGTGGTACTGTATTTTTGCGAAGAAAAAGAAGCCGAAAGAGGTTTTGTGAGGCACCTATCAAACCGGAGGAAAAAAGGGGCGGGAAACTGTTCCGGTCATGAAAAAAGGAAAAACCGCATTCCGGTCAGAATTTTAGTACTGGCTTCAACTGGATGGTCGGGGGACAAAAAAAAAAAGAGACGCAGTTGAGGGATTCTTCTCGATCTCGAGGCTTTTCTCACCACCAGACCCACCAGCCCGCAAAAAAACAATTCGCCCGACTGCATGTCGTGATTGCCAGAGACCGAGGAAAAAGAGGGTGGCCAAAAAAAGTCGGGGAGAAGAGAGCGCAAAAAGCCGGGGGTAATAAGGCCAGGGCCGTCAGAAAAAGCATGAATAATAGAAATCTTCCATTCATGAGCAACCCGGTTGCCTGCGAACCGAAATAGGACGTTAGACAAGGAAAGAACGCGCAAAGAAAGTCATGCAAAAAGGTGCAAAGGTGCTGCGTGCACGGCAGTGAATGCCACGCCGCAGCGGCTCAATCCTCTGCCGTAAAATACGAGGCCGGCTTGGACAGATGGGGGGGGGGGAGGGAGGCGGTGAATACTCAAGGAACTTCGAACACCTCAGAAAAGCTAGCATTCCGCAGGTCCGACGCAAACGGCAAACCAGGCAATCAAAACTCTTCGTTTAAAAAGAGAAACCGTGGCATTAAAGCGGGATAAGAAGGGCGCAAAAAGAGAAACCGCCTTTGACGTACACGCTCGCGCTGCTGCCCATCCACAATCTCCGCGCCCAGCGGCTCCAGGCCTACAAAAAAAATGGGTCATGAAAGGAAGAAAAATGACAGCTTCAGAAAAAGGGGGGCGTGAGAAGATGAAGAGTGTGGGGTTGTTTTGGGGCCGGCCTCTAAAAAGAAGAAAAAACGCGGACAGAAGATTGAAGAGAAGCCCCAGAAAGGGTGCAACGCATCCAAAAAAAATTACCGCCCGATCACCGGGGTCCGCGGTCCCACCCATCAGCCCGCGAGTTGGCAGAAACGCCAGCACCTCGGAACTGCGCCTTAGAAAGTCGCGCTCGGAGAATCCTCCAAAAAGGCCAGCGACGGAGCGGGAAAGTCTCTCAGGAAAAGAGGAATCGCTGCCGTCAAGGAAGCCTGAAGGGTCGAAGAAAGACTTCACACAACAAATCTGGGGGGGAGGTCCATGTCCTTTCGTGGCACAGTGTTCAGGGACTTTAAAAAAAAAAAAAAGGGGAGGGAAATTGCCGGGGGAGAAAAAAAACAAGGGGGAAAAAACCCAGGACGAATTTTTTTCAGAAAGGGGGTACACCGCGGACTCCGGCGAGATCGTAAAGACTGCAAGGATTTCGGGGGGAAAAAAAAAAACTAAAAGGAAAGAAAAAAGCTTTCCATCGGCCGGTGATGGTCGGATCATACTAGAAGGGAAGGGGGGAAGTAAAGTTCAGAAGACGTTGGACCGCAGGAAAGAGATATCAAAAAGACAAAGGAGGAAGGGAAGAGGAGATATCGATCCTAGAACTAAACATTTGGCGGCACGCTAGGGAACAAGTGACTGAGGCAAGCATCGTCATGGGCCAACAAGCAGAACGATGGAAAGCTTTGATACGAAAAGTAATTAGTTGGGTGTGGGGAGAAACTTATAGGAAAGCGTACTGGAGACGAGGTACCATCGTGGAAAAGTCGCATATTGGGGAGGGGGGCGCGTAGCTTCGCATTTTCGTTGCAATGAGCGACCCGGCATTTTCTTCGTTCTTGGAAATTCCAAAAAGGGACGGCCAAAGAGGGGGAACAACTAACCACAAGGTTTCTGACCTAATTGAAGTATTCGGAAGAAGAAGGGGGAGGACGGCGGGGACTCAGGGGGGGCGGCAGAAAAAGAAGGGGGAAGAACCACGGCCGTGGAGTAGGGAAACAGCGTACGCTGAAGGAATCTAAGTTAAAGAGAGTGGCAATAAGCCGAAGCGGGGAGGGGAACCGAGGGAGGTCGGAGGGAAAACTTTTGCGAATGGATGAAATTATCCGGTGATGAAATCTGTCGAGAAGGCGATTTGCATACGCTCTGGAGTGAATATGTACGAGGGAAAGTCTGAAGTCGAGGGGAGAACAAAAGGGGGGAGAGCTTGCAAAGAAGAAACACTGTCTGCCATGTACGAAAGGGGCGCGGAAGAAGGGGGGGACAAAGGCCGCGAAACGTCCAATGCACGGGACAACATGTCACAAAGGGGGGGTTCTTTGGGGCTCAAGGACAAGCGGCGCGCTGTGAAAGAAGAAATTGCATGGAGGGGTGGGGAAAGTTTTGCGTCGGCACTGGCGAGACTAGCGGGGGGTTCGAATCGGATAACAGAGAGCTCAGGAGAAGGATCAAAGGAACAGGAAAGGAAACCGAAGCCGGGGGAGGGGAGATGCGAAAGTGAGCCGCCTGCGGGGGGCCATTCAGCTAAGTCTTCCGAAAAAGTTGCAAAGAGCAGGGGAATCCTGCGCTCACTGGGGGAAAAAGGTGCTGTGGGCGGGGGGAGTACTTCTAGGTCCAGGGGGGGGGAAAAAACATAAAAAGGGGGTTTTGGCATGGGAAAGATTTCTCTGTTAGCGGTGAAAAAGTTTTGCGGTCTATATGGCGGGAAATGCGACTGCAAGCATAGTCCACCAAAAGAGAGTTTAAACGAGACGAAGGGAAAAAGGGAATCCAAATGAAGTGGGCGAATCTGGGGCGGTTATGCGGATTTTGTAAATGTGGCGGGCCTTTGGGCATTCAAGATCGTAAAAGCACTCCTAAAAGGAAAGGGCTTACTCTGGAAAACACGAAAAGCGGGGAAGTACAGACTGGGGGGGGGGGGGGGGGTGCAATCCGGAAAAAGTCATGTTGTTGTGTCTACCGTCAACAAGAAAAAAGGACGGAAGAGGGGAAGCATTGAGAAAAAAAAAAAAAAAAGAGGGAGGATGGAGGGAGCAAAACTAAAGGGACAACCTTCCATAAGTGCCTTCGGAAAAACCCAATAAATCGAGCGGGGAGATTTGTGAAGAGGAAGAGCGAAAGAAGAGGGGGGGGACAGACGGGAAAAGCGCAATCATCAGGCCAGTGGGCCCGGAGTCCTCTCTGGAAACCTCCGTCAAAAAAGACCTTTCTCGCGAAGCAGCAAAACGGCCTGTTAGAGGGGGGGGAGGGGGAGCTGCGGGGGCCGAAAAGGATACTGACCCTGACTGACAAAAGAAAAATCGCACCCAAGGAGGGAAAAACATAGCTTACATAGTCGGTCTACTCGAAAGCGTTCCTCTCGGGATGGAGGAGAAAAACAAGAGTTGAGAGAAGAAAAAAAGGAAAGTCCAGGAAGGGGGGGAAGGGGGGAAATAAGGAGGCTCAACCTTGAAGAAAACTCCGGCGAACGCCCTAAAAAGCCGACAATCGTACCTAAATTCGGATGATGCGGAAGGCTACGACGGGTGGAAAGATTTTTGGCAAAAGTTTCTAAGGGGGTGGGGGGGAGGAGATTGCTGAAATTACGGTCGTATGGAGGCGGGTGGTGGTGTGGAGAAATGGGAGGCATTGGGCCGGGCTGCGAGGTGAGTTATGCTCTAGGGGAGAGGCTTGACAGGGGGTCGAATAAATCATTAGGTAGGGGGCCAGGGGCCGAGTTGTTCGAGAGAAAGGGGAGGCCGTTGTCAGAAATAGAGTGGATATTTGTCAACTCGAAAGTTGTGAGGTCTCGTGGGGGGAGTGAGAGCGATTTCTAGAGCGAGGGAAAATCGGAATTCGTAGATGGAACATAGGGGAGGCATTGGGGGGGAGGAAGTCGTATTTTGACGTTTCCCCCCCCTTTTGTTCATCAGAAGGGGTAATGTGGCTTTACAGGAAAAAGTGCAACTGGAAGGGGAATGTCTAGGTTCGGGGAAAAAAAAAGGAAAAAAAAAAGGAGGGAAAAGAAAGAGTCGCACTCGAACAAGTCCAAGGGGGTCAAGCATGCGGCGGTCCCTACAATCCTTGAATGGGAGAAACAGAAGTTCAATGATTTAGGAGACTTAGACGACTCTCAAAAGAAAAATTGCCCCCGATGGAAAAAAGGAAAAGGTCCAGAACTGGCGTTCCGCGAAGAAAGAAACCTATCACGCCTCTCACGACCCCTCTCAAAGACGTAGAGGTCAGAAGCGGATCGTCTTCTAACCGGCCCTCTCTTTCTCGAGAAAAAAAAGGGAAAAGGCCGATACATGAAATGGAAAAAACCACCAGAGCATTCCCTCTCCGAGCATCGAAAAGAAAAAGCTCGCCGCCGTCCAACAGGCCGACATCCAGGCCATCAAAACAACTAATGGACCTAAGAAGGATCTCCAGCCATAAGAGACTGTCAAGCAAGCCTTCATAGTCGCCCATCTCCCACAATCGGCTACGGCCAATCACGACTGATGTTGGATGTAGGGACAGGAGGTTCGAAGGGAGTTCACGGGGGGGGGGGGGGTCCGAACTCCTAAGAGTTACTGGCCCTACGACCACTCTATCATCTTGGGCGGGCACTCAAGGTTCACTAAGTTAGTTAATGAAGGGCCTAAAACGAAGAGAAAGGGAGCGTTTTTGAGGAAAGGAGGGGATTGGGGGAATTCCAGGGAAGGGAGAGAAGCGACAGGAGGGGGCAAGGTCGCGGCGCGCTCCAAAACGCGCCATGATCATCCCTGTCGGAATTGCTTCGGTGCGGAGTTTCGTGGGGAGGAGGGGGGTCAGGTAAATGTAAAATGGGAAGGGAATATCGTGAAGGGGAAAAGGGAGTCGGAGACATCACCGTCGCATCGCTAAAAAAGGTCTTTCGCGCGGAAGCAAACTAAACAAAAAACACTCTATTTCTTGTGGGGTCCCCAAACGTCGCAAAGGAAGAGTATTGTGAAAATTCCAGGGACCGCGAAGGGAGCGCCTGCCCGGACAGCAAGGGTTGCGGTTTCCGTAACAAAAAGGAACAACCGCGAATATTCCAAGGGGTCAAATAAGTCGAATCAATGTCCGTGTGCGGTCACGAGGGATGTAAGAGAGAAAGAGGACTCTCGAAAGGCCGGCCTTTCCAAAAAAAGCCCGCCACATTTACCATAGCATCCTCACCGCAAACAGAAGTCGCCAGACGTTCATAAGACAGTCTTCCTGACAAGACCAGATAGACGGCGGTCTCCGTCTGAAGGAGGGGAGAGGACGCTTGCAGAGGAAGCAGAAAAAGAGGAAAGAAAAGGTCAAAATCACAGGAGAAAAGGGTCCACAGGAAGTACTTCTCCAGGAGGAAAGAGCAGTAAGGCAACTAGTACCCATTCACTTGACAGGGCGGAAAGGAGAAGGCGTGCATGCACGTGATGAGGCCTTCGTTAAGAAAACGCAGGAGGGAGAGAAGAGGGAAGGTAAAAATGGGGAAGGAAGGGGGGGACTCAAGCGGATACTCCTTCGTCGAAGGGGGGTCGACCGATTCGAGACCAAAACCGCTAGATGCGCGGCCAGTTGTTCACGCAACATCCATTCA
>Ga0179593_1459616_pt1 | contig 16298 bp, 20 predicted proteins | sample CZODoug2_1_08_16_FD_185931 | JGI IMG/M metagenome (GOLD analysis project Ga0179593, IMG submission 185931) | Vadose zone soil fungal communities from Angelo Coast Range Reserve, California, USA - CZODoug2_1_08_16fungal (PacBio error correction) | ecosystem: Environmental > Terrestrial > Soil >...
ACTGGCCCACATCGAGAACGGATCTCTTGCGCCGAAAGGGATTGAAAAAGGGGAACCAGAGACCTTGAAAAATTGAGGTGATGGGGTGGGGGGGGACTCTCTAAAAATGAGGCTTACCAAGCCAAAAAGTTTCCCACGAGCAATTTAAGGGTCCTCGCGACAAGTTTCCTGCGGGCAGGCTTGCGCCCCGATGGGACCGCTTTCTCACATCGAGACATGCGAACCTCGGGGGAGGGTAAAAAGTTGCGAAGAGCCTGGGGAGGGGGTTAATTATGCAACATGCAGTAGCACGAAGGAGAGGAAGAGTTGAAGATGCTGGGGGGGAGAAGCCACAAGGAACATTTGGAAGCGCAACGAGTCCCATAACTTTTGCCGGAAAACTTGAAGAAACAAAAGTCGGGCCAAGAGAAGACCGGGGAGTTTGGGAAGGTGATTAGAGAGCAAAAGAGCTCCCTGACACAAAAGAAAAGGCTGTCGGAAGGGAACCCCGAAAGAGAGGAAAAAAACAATATGCTCTACATGGCGCCGCCAGGAGAGGTGAAGAGAAAAAAGCGGGTATAGGAATGGAAGGCGTTGACGGATTTCGAGCACGGATGACAGAGATGTGGGAAAGCCCGGGGAAGGAAACCAAAAGGTTGATATGATATTTATCTCCTAGGCCAAAACTGATTGGAAAGGAACAGCCACGAAAGGACCATCAAAATTTATGTTCGAAGGGTCGAAAGTTGAAAGAAAACGAGGCCTTCGTCCTATTGGAAATAAGACGATTGAAGAAAGGGGCGGAAACTACGGCAAAACGGACTGGTATGAACAGAGAGGGGGGGTTTTTACAGCGTAAAGTCGCGAGTTGTGCTGTTTGGTCGGAGGAGGAGTGTTCCTCCTAATGGAACGGCGTGATGAAATGGATTGGGCATGTTAACCGCGAGGTCCTTTTTTTCGAGACTAAGCCGGGGCAGCCCTTGCGCGAGCACTATTAAGGGTGGGTGCGCCGAGCAAGGCAACACGAAGCCGACGAGCGGAAAGACGTAAACAAAAAGGGGTGGGGAGTGGCGATCTCTCTCGGGGGAAGAACGGAAGAAAGAAGGGGAGGAAACGAAAAAACCCTGTTTGCGGACCGCTGGGAACAGTACGCCAAGAAAGAGGGGGTTGACCAAAACCGGCCAGGGCCATCAAAACGGCGCGCTAACTTTAAAAACAAACGGAACCACCAAAGAATGGAGGGACGGACTTTCTAACAACAAGCGAAGAGGTCATAGACTACTAACTCAAAGATCCGGAAGTGATCAACCCCAACACATCGCCGGGGAGGAAAGGCCGAGAAGTTCGACCGATTAAGTTCTCATCGCCGGAAAAGTCAGCATTTTCATTCTTCAAAGGCCTGAAAAGGTGGCAAAATCTCCTCTCCCCGAGCAGCACCATGGAGGACTCCCTTCAGAAGAAAAGGGAAACCTTGCTTGTCAGGTGGGCGGGATGAAGGTTTAAAAAAAAAAACAAGCTGTGTGGACGGAAGGCGAGTGAAAGACCTACTAAAAGGGGGAACTAAAAAATCTCTGTTCTGAGGGCGTCCCGTCCATAAAAGGGAGATAAGGCAGAGACTATTCAGAAGAACACTCATCCTTTAAAAGTATTTGGGGAACCATGACTAAAAAAAGCCGGGGACAGCAAATCTAAGCGTTAAACGGGGGTGCGGCTCATCTCGACAAGAAATAAGGAAACGGAGCGAAAAAGCTCCAAGTAAGGCCAGAACTCCACGCCAGGACAAAACCAGAAGGGAAGAACTCCCGACCAAAGGGAAGGAAGGGAGATGGTGGGGCAGAAACGGGAAGTTAAACGGAAAGTCCAAAAATCCAAAAGAAATCCAGAAGAGGGGGCAGGGAAAAAATAGGAAAAAAAAGGACCAAAGACGGGCCTAAGTCAGGGAAAATGAAGGAAAGTAGGAAGCTTTTGACTGAATGCCAGCGGAGAATTTTAATTAGTTACGGCCGGAAAAAAGGGTGAACGCAACTGATGAAGGGGGGATATCCAACCCTTGTCAAAAACCTCTGGGCGAGCGCAGCACCAAAGGAAAGAAAGACCGGGGGTGATGAAAGGAAACCATGCAACACCACCTTCCGTAGACCAAAATGGTGAGAAGAAATATTTGAATAAGACACGGAAGAAGAACCACACAGGGAAAAGAGCTAAAGAAGAGGACCAAACTTCCAACACTGTGCACCTGGAAAAGAAAAACGGATCCAGTCAGACTCCAAGGAAACTGGGAGAAGGACAAGCAAGGAAATTTAGGAGTGTATGTGGAATTCCGGAAACAGAGATTATAGGCCTCGGAGATCTGAACACATCCCGAAAAGTCAGAGGTGTGAAGTTAAAAATCGAGGAGTTCGAAGAAAGGGATTAGAAAAAGGGGGGTCGTCCTGTTCGAAAAGACGAGAATGGGTGTAGCACTACCAAACAACTAACGGACTCATTTAGTTGAAAGAAAGACAGCGGGGTTTGGAAAGGATGTTATTGCTGGTAAGATTCAAAAAAGGGGATGGGGTCTGAGTGAACGGAGAAGAGGTTATGGTCCACTTCCAGAGCGTCCGGGAAGAAGAGCAAAGGCAAGCCGGTTTACCGAAGACGAAGTCCGCAATTAAGGTGCACAAAGAGAAGGGACGATAAGCGTTCAGCTTGAACCATAGGACGAAGAAGCCAGGTAGAGCGATTGCGCCGCAGCCTCCCGGGCAAACCCAGGTTGGATTTGCTGGGCGAAATCCCGGGGGGGGGGGGGGGGGGGGGGGGGGGGGTACACCTTGAATACTGACAAAAAACTTCCAGGTTGAACGACCGGGGTCGATATGATTGAACGGAACCCAGGGGGGTATTTTTAAAGGGTCAAGTCGTGCAACAATGGTCAAATTCCTTAATCGAACATGGAGACTCTGGGGAGGAAGGGAAGGGAGGAGACCAATGCGCAAACTTGGGGAGTAACCTATGATATGATTTTTTTAAATGTGTAGAACCCGGTGCAGGAGTGGAGTCTTGTAACGATTCATGCACAGAAAAAAGAAGAAAAAAAAAATCACCATTAAAAAAAAGAATCGAAGGGCCGTCGCAATTAGCACAAGGCAAGCAGGATCAGCCTTGATGGAGGAAACGCCAGGGCTCTGTCTTAAGAAAAAAACAAAAAACAAATGAGGCTGGGGTTCACTGGACGGACACCCATGATTGCTCAAAAAGAAAAGCAGGACGCTAGGAGGAAATGTCTCTCTTGGGGGGGGGGGGGGAAGGCAGAGTGTGGGGACTCACGTAGACCCTCTTAATCTCCTCAAAGAAAAAAAGATTATTAACAGATATTGAAGACTCAGGGGTACGAAAAGCACCAGACTCAAGAACAATCTATACCTTGGAAAAAAAGACTTCCGGAGTAGAAAGGGGGAGAAAGAAAGGGGGGGTCCTTCCATTAAAATCTCATTGGAGGATGGTTTGAGTGGGAGTGTTTTATTGGACGAAAGTCTCAATCAGAAATGGCCCTATTGGAAAGGGAATAGAGACTAGGCACTTGGGGGAGAGAGAAGTCTTGAGGGACAGGGTCATTAAAATAGGTCAAAATAAGAAAAGGGAAAGGGCACGAAGGTCGAGATAGTTAGAGGAGAACAGAAGGACATTTGAACGAACTAAAAAACGTCGAAGTACGTACGACGGAAGGGTTGCAATAAAGGAAACCCGAAGTACTAACCGTTGGGGACGAGAAAATGGACAAAAGGGAGGAGACAGACCAGCTCACCAGAGTGTTCAAAAGGCCGTTTACTCAGGGGAATTGTACCGCAAAATGAAAAAGTAAACTGAGGGGGGCCAAGTCTGAAAGGTGGTGAAGGCTAAGACGTTCTATAGCGCGGTAGGGCGCACAGGGAACGGAAAAGCTGTCCGGCTGGAACACCGGGGGAAGCGAGCGTTAGATCGAAGTGCTAGGTATTCCCAAATGGATGAAGGTGGAACTAGGAAAAAAAAGAACGTAAATGAAAAAGGGAAACCCTCAAGAAGCGACAAACATACTTAAAAAGACAAAACACATAGTGTGGTAAAATAACGGCTTAAGTCTGATGAGGGAGGGTGGGAAAAAGTTCGACGCGACAACCGGTGTAGGGGAAGCAGGACTAAGTCGAAAAAACGAGACGATCGGCAGAAAAATGAGGAAGGAGAAAGGAGGGAGGGTCAGCCAAGTCCATCATCCGCAAAAATGGGGAGAGACCACGAAAAAGGAATCGGGCCGGTAAAAGGAACAGGGGGGGCTAGTTCTCTAGAGTTTTATCGGATAATTTGCAATGTCCAAAGGGTGTGGACGTTCATCCTATATGGAGCGTACAGGGGAAGCAACTTAGGGGGGTGGATTGAAACTAGTAGAAAAGGAGAACCATGCTGAACGTCACGTCTTTGGGTGGAGGGGGAAGAAGGGTTAGGGATAAAAAAATGGTAGGAAACTTTAGACGAAGCTTTTGGGGAGTGAGGGAAACTACTGAAGTGGTGTGGGGCGAAAATCAGTGAGGTAAAGGAAAAAGGAACGGGAACTAAAGAAAATTCGAATAAACAATGACGGTCGCCTCGATATGGCCAAAACCTCATTCTATAGTCTCAGGGGGTCAAGGGGAATTACGGCCAATTGGGGGGCCCGTCTACTCTGGTTTTGAACGAAGAGGTAAGCACCGCTCCATGGCTTGTGGAGGGTGCAGACTTTGGGAAATTCAGGGGGGAAAGACACTCCGGAGTTTTGGGAGAGGGTCTTTCTTATTCGGGGGAAGGGAGGGGGTTGAGACGGGGGGAGCTGCGAAAGCCGTTCGAGAACGCCTGGGGGGTCTAGGAGAAAAAAGAGGGGGTGGGAAAACGGGTAGCAAGGCGTGGGGGTCCTAAATTTCCAAAGATAATGGGGAGGAACGCAATGCTGACAAGAATGAAAGGGGGCTAGGAGGCCTCGGAAAAAAAAAGGAAGACGCAATGCAGAAAGGACCGCGAGTGCTGGACGGTAAGGAGCTAGTGAACGGCCACCCAAAGACGCTTTTCTGGTTTTCCAGTCGAAGTGAAAATCTCAATGGATCAAAGTGGACATTGGAAAAAGACGAGGACGAATGGGCTTGCTAGTCGGAGAGGGCAAGAGGGGGGGCTCCTGCCAATATTACTCCGGAAAAAGGGGAGAGCCGGGGAGAGAACGAATCTATTCTCCATTGGAGGGGCAAAGAGGGGAAAGGCGATGGTTTGTGGGTGTCGAAAAAGGACGGAGAGATTAGGAGTTAGCAAGCGATCGATGGGGTGGAGAAACTAAGAAAGAATTCTGGGGGCTCCTGACTGAAAAGGAAGGAAAGACCGTTGTAAAGCATCCGGTTTTGAAAGTGCGAACTCAGGGGAAATGAGGAAAAAGCGGGGGGGGGGAAAATTTCCCCTCGGAAGCAAAAAGGGGGGATATTTACGCGATTCACTTTCAAACCCGATCCGAGAATCAACGACAAAATCACAACCGTTATTTGACGAAAAAAGAGCTGTCGGTAAGGCTTGCGGCTTATGGCTCCCCCCGCTAATATTAGGAAGGGGGAGAAAAAAGCGCGAACGGAGGTGTAGGGCGAAGGTCGCAAAAAAAGGACGACAGCGTTACAAACATCTCTTCATGAGGGGCGGACCCCCTAAAAAAGAAGAAAAAAAACAAACCGCAACAAAAGAAAACAAAAGGGGGGCAAGCGAGTACATCCATCAGATTGGTAAGAGAAGTAAAGGTCAAGTTCAGGGACGCAGGAAGGGTTTGTCAAAGAAAAAGGCGCAGCAAAGTCCTAAAGAAGAAAAAAAAGGGTAGGACTAGTGGATTCGGACAAATCCAGTCGGGGATAGGAAAGAAATCAAAGAAAAGATGATAAGAGGTGGTCAGAGGGGAAAGGTCAAATAGTGCCAAGGGGAGATCACTTTTAGCAGCACGAAAGTGCAAGGTTATAAGCGTCTGGTATTAAACCCGGGGGGAGGGGACGCTGGATAGCTCAGGGGTAAGCATAGGAGGGGGAATCAGAGGGAGGGTTAAAATAACCGAAAAGAACTCCACCAGGAGTTGGTCATTTTAGGGGGCGGCTCGAATAAGGAAAGTAAAAGCAACGGGATGGTGGGGGAATATAAAGTGAAAAGAAAGGGGGTGGTTTTGTGGTGATGCGACGCGGGGGGGAAGCCCAGGTCGGGGGAAAGGTCGAGACAAAAAAATGTTTTAGGGTTACCGTTTGTGTGAGTGCTAAAAAAAGCAGATGTAAAGAAGGAGCAAGGGCTCGAATGGTTGAATCATCCAAGACACCCTTCCTCGCAAAAGTGGGGAAACAGAAAACCTCGTGAATAGCCTCATATCTAGGTGGAGAAAAGCTGGCTATACGAGGGACGCTCAGAATTGCTCGAAAAGGGTCTAATGTATAAATTTGGGGAAACTTCTGTTTGGGGGGGACGGGGCATCATGTAGTCTCATTGGTAGGACGATTGCCTTTCAATCCCGGGACCCAATTGGGCAGGAAGTTGGGGCATGGGTCAAAGGTGGGCAAAAAGGAAACAACAAAACAACGGAGTGAGGAGAAATAGGGGCAAGAAAACAAGAGGCTATTAAATCTAATCCATAGATTGTGGAAACTGTGAAAAACGCGTAAAGGAAAAGGACGCGCTAAAGGACTCAACGGGCGAACAGGCCCAACCGTGCCCGATAAAAGGGATCCTTAAACGAACTTTTAAAGGGAGCTGACAACTATTCCTCATTTCGAAAATCGCTGCTATTGACGCGGTTTGCTGGGCCCCACGGGGCAAAGGCAGGGGGAAGAGTCCCCGACTTCGTAAATAAGAAGGGGAAAAAGACAGAGACGGGGTGGGAAGAACCAAAAAAAAACCCGAACCCTACACCCTTTGGAACGGAAAAAGAGTCGTGAAAAAAAAAACTTGCGCATCCCGCAAAACCCAAAAAAAGAGGGGACAAGAGAAAAAATCCGTTCTTGGGAAACGGGAGGGAAGTCTGAAAACCTCAAAACTGAAGGAAGGGGGCGGGCTGGTTGATGAACGCCACGAACCCTATGAGTATGCGCGGAATATGAGCTACGCCAGCGACGCAACAAGAGAAAAACACCACAGAAGAGGGAAAAAAATGGCGGGGGATTTCGAGAACGACCGAGAGTGGTAAAAGATGTCCCTAGTGAAAACCTCGACCCCTCTGACCAGGGTTTTACAGAGGGAGTGAGCTATCGGGGCCACATTGAGGGGGCACCAAAAATTCAACACAAGCAAAACTCAACAAACCAAATCAAAAATTTAGTTCCTTCGGCAATTACCGCAGAAAACCCCCCACCAACAAGCCGATCAAAGTGGACAATCATGCTAGGGGGAAGAATGGTGGACCCGAATGAAACGATGCAAATATAAACCATGGGGGGGGAGTTGGGAGTGGGGGGGTCCTCGGGGAGGGGAAAGAATTAGTCGGAAAGGAGGGACGGTTCTGTGGGGAGGCTATCGGACGGGCCGCACCGAAGGGAAAGGCGCGAGGAAGGGGCCTGGGACAAAAGAGTAAACCTTTTTTCGGGAAAGGAGGAAGAAAAAAAAGCAAGAAAGTCAGGAGTGGCGCCGGAAGCCCAAAAAGGAAACGCACCGGGGGCTACGCGCAATTAGTAAAGAAACCGGGTTTGAGTTTGGCGAAGATACGATGACGATCGCCTTCAATGAATGCGCGGACAGATCGCCAGCCATTCCTCGATGTTACAAGGCGAGGCCAGAAAATCGTAACCGGGGAAAAAAAACCGGCTGCCCGAAAAAGGGCGGAAGAAGTTTCAGCTTGCCCGGAAACACAAATATTTCTTTCAAAACTAAGTATGAACAACACCGAATTCTGACTAAAAGACGAAGAGCGCAAAATCAAAAAAATAGAAGGGAGGAAATGGTAGAACGCCAAATGGCGCACCGGGCGTGGTCGCCAGAGCGAGAGCAAAACCTGTTCGGAGGACCCCGGGCAGGCAAAGGGCAAAAAAGAGAGAGGACGCGCAATCAAAAGGAGGAAAAAACGTGTACTACGCACGGGCACACCGGGGCGTTGGAAGAAGAAAACAGGTTAAACGGGATGCCACCCAAAAAACACGCAGGAGGGGGTCGATTAAAAAGGAAAAAACAGCCGCCGAAGCACGCACCGCGCGGACGGGATATGGGGCGGGAACAAGGGGCTGAACGAATGCCCAATACTAGGAGAGAGTTAACTCCAAGAAAGGTATACTTAGTTGGAACCTGTAAAAGAGAAGAAGAGGGGAAGCAAAATACCGGGGGACACCAAAGAGGGCAAAATATAACTATAAATAACAGGCGGGGTCCGAAACGGCGCGCAAATCCCAGATGAACTCAAGAACGGTCAAGGATAACAAAACGCCAAAAAGGAAGGGAAGGAGATTTGTTTGTCACGAAGGGGTTGGTAACAAAAAAGCTGTCACACTCAAACAGCAGGAAAAGATCAACAGCAAAATCGCAAAGTTAAGAAGCAAGGTCATTTAATTTAATCTTTGAAGTAATAACGGCTGGGGGATGCATTAGGCAAGAGGAGGAATCAGCATTGTTCATTAGAGGAGTGGAAACGTGAACTTTGAGCCACTTAGCAGTTATAAGCAAACAAGTCGGAATCTTTTTTAAAAAACCACCGTGGACGCCGAAGGTGGGGAAAAAATAACATGTGGGGTGAAAACCCATGACAGAAAAACCAAAAGAAGGATAGCCAAAAGGTCGAAGATAGATATAAGGAAGAACTCAATTAACAGGGGCGAGAGCCAAGAAACAAGGTTTATGAACTTCTCCAAGAAAGAGCCAGTCGCTCGCCAAAGTGTCAGGGAGAGGGGAAACTAAACTTACAATGACAGGGATAATCGAAAAACATTGGGGGGATAGTATTAGATAGGGGGTATGATAACAAGAAGGTGTCTTGCTCGACTAAGACTGGAAAGAAGGGGAACCTTCAGAAACGTGCTCCGGGTAGAAAGCCGAAGAGGTGAAAACAAATCAGCACGAGGTCATCGCTACTGTTACTGACCAGATTGCAGGAAGCCAAATTTTTGTCTTTTACTGGGGGGGAGGGAAAAGTGGTATGGATGAGTGAGGGTTCAGGTCGTGACGGTAGCGGGAATAGTTACAAAAAGTTCCAGAGTCAGGCGGGAAGAAAAGAGCAAAGCCTCACGGGAAACGATCAAGAATTACCTGCAATTCCTTGCCAAAAGAGAAACTGATGCAGGACAAAAGTGTCGACGAAACGCATCGAAGAAGGATAGATGACCCCTCCTGCCTACCGGGCCCAATCAGGCAGGTCAGGGGAGGCGGGAGAAATGCCGGGGGGGGGGGGGTGGTCGCGGAAGATTAAAAATCTGACGGGGTGCGCGAAAGGGTGAACATACTAAATTCTATGAAGGTAGAAAAAACCCTGTTGGGATACTTTAATTTTCGTGAGGCAAACGGTAGGTCAAGAGTGAGTAGACGCTTGAGGCGCGCCAATGAGCAGTTGTTATCTATACTAGGAAAGAAGTCATGAGTGGGAATGTCGCCCCAGAGGGGGAATTCGAGGAGATTCGCCAGACCAGAAGGAAAAAAGAAAAGTCAGACCAATAAGCAGTCTTTCTGAGGAACCCGGGCCAACCCAGGGTCAAGCTAGGTATTGGCGATGAACGAGAGCATCTTGGGAAAAGTCCGAAACACCCAAGAAAAAAAATCATCAACTGCGACGGTCCTGGGAAGGCAACAAGGCGGAGGCACAGCCTAAGGAGAAATAAATCGAGGGTCGAGGGTCGACTCCAAATTTGCTTGTTAAAAAGCTTTCGTTGGAAGTGTTAGGACGCGGGGTGGGAGGTTGGTGAATAAAGAGAGAATAGGAAGCACAAGAAGCAAAAAAAAGTAGGAAAAAAGAAGACACCGCCCGCCCGCGATTTCCAGCACGAGAGAGGGAAGAGGTGAGGACAAAGAAATGGGGGGTTGAAGCAGAACCAGTCCGCAGGAGATTGGTTTTGGTTAGACGAAGAGCGGAAAAATCTAGAAAATAGAATGGAGGAAACGTAATTGAATACTCGCGAACGGCTAAATCGGTGGTCGGAGAGAGGAGTCGGAGGTTGAAGGCCAGAAAAGAAAAAAAACAGGGCGAAAATGACATCTCATTCTTCCGGGAGAGCTAAGAACTCCGAATTGGCGCGAAGTAAAAGAAAAAAAACGGGGGGAAAGACGTACGGGCGGTACGTTTGCACGAAAGGGAAAAGGAAAGTTAAGAAAACAGTAGCCAACGGTAAAATTTAGGGAAGCCAGGATGGGGAGGGAAAAGTCAATCTTATGGGGGACCAGGAAGATACCATGAATTTCTCCCAAGACAAATGGAGGAAGGAGGGGACAGGTAGGCATGATGGTAAAGAAGATAGAATGGAGAAGAATCAGCTGTAGGAAGCCAGTAAGAACGAAATAGAGTAGCTGAGGTGACACACTGGAGCTGAATATATTATCAAAGGGGGGGGGGGAAATCTGTGGGCTCATTCCCGAAAGGCGATGGTTTGAAACTATAATAACGCAAGCTCCGGAAAAAGAAATAAGATCACACAGGAAAGAACAGTCAAAGAGAACAACGCTTGTGGACATTGCAGAAGGGCTACAGGGGGGGAAGTATCCAATTACTCGTATTTCGGGGCGTACAATCCGGGCTCGTCAGAAAAGAAAAAAACCTGTAGCCGCAGCGCTGGCTGAAACCCCTCTGATAGGCAAAAAAAAAGGTCTTGAGAATGCAGGAAATGAAAATGTGCAATCTAAAAGAAAAAAGAAATCTAAGACAAAAATGAGTTTAGAGAATCCACAGACAAGAGGATGGCCGGTGTTCAAGAAAGAAAAGAAGAAGATTTATCCGTTTTCTCGATAAGGGCCCTGGGGGGAACGTGGAGTGAAGGGAGAAAACCGGTTCCTGAAGAGAAGGTTAAAGAGAAGCGGAGAAAAAAGGCGGGGGGCGAAATCACTGCTGTGATGGAACATGGGTTCGGAACCAAAGGTTGTCCACCGTGTCTGCGTTTCTCAGGCGGGGGGGATGTCGCGGCTACGAAGTCTAAAAGTTTCTCAATCCGTGGCCTAAACCGGAACGGAGAGGAAGTGCGAATGACCATCTAAGGGATTAAAGGGAAAAAAGGATGAAGTCAAATCCTGCAGGCAGAATAATGCCAAATGGGAATTTGGATTCAACGTAAAGCAACGGAGGGGACTCGAAAAGATTTGTTTTCGAAACGACGCGGAGGAAAACGCCTAGTGGGGTGAGTGTAACGGTTGGGGGGGGGAAAAATCCAGAGGGAAAACAAAACGTCAGGAGGGTTTGGAAAGGGTCTTTTAATTGATTGTGGGGCTTGGCGTTCTGATGGGGGGAGACTTTGAAGTTAAAAAAACAAAAGGGTGAAGGGGTCGGGACAAACCGGACATTGGGGGTCACCGCGGTCTGGGTTGCTGAAAGAGGGGGGGCGTTTGGTAAAAGAAATATTCACTAGGGGTCCAGCTGCTGATCTTGGAGAAGGGACGGGCACTTGATACGCAAAGGAAGAAGTCCTCGAGTGTGGAGGGCCGTCGGATAGAGGGATCAGGCCTGAACGAACACACGCAGAATGGCGTTTGAAGGGTTAATCTGTGTGATAAAAGTTAGGGTAAAAAAATGGAAAGTTGGGACTTAGAATACGGAAGAAGGGTGCTGTCAAGATAGGTGGAAAATCGCGTCAATGCCGATGACTCCGAAAATGGGGAGAGACTGCTAGCAACGAATAGAGGGAGGGACGGAGCAGAAGGGCCTCAGGCGATGTGGGGTGTGTTGAAGACGGAGATCTGGTAGTTGAAGGAGCGGATGCTCGGGGGTTCAGGAAAGACCAAAATAGATGGGTGGGTGACGGGCAAGGGAAGAAGGGTCAGACGAGCTCCTTTGTATGGAAGGGTTGACGCTGAGGTGTGAACAGGCAAGGAAGGACGGCTGTGTGACGAGGGGGGAAAAAGAAAGGACTATCCAAAAAACAGGGGGGGGAGGAGAAAAATGATACACAAGGCAGGAAGGCGAATCGAAAACACCCGATCTAGATCCCTAAAATAAAAAAAAAAGGGTCTGGGTACTAAGGGGAGAGTAGTCGGGGTGCGGCTTGTAAAAAAACGAAAGGTTGAGGCAAAGACTGAACGGCGGCTAATGCCGGAAAAACGGAGGGGAAGTCGCACGAATCCAGAAAAAAAACGAGTAAGTAATTCGTTGATCCTGCCGAAAGAACAAGGGCTCAAATAAAGTAGGGTCAGGGGGGGAGAGTAACAATCCATCTCCGGTACATAGGCACATTATGAGGGAAACCGCAATAGCTCATTCCCTAGTCGAGGATCCGCAGAAAAGGGTTGTAGGCTGAGGGAGTCTGATTTGGGAAGGAGGGGGACAAATCCGCGGGACGAGAGTAAAAACAAATCATCAGAGAGTGAAAGGAAGAAAGGGTCTAGGTTTGTCACTATTCCAGAGGGATCTGGATAAAGTAAAAGTAGAGACTAAACGCCACTTGAAAGGAGGGAACTCGGTTGTATGACTTAAGGTTGGAGAGAGTTGCGTAGGAGAAGAGGGAAGAATAGGAGGGGTAATAGGGGGGGGGTCTGGGAAAGTCAAATAAACTCCAGCTCAAACCAGGTGTGAAGGGGGGGGAGCGGGGCGGAGAGGGAGAGGACAGTAAACAACGAAAGTGTTCTTAAGGGGGGGTGGGGGGGGGGACTTGATTCCTCAATGTTGTAGTGAAACGGACTCGTGGTGAGAAGACCCTGTTTCGTGAGTGGGAGGGTGTCGGGGGCCAAATAAAAGATCTGACCAGTCAAAAGTACGAAGGTTCGAAGCCTTCCCAGAAACCAAAAGGCAACGTCGGGGGAAAAAGAAAAAGTCCAGGAAAGAAAAGGAGGAAAGGGGAGGGAAAGGACGGCGCACACGATCAGGAAATAACGCCTCGAGCTCAATTATATGGAACTTGGGAGGGGAGACAGTCATTTTTCTCGCAAGTCTCAGGAAGAGGGGGACCGTTTCATCCCAGGACAGTCTCCAGGAGAAAAAGAGATGGTGGGCAGAGACGAGTGGGGGAGATAAGTCTAACACAAAACTGAAGGGAGGATAGATCCCCAGATGCCGCAGAGTCCGTAGAGACGGGGGGAAGGGGGGGACCGGGATGAAACCTGTGACCGAGGGGGCCGTACCAAGGACTGAGAGATACCAAGAGAGAGCCAAAAAACGTCCGGCTTCGTCATTCGCGAGCAGCCTTAAGCTTCGGTGAGAAACGCTAGGAAGCTCATCAACGAAAAAGACGGGTTGAGGGGTGTTACAAAAGTTGCGAGAGCCATGGTGGAAGGGAAGGTTGATTCTTATCCCAAGGGGGAAAAAAAGTCGGGGTGAGTAGGGAAGGGGGTTAGCCACTCAACAAAAAGTAACACTAAAACATTTGGAAGAAAACAACGCAGTCCCGAACAGGTAATGAAAAACATGCACCTAAGAAAAAAGGAAGCAGGGGCAAACATCCCGGGAGTGTAAGTTAGGTAGCTCCACCGAGAGAAAAAATGCAATTGATGTGGGAAGGAGGGAGAACTTACACCGAACAAGAAAAAATATGGTAACCAGCTCTCAGACCTCAAACCGGGGAGAATACGGGATAAAGAATGGGAAAGTGAGGGCCCATGGAATTTCGAATAACGTTGATCAACGATGGGGAAAAGGAAGGCCTAGGGAACCACCCAAAGGGACATGATGAAGGTTAGCTCCTATAGGTAAAAGAATGGGGGTTAGTGCAAAACCAAAGAAGAAAATCAGAGCAAGTAAAAATTTAGGTCTCTGGAGGAATTGGCTGACCCGCTTCAGTGGACAAGCAGACAGATTTGAGCGGAACAGAATGCTCAGAGACCAAGATTTGATTGTACTCGAGGCACTAAGAAAAAAAAAAAAGGGGTGCGGGGGGAGGGGTCGTCTCTCGAATTGTGCACGGACAAGTGGCACGGGTCTAGTAAACATGTGACACTGTGCCAGGAGAACTAACTAAGGGTTGGTCGAATTAACCGCCATGTCATACAAAGGGTCACTAAAATTCGCAATTGGAACGGGAAGCAGGGGGAAAGGAAGAAGCCGTGAAGACGGCAATGAGTAAAAAAAAAGGGTTTGAGGTCCGTCTAGGGTTGCGAATAGGTTCCTTGCTCTTAAGAACTACAAAGGTGTCAAAAAATGGTCTCGGGGGGGGGCGATCGCCAGAAAATCACTGCGTCTCATTAAAGCCCGCAACAAAGAGAGATCAGAAATTTATTCATGACAGAAGGGAAAAAAAATTGGGCGCAAAAACAAAAGATCGCTCTGCTACTCGCCAAATCTCTAAGTAGGCGAACATCGCCGGAAGGCGCCGAATGGAGAAAACGCTATAGGCTCCTAGGGAAGGATCGCCCAGTGTTATGAAGACGGAATACGAGCTAAAGGAAAATAAGATCCGCGCAAGACAATACTCCGTGAGAAGCCAACGTTCACACCAGAAATGCAGGGATCACCATCGAGGAAAAACCAGAAAACTAAAATACTGGGGGAGAGGAAGGCGAGTCACAGGCCGAAGAGACGGAAGGACCAACTCGTCAGTTATGAGAGAGAATAAGGCCAGAGAGCAACCCAAGACTATTCAGGTCAAGCTTAGGAAAAAAATCCAGAAGGAAGCTTAGTGGACCTGTCGAAAAACTGCCGATGAGAAAACGACCGCGTTAACCCCAAACGCCGGTAGAAGCTACAACTACGCGGCTCGAAACGCTGTCAAAATGCAAACACCGAAGGGGAGGAAAAACCACGAACGGCAAACCGGACACAAAAGGAAGAACTACCCGAACACAAAACAGGTGATCGGGTGTCACGAAGTCTTTTTTAAACAAAAGAGTGCAAAACCCAGAAAGAGCTCCAAGACTGTAAGAAAGAGCGTCGCGGGGCCACAGCGCTGCCGGAAGGTGAGGGAAATAGAATGCAAATAAAAGATCATTGTTCATAGAGCAATTAATCGTCTCATTTGGACGGAGAGCAGTGGGGGGAAGCGGAAAAAAACTGGGACGGCCACTTTATAAGAACAAACACTGCAGACGCTGCACGCCGCAAAAAAAACGAAGAGAAAAAGCGAATGGTTTGATGAAGCAAACCTGACCTTAGCCAAGTGGTTCAGAAGAGGTAAGAAATCCGACGTCGCATGACCGCTCCATAATCTTAAAACCCACAACCAGGGGTGGAAAGCACCTTCTCAGGAACGGAATACAAGGAGCTCGCCAATGTTGAAGAAGGACCAGGTCAATTAACTTGGTCCCAGGAAAAATAGGTGGTAGAGGAGGAAGCTTTGCTGGGAGGGAAAGCCAAGGGGAGCTCAAAAGGTGGTATTTCTCCTATCGATTCGGGGAGAATGGAAAGACGCCCACGGGGTGTCGGAATGGGAGAAAACTCCGGTAAAAATCCTATCAGCGGGATACGCAAAGTGAATCTAATCAAACGCTGGTGTCCAAGGGGCGTGTGGGGGGCTGGTAAAATCGGGAGGGTTCCTGGTCGTACGGAGAGCGGTATAGCAAAAAACATTTCAACTGGGAAATAAGAGGCCAAGTCCCACTTGATAAAGAAACACATAAAGGACATGCAAGCAGCAAATAAGCAAAAAACCGAAAATAAGCAAAGTCTTCAAGGACCCTGGGAGAAGACTCAAAGAGAGAAAACGGGAGGATTACCCATCATTCCCGCCGAAAGAAACGAAGGGCTGACAGGGGTAGGGAGGGAGAATGGAAAGTAACGACGGAAGACAGAAACATGAGCCAATGGGACGCTACGCTGTAATACTAATCTAATGGTAACCCTGGTGTAGAAGTACTTTAGGGTCATTTATTTTCAAACTGTGCAATGGCCGAAGTACAGGGAGAAGAGGGGGGGAGAAGAGGCTAAAAAGCTGCCAAGTGGTAGACAGATGAGATCAGTTACTTTTAGGCAGAACCCGGGAGAACGCAGGGGAGGAATGCTAAAAGGGGGGGGGAAAACCAAAAAGATACGCTATCTGATCAAAGACGGAAGAGGTCGCTATTACCCGGAACAACCAAAAAACCCAAGAAGCCTACATCAATTTCTCGAGGTAGGTGGATTCCTCTGCGAGAGGGAGGACCTAACAAAAAAAAGCTACTGGTTGGAGGGAGGGGGGGGGGGTAAAAAAATGTCTTAGAAAAAAGCAATATCAACCGCCGAGGGCTGAAATGGAATAGGGGCGGTTGTGAGTCATGTGGGAACCTGAAATGCTCGCCGCCTCTTCTGAAGG
>Ga0179593_1454170_pt1 | contig 16297 bp, 14 predicted proteins | sample CZODoug2_1_08_16_FD_185931 | JGI IMG/M metagenome (GOLD analysis project Ga0179593, IMG submission 185931) | Vadose zone soil fungal communities from Angelo Coast Range Reserve, California, USA - CZODoug2_1_08_16fungal (PacBio error correction) | ecosystem: Environmental > Terrestrial > Soil >...
GCGGGAATGATTCGAAACCAGAGTAAATTGACTGTTGTGACGTCCACACAAGAAAAATAGGAGGAACAAAGGCGGGGCTTGAGGTGCCTGGGCACATAAAAACAACAGAAAGAAGGTGTGGGACTACTCTTCGAATTAATGGTTGGACAGAAGGGGAAAGAGAAGAGATCCGGAGTGAAATAAAAAGGGAAAGACGGAGAAAAAGAATAAAAATTTTATCATGGAACATAATTTAGGGGGGTCAAAACAGAAAAAAGACAAAATTTTATCAACCCTGGTAAAAAAGTTACGGGTGGGAGAACCAAAAAGGATTTTTCGAACTGAAAGGAAAAATGGGTCCCGACCGAAAAAGCTCTTGTTGGGTGCGAACAAATTGGGGGAAAGTAGCACCTTACCATCGACATCTAGGAATAATCTGAAATCATGAATCACCAGGAGTCGGGAGAGAGGAACTAACCCATTCCGAAGCAACAATAAAACCCTGCGGCAAGCCACTGGGGATCGGAAGTCGTTAGTTGGGGGCGAGGGGCCTCCAGACCCTATTGAGAAAAAAAGAATGCTAAAAAATTTATGAAAGGCCTGAGGGACAGCTCTGGAGCTCCTTAAAGAGAAAGTGACTGACATTATGAACGCGAAAGAGGTAGATTTCAACATAGGACCCGGGAGTTGGTTTGGGACTTTGAGTGACGAAAGGGACAGGGCGAAAAGAGGGAAAGAAAGGGGGGGCGTGGAGAAAGACAAAAAGCTGAGTTGACACTAAAAGATAAGAGGCTTACTTAGATCCGATCTTAGCGGCTGCTCCTGTGTGGGCAGATAATCGTCAGGAGAGGAGGGGGGGAAGCGCCGAAAGGACGATTGGGAGTCACGAAAAAGTAACAACAGTAATAAAAGATACTCGGCAAGGAGGTAAGTGAGAAATGTCGGTAATGGAAAGGAGGTCCGCATCCAGGACGACGGGTAAAAAAGCCGAACAGGCTATAGGAAGATTGAGGCCTCCAGCCAAGGAAAGTTAAAAAAAACCGCGCCCAAAAAAAGGACATTGACGGGTGCCTAGGACAAATTCTGACTGGGGGGGGGGCAAGAAAGTTTTCAAGGGACAAAAGAGGGGAAAAGCAAAGGCGAGTGGAGCAAAACACGATAAGCAGGAAAGAATTCCACGGCATGACTAGCTATGACAAGTAATCCAAAAAACGAGCTGGCACCATTTCCGACAAACGAAGCGCGATCACGGATCTGAGAGGAAGAATAGAATCGGGGCATATGAAACGAAGGGGCTTTAGGAACCCACTGATCACCGCCAAATCCTCATTAAAGTGACGGGGTAGGAAGGACATAGCCGGTAAGCATGCAAATCAGCAGTGCTGGTCTGCAGGGAATGCCTAGTGTAAACAAGAAAAAAAAAATCCTACAATAAACCAAAGAGGGGTGGTTGCAGCAGGTGGTCGGAAGGGAGGGACAATCGGCGTTATGTTTCAAAACCCGCAAAAAACCCCGGGATTGTCCAGCCAGATATCTGGCACGGGGGGATGCAAAAGTAATTAGAGCGTAAGGGGGAGGCCACCGTGCATTCAAAGTGTGACTGAACAGGATAAGAGGCACACCACAAGGAGAGGCAAAAAATACCGGCCACCATGTGGAAACCCAGACAAGGGAATCGAAACTGGTGTGTAGAAAAATACATTTGAAACAAAAAAAAGGAAGAGAGAGGGTCAACTTCCAGGGAAGTAGTTTCACTGTTAAGGACAAAGAAACGGTGGGGGTAGGGGCGGAACCGATGCTTAGGAGAACCAATCCCCATTAGAAAAAAAGAGGGAAAGCCGGGATGTAAGTCAACGAGAAGGTTTCGAAAATGACTCATCTTATCATAAATAAGGGAAAATGGACCTGGCAAAAAAAGAACGGAACAAGGGAGAACGGGTTATGGCACTCGATAAATTGCGAGTCTCCCCACGGTTTCAGGGTGGAGCGAATCCATAAGAACATAAATTATTCTCTTCTAAATAATACACAGGACGCGAATAGGTGGAAGGAGGTGTTAAAATAGGGAGAGGAGGGGGCTCCAATCGGGTAAGTAAACAGAGACTATTGAAAAGTAAAAGGGACGTAAACACATAAATGATAAGCAACCTCAACTAAGAACAAAAAAATGGGACATGCCAGACTCAATCAATAAAAGAAAGGGAAAGGAAGGAAAGCCGGAAGAACCCTTACCCCACAGTGGTGGGGGGTTAGCCGCAGTGAAAGGAACCAGACTTCATTACGCGAGAGAAGCGGTTGGGGGGGTTACCAGTGCGTGACAAGCGCCCAAGCAATCATCGTAATCCAATGGTCCCCGACGGTCGTAAAGACTGGCCAAAGGATCTGGAAAAGAGGAGGTGCAAAGGAACGACTCGCGCGTAAACCATATATAGCAAAAAAAATGATTCATGCACACACGATAGGGGATGAGAACGGAAAAAACCCGGAAAGAAGAGCTGAATTGGGACTGCGGTTTGTCTGAATTAATCAGTTTCACAAAATCATGTCGTATGATCTTGGGGAGAACAACTGAGGGGAAATCAAAAAAGGAAGACCTCAGGGTCCTCGCAGTGGGGGCGGAAGAAAAAGGATTTACAGGTCAGGGTGAGGTCAAAATTGCTGGTGAGACGACACTGTCAGCAAGAACAACCACAAAGGGGCGGTGATAGAATCAACGGCGACAATCGTACGTAACGAAATAGGAACCAGAAAGACCTGGTCAAAACTGCGCACAAAGGAGAAAGGAAGAAAGTGGGAGGGCACTACATGGGGGAAAAAGGGCCAATTTTCAACCACACCAAAAAGGAAACAAGGGTACATCCCCGTGAGGGATAACTGGAAACATGGAGGAAGGAAAACCGCTAGGCCAAGTGCATAAAAAGCCCGAGGCTCCAGAACTAGACATCAGTAGTGATGATTTTTGTAGCACTGGGGGCACGCAAAAATGAATTGAGGAAGTGAGGAGGAGGACAAGCGAAAGATCGAGAGTTGGGGAGTTATTAAAGAGTGTTGTCCACTCAGTACCATGAGATGAAAGAAGGGCTGGGCACTGACGAAAAAAAAAATAAGCAAGAAGCCCTCTCGCATTTTACTGCAGAGCGAATAGAAGTACGAAAACACTGGCTGAAGACGCGAGGTCTTTCTCCGCAAGGTACAACCGAATTTGCATACAGGGGATTATGGATCTGCATTGGGACCGGGGGGGATGGGGTAGAGGTAGAGGGTTGAGGGGGACTTGTGTAAAGTGCTATCGAGGAAGTTATAAAGAATTCCTTCGCGGACGACACCCTTCCTACATCAAACTTTATATGATATCACCCAAGGAAAAGATAGTAGGGAGGACGAGTGGAGGGGAGTACACATGCGCGCCATGGAGGAGAAAGGCAAGATTGATGAAGGGATTTAAGCCTGGGGAGGTAAGTCTGGCAGCGGATAGAGGAAAGAACCACGGGTTCTCCGGAGGTAGCAGTAGGGGAATGGTTGGGGGGCGGGCCCAATTTGACTTATCTGGGCTGGGCGAAAGCAACACGGTGAGCCGCAAGACGCGAAAAAGGAAGAAAGAGCTCGTCGAAAGGGGTGGGGCGTCAGGACAGCCATCCCCAATGAAAGACCACGTTACTTCTCGCTCAACAATAAAAAAGAGGTCAATACAATACCTTAACTGGGGGGGGGCGAAAACGTCCAATAATATTAATGCGAGAAAACACCGCGGTTGGCGATAAATCGGCATGGGGCGACAATGGGGCGGGGAAATCGAGACACCCATTGAATCGGAAGGCAGTTGTAAAATCCACAATTCATGGGAGGCTGGGACTACAGCGAAGCCTACAAAGAGGACGGCATTCAGAACTCTTTTGCAAAAACAAATGACGGCGACAAAGGAGAGCAGAAGGGTCTGTGGTCTAGGGCAAAGCAAACAAGGAAAAGACGCGCCACTAAAACAAACCAGCGGGTGAGCCCGCCACAAGACATCATGCTCGGGGTAGCGAAAATAGAGGCATTCCGGTCGATGAAACCACGCCACTAAAGATCTCAACCCGGATCATGAGAGAGGAACCGGTGAAATGGAATACAAGCGAGCGGTTAAACGCGAAAAATACAGACAGCGGCAGGGCGAAAGAAAAAAGCGCCGGTGAAAGATGCAAAAAGAATAGCCTCATGGGAGAGATCCGATTATTCTTGACTATTTTCACTGACGAAGAAGGAGTACGTTACTGGCCTACTGAGCAGCTACCATACCGGGAAGGAGGTGGAAAGGAGCGTATCAGATGACGAAAAGAGAATAATCCGCTGGTGAAGAAAACAAAACGCCACACAACTTCGCAGAAGATACAAAAGTCCCTTAAAAACAACCACATCTAAGCAAAGGAGACGGTTGGAGGAGTAGACAGGCAACGTCCGTGCGGAGGCCAATAAAATAGCTAAAAAAACGGAAAGTTGTGAAGAAAAGACTTCCGACAAACCGCTACTTTCAATATAACCACACTGACTAGATACATAACATTAGAATTGAGAGGAGCGCGGAGGGGCGCACGCTTCGCCGAAGAAGACGCAAAGATACGACTGCGGCCGCATCGAAGAATCCTAATACATCAAAGCAAATATTAGACTCAACCAGCTCATAGGAGCCGAAGTTCAAACAATTAATCCTATGCGAGCGGGTGAGACGAAAACGGGTGGGGAATAGAAATAACAGCATCAGGGGCCTCACATTTTAATCTGGCCTCTGAAAATCGAGACTTCAACAAAAAAGCGGCAGAATCAAGCCCGGAGTCATAATCCACAAAAGCGAGGAACTGAACGTGAAGAAAACGCGACGAATACAGGAAGGACAATATGAAACATTTGGCGCGAAACTCTTAATAAAAAGGGGGTCTGGTCCCAAGGAAAGGCTAACCTTAACCCGGACTGGCGAAGACGAGACGGGGAGAGAAGGGGGGCGAGTTAGCGACGTGAAAGAAAAAGTTAATGATCAATGTGGTGTTTGGGGGTGTAGAGAGAGGAACGAAAAAGAGCAACGGAAAACAAACAAAGTAAAAAGGAAAAAAAAGGATTGGTCGAACGGAGGGAACCCATAGGGCAAAAAAGCGAAAACCCCATCATTGTGAGAAAAGAGAAGAAGGTACGATAAAAAAAAAACAAGTAATCTCGGGATGGTCTGTGGGGGAAAGAAAAAGAACGAAATTATTATACCAAAGAAAAGGCTGGGGTCACTCTACTGGAAAAATGTTCTTAAGGATTGCCAAAGGGGAGGACCCAGAAAAAATAACGGTTAAGCAAGGAGCTGACCACGACAAGCCGGATCGTTCGACAGTACCTAACATAAGACAAGAAAAAAGGCCGGGGGGAAACGCGGGGGGGACCAAAGCTGGGGAAAATCAGAAGAAGCGACCCCTCTAAAAAAAAATACACGGAGAAATAGAAGATGCGGGCGGAGTTCAAACCCATACTATAAAACGACGTTTGTCAGGACGAATTAACGGAAAAGGATGGCACTACCTGTGGCTACTGGCCTCAAACGCAAAAAAAAGGTCGGGTAACTAGACCCAAGGTAGTTGGTTGGGCATCACTGGGGGCAAAAAATCCTCCGGAGTAAACATTTCCAGTCGAAAAAAAGTTAATTTGGGAGAAAATCATTTGTTATTGGGTCGCGGGAAAAGAAATAAATACAAGTTTGGTCACCTTTCGTTAAATCTTTCCGGAAAAAAAAGGAGGGGGTTTCGAACGGGGGTGCTAAAACGAATGGGGAACTGAACGCATTGGTGGGGTTCGGACATATATAGTGGACCGTGAAACCGGACCCAGAACATTATCATAGAAGGGAAAATGAAGAACTGGACTTGGAGAGACAGCAAAAAACCCAAAGTACGAGCAGCCAGGGGGGATGCCGGCGCCAACAAGCGAGGCAGCATTGGGGGTGTCTTTCCAACCTAATTGACCAAAAACAAAGGAAAAATGGCAAAGCGAGGGACGAAACGCCAAAATGGGGCAAATATTCATATTAAGAGATTCTGACCACGAAGATGGCTCCATGAACAAGTGAGAGGGTGAACTTATGACGAGCTCCATGTCAAAATCCAGCCCCTGGGGGGGTGACGTTGAATGAAGAGAAAGGAGAAAACGGGACATGGCGGCAAAACAGGAAAACCGAAAATACGGCGTAGGGGAAGCGCGGAGCAAATAGTTTAATCACAGCGGAATGAAAAAGATCGGAAAAAACTGGGAGCTTATCGAGCAATGCTGAAAATGCCTTGTGGTAGCTCGGGCATTCCCTCGGACAGCGGCCGCCAGTTGCAAAGTCAAAACAACAGCGAGAACGTGCCTGCCAAGACTAAAAAGAGAATCAATTCAGTCGATACTTATAATGGCTGACGGAGTAATTGGAACACGTTCTCTGCCAACGCTGCTAAATGCCTTCAGCTGTTAGAAATGGGAGGGCGCGAACGCAACGGGTGGACAAACTCCGCAAGCCACGCCATGTACTTTGGGACTGGGCAGTAAAGTCAGGAAAAATCCTCCAGCAAGGTTAGTGGGAGAAGAGTGAAAAAGAAACAGCGAGTCAGATTCGAGGGAGCAAAAGCGGGATCGCTACATGAAAAATGGCAAAGGAAATGGGACACTTACAAATAAAGAAGCCAGTAACCAACAATCGAACGCTAATCAGACTGATAAAGAAATTCTGAGAAAGGCCTAAATCGGTTCCTATGCAACATCGCGGGGGATTTGAGCGTAGCAAGCCAGAAGGAGCACAAAGCGCTGGCAGGAAGGTTTCCCGTGTCTGCGCGAAGATCCTTGTGATGAAGTGCTAGATCACACGCCGCCCGCCGCTGGGGAAAGAGAAAGGCGACAATGGCGTTGCGCGAGACACACTCGGGGTGGTGCAAGAAAAATTGGTAGAGGAGGGACCAGGATCACTTTAAGACAAACCAAGCAGTGGATCCCGGAAGTGGACCAGCAGAAGTGCAAAAACTGGGGGGGAAAAATAAGAGATTGTGAGCTGTGGCCCCGCGTGGCAAAGGGGGTTTGAAAGGGACACTTAGAAATCGGGAACGGCTAAGGGGCGAATTCCGCATGAGGTAAAGCCCCAGATCGCAAAACGAGGGTTTTAGGTAGCATAAGAATACGTTGAACACAAAAAGGTCGCTGGAAAACTTAAGAGCGAGTTGGTGATTTCAGCCTAAGAACTTGTTTCGTGGAGCGGGGCCCAGGGTCGCAAATCAAGTGTGACCCGCGATCTCCTCAGCGCGCGGATAACTTGAAAAAACGCACCGGGATCCAAGAAAAAAAAGCAAATTGGGAAAAGCAACGGGCAGGAAAACTTGTATTCAAATAGAGCCTGGAGGTGCAACGGTAGGTTCCATTTGGGGTGCGGATCACGACAGATAATTGACTGCGAAAAGGCCAGAAGCGGCATCATAAATCCACTCGGAAAACAAGCGGGGGATTGGAAACTTAGGTTGTTGATCTAATAAGAAAGTCGAGGAGGGTAAAAGGACGTCGAAAAAAAGGATCGGAGGCCGGTTAGCCATCGGAGACAAGAACGTCCAAGTGACCAGCATAAAAGACAAAACGGGTGAAATACGGGGCAAGGCGGACCAACTAAAAAACCTTCCAGCCAAGTCGTACCTCGAAGACGGCCGCCTTCAGGAAAATGAACGAGAGGGAGCGGAGCGGGTATTGTTATTGAAGTAACGTCAGGCGAAAACAACGTAGCTCTCAGGGCCCCATGGTAAAAGAGGAAATACCAATGGGGGGGGCAAAAAAGGAGGGTAATCTTGCCAACGACGACGAGAAACGGCAAGGCCCCCAGGTAGGGAAGAAAAAGTCAGGACTGAAATAAAAGCTGACGAATGAGTCGAACTGTACGAATTAGAGAGGACACAGGGGGGGTTGAGGGTTTAAAAAATTGTTGCCACAGTAGAAAGCAGGGGATAAATGATTCTGGTCACGACTTGTAGGGCTGAATTGATCCAGTAAACTGGTTCTTGACCTCGCTGCGTTCGAATGGAGGGACCCATATAAGTCACCCGAGGTATTTTCAAAGTAGATTGCCGTGCGGTTGACGATCTCAAAAAAAAAAACGGAGAGGAAGGGGGGAAAGGGAGAGAAAAAAGGAGACTCAACGGCGAACATCTACGAACTGACCAAAGTACAGAAGGTCCGCCTTCGAACTTGCAAAAATCAAAAGGTTTAGACGGGACAAGGGACAGCACCGCACCAAAAAAGAGAACCAAGATGGGAATCCAAACAGGGAGAGAAGGAACAATAAATGGCCAGAAAAAAAAGGAAAATACGAGCGAATTCAAGTCACCCAGACACCTAATTACAGAGATGCTTCATGAAGATTGTGAGAGCACTTTGGGGAAAGAAATGCCGGGTCGAGAGTCGGAGAATAGCGCGGGGGACAAGGAGAAAAGGTGGCATCGACAGAGGTGGCCCTCAGGATGCCGCTAAGCATTGAGCTTTCCGGAAGAAAAAACAAAGAAAGACAACGCTGCGCATTTTGCCTGCATAATGAGAGAAAAAAACAACCACACCAAGGCTGATGTCCGAGCCAAACGGCAGGGAACTACTGCACAGGAGGTTGCAAAAATGGCGGGGCGGCTAAAACACGTGGAAAGTTGAAGGGGTAGCTGGGAGTGCTGATGACTGAATGGGGAACGGAATAGGATGGAAAGGGGGAAGCGGGGAGGTACGAAGCGGCGTAAAAGGCGCAACTTTAGAAATCACACACATATGCAAAAATAGAATATACCGTGGATGATTTGCTACTCATCGGATTCGAGGAATCGGCTGGGTAAGGAATTTGGGAGGGAGAGAAAACAAAAAAGTTACACGGGCTGAAAAATGGCAATGTAGGGAAGCTAAAGACTGTTCGCGATGGAGCCCGAGGATTTTGAGGAAAAGGGGTCTTTCGAGGGTCCTGGGGAAAAGATGAGTTTAAAGCGGCACTAAGAGGAACCATCCCGAGAGAAAAAAGGGAGAGAGAGTGGACATTGATAAAAAAACCCTCCTCAGCCGATACAGGAAAACTTATCCTGCCGTGGCTCGATAAACCAGACGAAAGAATAAACAGCGACAGCAGGGGGGGAAAAAGAGTGCTTCTCCAAAGTTAGGATCAACGTCTGGAACAGTATGTCTTAGGGGTCGAAAACAGCTCTGAAAGGTGTAATGTAAAAACGGCATGCACGAGGCAATACATCGAAGATCAAATAGATCGTAAGGAAAAGGATTGGGGCACGATTAGTAATCGAATGGCAACTGCGGAAAAAAATACCCCGAAGAAAAAGAAGCGACAAGGCGAAACAACAAGCGGTGGATTGGAACACAGAGACCATGGGGAAGCTTTTACGAGCTTCTGCATTCCGGTCTCTACAACAGCACTTAGTCAAATCGGATCTGCCTACAATTGCAAGGTAATGCCAAAGGAGAGGTTAAAGGCAGGGTGCAGCGGATGCTAAGTAAAAAGAAAAGAAGGGTGTTCAGAGGCACAGATACGAAGGAACAATTTGGGAGAAAGTCAGTATAGGAGTAGCTGTGAAACGGAAATGTCAGTCGATTAGGGAGCTCCTTCACGGGTGCCTGAAGACAGGGAGGTCAATATTTGAACAAGAACGAGGAGAGGGAGAAAACTCTATCTAAGCCAGTGAAGCAACAACAAAGAGCGCCCCACAACTGAGAGAGAGATCAAAAAGGGGAACATGCAACCACGAATCTAGGATAAGGGAATTAGAGGGGGGGTCAGGCGCGACAAAATGTGCCCGGCAGAGCCCAGCTCTTCGCACTATCGGAATGCCTTGGAAAGAGAAAAAAAACAGCCAAAAGTCCTATTTCACCACTTGGGAAAGCAGAGCTACAAGGGCGAGGAGCTCTGAGGGGAAGGGGATGCACCTCGCAGAAGAAATTTGGCGTCCGCTCGTAACTAAGACTAGGAAATGAGCCGACAACACAAGGGTGATATTCGTCGGACTAGCCGGGATACTAATTTCCAGTCCCTCTGAATAGTGCAAACCGCGTGGGTACTCGAAAAGACTCACCGCGCCTTGTTAAATCAATTTGGTCGCCTTGTTCGGAGAAAACATGCGCGTAAAATTACACCAACACAAGCGGGGCAGGGCAAGCAAAAAGGGAGCAGCAAGAACGCAATAACCGGAAAGACTGAAAGTACAACCCGCAGAAAAATTGAAAAATGAAACAACTATACAAAGGGGGAAATCTCCGTATCCGCAATCTGTAAGAGGAGGGGTAACTACCCAAAAAGATAAAGGAATCCAACCAGAAGGCTCTGACGCCGGGAACTACAAAACTGTGACCAAGCGGGAGTGTGTCGTGTACATCAAGCGCGAACACGGGATAAGAGCAGTATGATGCGAAAGGACGATGGCGGGGGCGGAAGAAAGACTAACAGCCTGGCTGAAAGGGCAACCCCGGAAAAATGGGTAGAATGGATACTTAAACCCAAGTAGCCAAGTCGACTCCGGGTTAAAAAACAATCCTATATAAGGGAATAAAGGCCGAAAAAAAATTATTGGTATTGGGGGTTCGGGAAAAGAGGAAACGACGAAGATAACGAATGTGTTAACAATGATAAAGGTGTAGGAATAACCTTGGTGAATCGTACCATCTTCATGGGTAGTAAAGTGGAGATTGAAAACCCAAAGGATAACAAGAAAAAATGGAATTGGAACTATGACAAATGGACCACTACAGCCGTGGGAGAAGTCCAGTAAACAGAAGCCAAGAGAATTAGCGGGGGGATTGGGTAAAAAACCGCTGGGGAACCACACAGTAGGGGGGAAATCATCCACAACGAAAGAGAAAAAAAAAAACACGAGAGGAGAAAAAGAGGGGATGGAGGCTAGAGTTCCCCCCATCAAACGCGAGTTGCACTCAACAACATCGCCCTGCGAAGACTGGGTCTTAGTGTGATAGACTGGCACGAAGGAAAAACATAAAAAGGGATTCGTGAGGAACTGAAGAGTCAAAAAGTTGTTGGGTGTCATCACATTGAGAAAAAAGCCTACATAGAAGACATTTCAAGCGAGGAACCCAGCAAGAAGAATGGTATTTGAGGATAAATATACATGTCAAAGTGGTCGATAAAGGATAACAGAGAAAATACAATGTGTTTCGAAACACTTTAGATGACAATCGGATTTCCACAACAAGGAAGAGGCTGGGACGTGAAGGGGTGGTTTTTCACAAAAGACCGAACCACGAGGTTGGTGCATTGGTCGACGCAGAGTAAGTGACAATATGGGATACCATGACCCGACATTAGTGCAAAAAGAAGGATCTCAAGAGAGCGTTGCACCGGCTAACAGCGGCGCAACGGACGATCACCAGAGAGTGCCCAACGAAAAAGAGAGGCTATTAATCTAAGTTTGGGGTTTATTCTGAAAAACAGAAACGCAAAAAACTGTTGCGTGCGGAGGAGGGACAGTGAAAATGCACGAAACCAGGTCATCTAGAGGAAAGTTACATAGCAAGCTAAGGACGCATAAAATTATTAACAAATGCCAAGGTGGTTGGGTGAGGTATACGCTGGAAAAAAAGCGAGAAAAATGTACGTTATGGCACAAAAGCGGTCCTAAAAATCGAAGAGGCCTTAAATATGAAAATTGAAATGGGCGTAGGGAGGAGATGGAGAATCATCGACTTAAGATTCCTGTGGTCGAGACGGGCCGCAGTAAATTTAACTCGACCGGAAAAACAGGCGGATGATGCCGCAGCAAAAACGCAAAAAGAACCCCCAGAGCTAAAAATAGCATGACATTAGAGAGGGACGTGCACTGAAATAGTGAAAGTCACGGGGCAGCTTGCGTCCAGAAAAGGGACGTAAAAAGGGAAGGAGCTATGAGAAGAGGGGTACTCAAGAACGGAAGATGCGCTACATACGAACGAAAGTCCCAGATAAATCGTGAACTTTGCTAAAAACAGCCAGATTACACTTGAGGAAATAATGCGAGGAGTTGTGAGGGAAAAGAAATGTGGAGGACACGGAGCAGAGGCGATTGGAAGCAGAGGCGCAGAAGTGGAACGAATTCCCGCAGGGGCTAATGGAAAGAAAGTACCCAAGACAGCACGAAGGAAAGGGACCGAACCCAATAGGAGATAAAAAGAAAGAGAAGCAAAGCCTATCATCGTGCAAACAAGCGTCATAACCGAAGCCTGATACACCAATAAAAATAACAAAGAAACGCGGAAGGAAGACGGTCTGCAATCAGCTGGGTTAGGGGGGGGATCATCAGAAAGAGGGATCGAACCCGGGGCCCACAACGATGTACCAAGAGAACTAACTGGCGACGCATCCACACGAAAGTTGTGGTTGCGCAAAAGGGGGAGAGACTTAAAATCAATTATTTTTGACAAAACCAGCCCTTTCTCACAGGCCATACGAGTGGACAAAATCGGGAGCAAGAAAAAGAGAGGGAGATGAGAGGTAGGAAAAAAGTGCAATAGCACGGGGGAATGAAAAAAGAAGAGACCGAGGTTTCCATGCAGCAAAACATCTCACCCAACGCCGAGATAGCCCAAGGGGAGGAACAAGAGATAGACGGGGAAGAAACCTGTAGGAGAGGGGGGTAAGAAGGTAATTACTTCGATTTCAATGATCGAGAAACAACTTTTTGAAGAGTTCTGGAAGGGCGGAGGGTGAGAAAAGTCCCAGGTCCACATCGATCTCAGTACTGTAAAGGGAAGGCAGGACTGGCGCTGAGAGGTCGTGCGACAAAAAAATCAGTCCACAAGCCGCGGAAAAAGAACAAAAGAAGCACGACAGAGTTGCGGGCCGCGTAACTTTGGAGATCCTAAAAATCCGTACATCAAGGTGCAAGAACCAAAAAGGCACGCACAAGGGACGAGCATCTGTGGAAACCGTAGGGGGGTAGAGCGGAAAGTCGAGAAAGATATGGGAAGACCAATCTTAAAACACCCTTCATCTATATCATTTACAGTACTTCACACCTCAAGCGAACCAAATAACACGGTAAAAATTGCAAAAGAGACCGGTGCAAGACGGGAAGGGAAAGCAATGAGACGGAATGCAAAGAATGGGGGTCTAAGACCGACGAATATCGCGAGGCAAAGAAGAGAGGGCAGTGCGGTTGGGTTGAAGTCGGAAACCGACCAAGAAGCGCGGAATCGCATGGGAAAATTAAAAAATCAAAGCACTCAAAAAAGAGGAAAGATGAGAGGTAGGTCATCGACGAACCTCATGGGCATCGGGAAGGGGAAAAAATAGTTAAGGAAAATCAGCTGAATAGGGTTAACATGGGTAAAGACCTGGAATACGATATGGGCGGGCCTTCGAGGCTGGGAATGCAAGGTGTATGGAACCGGAAAAAAGGGGAGGAGAAAATTGCTTGTACTAATCTGGTAGTGAAGATGCTTGGGGGGCAAATGGAAAAAATGGAAGAGACTTTCTTGGGGTCATCGAGGGGTAGGCGACACGACATGCACTATTCAGGTCAAAGAGTCATGAAAAATAGAAGGGCAGAGCCGTGGATACCGAAGAGAAAGCTCAAACAAAGAGAGAGGAAAACTTATAGAGAAAGAATACAAATCTAAACGACATACAATTAAAGGAGGGTTCCACTTCGCAAACAATAAAGGACAAGTGAGGGATCGAGCATGGGGGAGTAACTGGAAAGTTTCAATTACACCCAGACCCACTGAGACCCCCAGATCACCGCCCCCAGGCTCCTACGGAAACAGGAAAAAATCAACAGCAAAAAGGGGGACAAAGGGAAGATTCTAATCCAAAGTTCGCGAGAACGAACGCAGCAGGGGGAAGCGTCCTGAATATGGGGTGATCAAGCAAGGGCGAAGCAGCAGGCAGCGAGAGTCAGGCGGTACAAATCGAGGCGAAAGTCAATTGCAGGCGGTAAGAGATGTGGCCCGGGAAAAAGAAAAGAAGACTTGGAGATTGCCAGAAAAAACAAAAGAAAAGAGCACGCGTTCCATGCACGGCGGCGTATTCGAAAGACGAACAAGAAACGAATTCGGCAGGCTCAGAAGAGAACCGGGGGAGGGGCGGCCACAACCGGGGGGAGGCGGACACAGCATAATTTTAACAGGGACTTTAGGAGAGTACATGGAGTGCAAGGAGGGTAATATAAGGAAACGCAAGTGACGAATCAGCGTCAAAAGAGAAGAGAACGGATTAGGATCACACCGAAGGGAAACAAGACGCGTAGATTTGATTGTTGGGTATGATAACTCCTGGACAAAAAAGAAGGAAAAGTGTAATATTGATAGATCAATCAACAAAGGGAACGGAAGGAACCAGATCTGCGTAGTCCAGACACGAAGGGGTTCTCACTGGAGATGGACGGTCGGAGGTGGTTCTTAAGGGGCGGACCAAGACGGAGGGGAGGGGGGAAGCAAAAGAAAGAGGGAAAAGCCTTCCATCCGGATGATGAGGGGACAGGGGGGAGCAAAACTGAAAAAAGCAGCACAAAAAAAGAAAAAAAGGGAAGGTCTGAGTTCTGTGTTGCAGCGAGGTGCTGTGCAAAAAAAAAAACGGGGGGGGTCTAACTTCCGTGTGGGGAATAAAGTTCGCTGCGCTCGGGGGGGGTGGTGTGCGTGCGTCGGTGTGTGGGCGGTGACGGTCGGTGGAGACTTGGCAGACAGAGGGAATAGAACCAGAAGCGGGCCTGGTCAGGCGTGGGACAAGTGCCAAAACGGACAATGCAACGGCATCCCTAAAGATCTCATTAAGAGCGGCATTAAACAACAGGGGTTGAAAAAGGGAATCAAAAGGAAGGGGGAACGGGGCTGGTGGTTGGGACAAAACCAGAAAAAGCAGAGTAAACGAAGAACCAAAGGCTCAAAATCAAGCGGGTTGATGAAAGAACACTCCATGGACGGTTTACCTACAAGCCAAGACGAAATTACACGCAGGAGGTGAAAACAGAAAAAATGAATATTAAACAGCACCATTGCTGCATAGCAAAACGTCAACTTTCATGCAAGCTCGTGGGAGATGGATAAGGAAAAGGAACGGGGGGGGGACAGGAGAAACGAGACCTCGCTGGGGGGAAGGCAACTATATAGATTAGGGATCGAACTGTCGAGGACTGCTTCGAATTGATTAAACTAACAGACTGATAGTGTGGGATACATTATGGGACTGGAGCGCCAATAAGAAATCTTAAATACGCGTAGGAGGGAACAACTAAATCAAGAAGTGAAGTCTCGAAAAAAAACTTCAGGCGAGATAGAATAATCACGGGGTCAAAAAGGCCCCCAGTAAGGCTGGAAGCTTTCGTAGGACGGCGCAAACGAGGAAACGAACAGAAAGCTGATCATACGAGGGAAGAGTTTACTAAAGCGTAAGGACGCATCACCGAATCATATAAAAGCAAACAGATGCATCATAGAAAAGATACCGAAAGTGCGAAAGGAAAACAATATTTCCAGCGAAAAAACTCCAGCTGGAACAGCAAGGAGGAAGAATAAACCAACGAATAAAAAAAAGGAAGAGCGACAAGGAGAAGCTCAATCAAGCTCAAGGAACAGACTCAATTTAACGAAGCCTCTGCTTGGAACACCTAAGGGTAACTAGGAACAGGGGTAGCACGCTCAAACAGGGAAAGAAACTTTGAACCGTGTCGCCATAGGGATGAGAGACCAAACCACGAATAATGGGGAAACTATCCTGGAAGCGAAGAAAGCGAACGGACAGAAGGAGATCCACGCGCAGATAAAACTGGCCGGAAGATATGCAAAGAGGGGCAGCTAGAGGATCGGGAATGAGGCAAGAACCCACACACACAAGAATTCTCCGGCGAGGCACGAATACTAAGGGATAAGTGGGAGAGAGTTAAGAATTACGAGAAAAAGTTAGAAAGACACTTATTATACTAATGTCGGGGTGGCCAGGGCAGAGCATCAAATAATCCGGTCGGTCAACAACAAAGAAGGGGGTCGGAATCGAAACACACACATAGCAACCGTCAACACCATTGGGGGGGAACAGAAAAAAAAGAAGAGAAAGAAAGGGCAAAAACAGTGTATTGGGGGGAGGGGAGGGGGTCGTGGAAGAAAAAGAACTAAAGGTGGTGGTAGCCAAAGTATAAAATTCAACAGTGTAAGAGTGAAAGTTGGTTAAGGAAGAGGGAGGCTTGCCCCGGGGGCCCCAACAAATTAAGTTGCGAGTCCACGAAAAACCGTGACGGTGAAAGCAAGGGCAAGAAAAAAAAAACAGAAAGAAAGTAAGAGAGTTGGGAGGAACAAACGCTGGCCAAGGGCGTGTGAAAAAAAAAACTGAGGACAA
>Ga0179593_1567790_pt1 | contig 16297 bp, 28 predicted proteins | sample CZODoug2_1_08_16_FD_185931 | JGI IMG/M metagenome (GOLD analysis project Ga0179593, IMG submission 185931) | Vadose zone soil fungal communities from Angelo Coast Range Reserve, California, USA - CZODoug2_1_08_16fungal (PacBio error correction) | ecosystem: Environmental > Terrestrial > Soil >...
GATCTTTTTCGGGAAAAAAGGAAACTGAGAAATCATCCTAGCTTAGATGAAAAAAAAACAACCCCCACCCCAAAAAAACCCAACCCAGAAGGGGAAAAATCGGGAAAAAAAAAGGGACATCGAGAAAGGATAGGTTACTTGAGGAGGGTCTAGGTCTGTCTTTTGCAAGAGGGCGGGTGGGGCCCTAGGGAGGCGAAAAAACCATCTGGAGGGGGGGAAGGGAAAGGCCAGAATCGCCGCTATGTCTTGGGGAAACCTGGGGGAAAAAAGGCCGCTCGGCTGCAAGATGGGGGGGGGGGGAAAGGGAAACAATTGTATTGAGAGGGGTGAGAAAATCCGATGAGGGGAAAGAATTGTCGGAATCTAATGCACAGTCCAAAGGGGGGGAGTGCGGAAGGAAGGAAAGGAGGGAATTGTGGGTTCCGGAGAGTGGAAGAAAAAAGGGAAAGCAGTGTACCTTCGCGAAAAAGGAAAAAAAAGGATAGGGAGAAAAGTCCGAGCCATTCTCGAAAATTTGCGGAAAGAAGAGGTCCCGAGGGAACGTTGAATTAAGAAAGGAAGAAGGAAAAAAAAGGCCTGAAGAAAAAGGGGGGGAAAAGAAACGCGAACGTTTCTGAGAGGAAATATGTAAGGGGAGGAGCCCATTGTTATTTCCTCCGGAGGGGCGTATACTCAAAAAGGGGAAGTTATTGGGACTTACTGTAGGAAAAGAAGAGGGTTGCTGGCAAGAAGGGCCATCGTTTGTCAGCCGACTCATTATGAAAAAAAAGGACATCTTCATTAAAGGGGAAAAAACAGGCCCTTGAGAGAAATGCGGGGGGGCAAGAAGGGACTGAAGGGGAGGAAAAGTTTTGTCTCCCAGAAAGAAGAAACACCCGCTGAAGGGATATTGGCTGCTGAAAAAAAAAAAGGAATTTCTGAGTGAGAAAAAAAAAGAGCGAGGGGGAAGCATGCAGGAAGAAGGGGAGAAGGAAAATTTCTCCAAAAAAGAGGGATGTCGAAAAGGAGGGAAGGTTCGTGGCGCCGCTAGAGAAAGGTGGCTTAGAGAGGCGAAAGGAAAAAAACGAAAGGAAGGAGAAAGAAGAGTCAGGGCTTCTCTTTAAGTAAAGGGAAAAAAGGGGGGCTGAGGGGGAGGAAGCCTTTGATATTCTGGGAAGAGTTGGGGGAAGGACGCCAATCAAAGGAAAGAAAGGCAAGAAAACATGAAAAAAGCTCTGGTCGGGGTGAAGAAAAAAAAGTCATCGCTGCTGTGGAGTCTCAGAGAAAATTTTCCAGCAAAATGGGGACTCCTCTCCCTGAAGCCGGAGATCATCGGAAGAGGAAAGCGGAAAGGAGCAGTTTCGGGGGGAAAAGAGCGGGAAAAAAACTTTCCAGAAAGAACTTCCAGCAGCGTGAGGAGGGAAGTGTGGGAGGAAATTTCGATCGCTTATTGTGTCCTAAAAAGAGAGATGGTGGGGAGGGGACACAAAAAAGGTTTGGGGAAAAAAAAAGATGTGCGCAAGGAAAGGAAAGAAGATGGTTGTAATGTTGCATCAACAGGAGAGAGGGGGGAAAAGGTTGCCAAGAGAGTCTACAGGGTGTCCTCGCCTGGCGAAAAAGGACAAAAGCCGAAGAAAGAAGTGAAAGAAGAAATCAAGCTGGGAAGAAGAAAAGGGCACCGAGCTGCCCCTCTTGCGTCAAAAAAAAAAGACAAGAAAAAAGTATACCAGAAAAGAAAAAAGCCACCCAGGCGCAGGAATACATGCGAGCGAAACCAGTCTTGATGAGTTCAGGGGGAAGTCGGGAGACACGGCGCCGGAAGCAGGGGTGGTGGGCTTTCTCAAAAGAAAGGAGGGGCGGGGTGTGCCGTAACTATCCGCGAATTTTTCCAGGGGGAAAAGAATCCAGAGAAGGAAGGGAGTCACAGAAAGGAGAAGATCGCGGAGAAGGGGGAGGAGGCGATGACTTTTTTCATCTCTCACACAAAGGGAGGGGATGAAAAAATTCATCGGCCGGGAGAAGAACGCAGAAATCGGCGAGAAGGGGTCCTGGGGACCAAGTCTCCAAGTGAAAAAAGGGGAGGAAAAACAACTGGAAAAATTCGCAAAAAGTGAAAAAAAAGTTGAAAAAAAAGAAAAAGAAGCTCTTTGATAAAGCCCACAACACAAAAAATCGCGGCGAGTTAAGAGGAGGAGAAAATCAAAAAAAAGAATAAAAAGAAAAAGGTATCTCAGTTTTCTGCAGATTCGAAAGGAAAAGTAAAGGTTTCGGGTCAAAGTATGACTTGAAAAAGACGGCTCCCCTTCTTGGGGGAAGTTGGAGAATTCGAGGGGGAAAAAAAAATGCTGCTGGGGCGCGGTCGCCAGAGAGAAAACATGCCCAAGATGGGAAAAAGGGTATGTCAACTTCCAAGCGTTTAGATGCAAAAAAAAAGGGGGAAGTGGAAATCTCAGAGAGAAGGGAGGTGTGGAGAAAAAAAACAGGAAATGCACGTTCTTCTGAGGGAAGCGGGAAGCCGTCCCACCACTGAAAACTTGCCAAGGAGGAAAGAAACGAAAAAGCGGTGGAGTAAAGAGGGAAGGAGAAAAATCGCGAAAAGGAAGGGAACGCGTCAATCCCTAACTTTGCCTGAATCGCCAAGGGAAACTCTCCAGGAGTAAAGGAAAGAGAGGAAAAAAAGTGATGTAAAAAAAAAAAAGGCCGGGGGAAAAAAATGCCTTTTTCTGAGAAGGGGGAAAAAAACGAAACGTCTAAGACGCCAGCAAAAAGAATCACTTGATGGGAGACTCGTCCAAGAATCTCAAAGCGGGAAAACGAAAGAGGGATTCAAGGAGAAAGTCCGGACCACCCGCCCCGGCGGAAAGAAAGAGACACGCCTGGATTCAGCGGCGCCACGAAACGAAAGGAAGTCGCATGAAATCCCTTCGTAAACCGGTCCCAAGGGAAGGTGGACGCAAGAGATCCTGAGAAAAGAAATCAAAAGGGGGAGGCCCTAAATGGGGGGAAGAAAAAAAAAATAGCCTCTCGCCGGAAGAAGCAGGGGGGCGGCAAACATGGAAAAATGGCTGATGAGAAAAAAAAAAGGAGGCACGCAAGTATCTTCTGGGGGAAGAAGGGACACAATGGTGCAATGCGGGGCAATATCATGAGGCACGGGGGGCTGGGAAAGAAAAAAACTCATGGCCATCAGTACCGAAGAAAGAAGACCCGCGAAGGGAGGGAGGGATCCGAAAAAAGAAATGCACCCCTTGCGCAAGCTGCCAGGGTACTCTCCGAAAGAAAGGAGTCTCAATCCGGGGGGGGGGCCCGCACTCTCTAATTTCGAGAAGGGGAGGCTTAAGGGGAAATTGGGACCTCGGCGAGGCCACAAGAAAAAAGGGGAAAAGAGGTGGAATCGTAAGAATCGGAAGAACCAAGGACTCTTGAAAAAAGAAAAAAGGGATAAAACCATAAACCTTTTTGAGGGAGCAGAAGAAAAGGCCCAGGACGGATCGGAAAAGAAAGAAAAAAAAGGGGGGGCATTCGTATTCCTGCCAAGAAGGAAAAAAAGATCCGGAGAAGCTCAGTAAATCCAATTCCTGGTAAAAAAAAAGGGGGCCCGGCCAACAGAAAAAATCAACCGGGGGAGAATACTCATTACCAAGGAGCGAGGAAGGAAAAGCCCCGCTTATGCACCCGAAAAAAGCGCCATTTCAAAAAACTAAGAAGGGAGGGGCAAGAAAGCAACGCCAGAGGGGAAAAGAAGAAGAAGGAAAGGCAAGTTCTACCTAAAACCTCGCCCGTGGGCTTGCCGCGCCGGGATCGCGCGATGAAAAAGAATAAAGGGGGACCATGAAGGGATTGGGTGTCCATAAAAGAAAGGAGGGGATCGTGGAGGAAAGGGAAACTCAGTCTCTCAAAAAAGGAGGAAAAGATAGAGGGATGCGGGAGAAGAAATAGTCCAAGGAAAGGGAAAAGAGTTTTCTTTACAAGGGAAAGGAGGGTTAGAAAGAAGAAGATGCTTACTCAGCCTAGAAAGGTCGAAAAAAGAGGACTACTGAGAGGTCGAGTAAGGGGGGAGGGGGGGGGCTTGACCATTCCTGGCGGAGAAGCGAAGGAAAACTCGTTTTCTGCAGGAATGGCGGAAGAAAAAAAAGCTTGACGTCGAAAGAGCGAGGGGGTCGATTTCCAAAGGGGGAAAAAAAAGAGGCTGGCTGGTCAAGATTGGAAGGAAGAAATTGGGATGGTGGTTTGGAAAAGACGGACGTGGGTAAGCCGGGGACGGAAAAATCGGGGAAAAAAAAGGGGGCGGCATTTACCGATACGAAGGAGAGGAAGGAAGATCGAAAAGAGGAGGAGAGCAGTGGACCGGAAAAAAAAGCAGGGCGAAGGGGGGGAAAAGAGAAGGACGGAGTCCAGGAAGGACCTCTCCGATTGAAAAAGAGGAAAAAGGGGCAGTCTCCCCCGGGAAAAAAAGGGAAGGATTCGAGAAGGATAAAACTGATTGGAATCCTCCGCGAAGAAAAAAGAGAAACTACCTCTACGCAAGAAAGGGACCGCAAAAAGAAAGAAAATTTTCGGCGGGAGGGGAAAGGGAAGGAAGGGAAATGGTATTCCCCAAGGGGGGGTGAGGCGAAGAAAAGAAAGGGCCTCACCCGGAGAACGTGCTAAAAGGGGAAAGGCGGGGAAAGAATGAAAGGGGCTCTTCCTCAGCAGAAAGAAGATCTTATTAGGGTCAATCTTTTTGCCCGCCCCACGCTCATTAGCGTATAAGAGGGGAAAGCGAGCGAGCCAAAGGCATGGATGTGAAACGTCATGCTGACGAAAAATAAATTTAGAAAGGTTTATACGACTGATGCGACAGCCGGGGGGGGAAGAAAGGATGGTGGTGAGCGAAATTACTCAACCGTCCGGCGAGGCCGCGTCGTACGGGAGAGGGAAAGGAGAGTGGCTTCGGAAAAATTCTTGAAGCGTTTTTCTGGAAAATGACGCACAAAAAAGAAAGCGGAAAAAGAAGGGAGGGAAGGATCCTGGGAGGGGGGAAAAAACAGAACAGGCATCGCGGCGTGGAAAGGGCCGCCGTTTGAAAAAGCTTGAAGCGACACTCTCGCCCTTGAGAAAAAGCACGCTCACCGGGGTAAAATGGGCTAAAAGAAGAAAAGAGGAAGAAAATATCTCGGAACTTGAAAGACAGAGCGAACTTCCAGCAGCGGGAGGGAGGGAAATTTTGAAGGGGACTTTCTGATTTTCGATAGGAATCCCTCAGAAGTACGTGAAGGGGAGAGGGGGGGGAATGGGAAGAAAAAAGTGTTTCATCTAAAGAAGGGAGAGGAAAGAGGTTCTGCAATACCTACATATGGTTTGTAAGGGAAAGGAAATCATGTGGAAGAGGGGAAGAAGGGGTGGGCTGTCTATGGTTTCCTCGCCGGAAGAAGAGAAAACATCAGAGAACGAAGGGAAGGAGAAAGACGGGAAAGAGGAAGAGCTGCAAAGGGGGAGAGGAAAGGGGACCAGACACAATTATACCACGGGAAGAAAAAAGAAAACTGAGATTACGCGCCCTTCTTGATAAAGCGGAGCGAGTCCGGGTATTATAGGGGAGCGAAAATGGTCTCCAGAGGGGGGGGGGAGAGCTTGTCAGAATCTCTGTATCTTGCTGGAAAAGTGCTGACTTAGAAAAAAAGGGGAAGGTGTCCATCCGGAAGGTTTTTCCAGAAAAAAAGGGCTTCCATCGCCAGAAGCGAAGTGTAGAGGAGGAGAAGGGAAAATCTCTCATAAAACAAGAAGAGGAAAAAGTCATCGCCGTTTCCAAAAATACGCTCATCTGGAGGATTCGCTGCTTGCAGATGGAAGAAAATTCCAAAGGGAAAGGCAAACTGGGGAACGATAAAAAAGAAACCAGCACCTCTAAAAAGGAGAAGGGGAGAACGCCCACAACACTCTGGAAGAAGGGGGTTGCCGAAGGGAGAAAACCCCCGACTCGCTCCCGCTTCCAAAAAAGAAATAAGGGCGGGTGAGAGACATTGTCAAAAGGGGATGAAGCCAAGATGTCAGAGAATAAAGGGGAAGAAAAAGTATGACTTGACGCAAAGAGGGGCAAAGTGCGTAGGGTGGGTGATGCGAGAAGGTAAAAGAGGGATTGCCCTTAGCTTCGGAAGGGCCAGGAAAGAAGTGGACGAATGAATAGAAAAGATAGGGGCAACTCTTAAAAAAGGGACAAAACTTTTGATGCAACACTTAAAAGAAAAAGAACTTGCAGCAAGAGGGTAATGCAACACTTCCAACAAAATGGGGAGAAATAACACAAACGAAGCGAGGAGGAAACACTAAGCCGGGGAGGGGAAGAGGAGAGTCCGTCCCAAAGAAGTAAAAAACTCAAACGGGAAACCCTCCGCTGCTGGAAGTTTCGCAGGACCAGGGAAGGGCCCGATGCAGCCGGAAGGAAAAAAAAAATTCAAAGAAAAATCTCAAGGGGGAGAGAGGGAAGAAGGCTTCAAGGGGAGTATTCCGCTTCAAGAGAAAAGGGGGGGAGAAACGGACGGACAAGAGACTCCTTCCACCAAAAGAGAAACTTGTAGGGACGATAAACGACCAGAAGGGAGGAAATACAAAAGAAAAGGGGGCCCTGCATATCAAGGGGGAGCAAAACCACAGAAACTCTCCACCAAAAAGGACCACTCAGCGGGAAGGGTCTACTCTTCCTCTCCGAAGGAAGGGACAACCCTCCAATCAGAGAACAAAAAAAAAAAAAGCGCCCGCCTGTCAAAAAGGACCCCTTTTGAGAAATTTAAGGACAACAAAGGAAGGAGTTCACATCCAGCAAAACAGGAGAGCGTGACTGGAAGTGGGACGAAAAGGACCTCTAATCGGGGGGGAGAAGAGAAAAAACTATTTAGATAAGAAATAAGGAAAAAAAACCTCAGTGCTGAGGCAGCGGGGGGAAATGGGGGCAGGGCGGGAATTGGGGGGTAGGACAGTAAAGGAGAAAAAGGGAAGGGAAAGACAAAAGCTTTCTCATTTAAGAAAAAAAACGGATCAACATCACTTACCACGTCAACAAGCCACTAAATTTAGTAGCTTAAGAAGATGTCTCAACGAAAGAAGGGGAGCTCGACACCGGGGAAACAATCCTTTTCTGAAGAGAGAAATTTTCGAAAATTTCAGGTTAGGGGAGGAAGTAAAAGACGGGCGAGTCCCTTGCCCTCCAGAAAAAGGGGGGAGAAGGAGATTCAAGAAAGGGAGGCGATTACCCCAGATCCGGGACGCAATTGACAAAAAAGTCTGGGAGCACGAAGAAGAGGAAAAGGAGGGCTCGGTAAATGTCCAAAAAGAAAGCCCTTACTAAGATTCCGCCAAGGAACACAAATAAAATGCGCTAACAAAAAACCGCCCCGGGAAGGAAGGGAACGGCCCCCATCTTCCAGCAAGAGGGGGGAAGGAACCAGCAATCATCAACGAAAGGAAAGGCGGGCGGATTCGGCAATGCCTCTGCAAACAGTCAATTCAAAAACCGAGTGGCAAAAAAAGGAAAAAAAATTCGTCGGGAGCAACTAAAGAGGAAATAAGGCCAACGAATAGACAAGATCAAGGCAGGGGGGGGGAAGAAAGGGGATCGCGCTAAGGGATGCTGGGAGGTAGAACTTGGTGTTTAAAGGGGGTCAATGGTCGGAAGGGGGAGGGAGGGGTCGCAAATCTCAACAACAAAAAGGAGACCTCTCTCTCTTAGCACGACGAAATCGAAACCGGGAAAAGGGGGGAGTTCCAACAAGGGAAGGACCTTGCTTCAGAAAGGAAGGTTCTTACTCGGCTATCCTTCGCGGCAAAAAGGAGGCAATCCCTACTAAGTCGAGGACTTATAGGAGGGGAAAGGAAGGACTTTTCTCCCGATAGTGTCTCAAATGGCGATTCGACGTTTCCTAAAAAGAGGGGGAAGGAATTTTCCGGGATCGAAAGTATCGATTTCAAAGGGGGTGAAGAAAAAATGGATTCATCGCTGATGGAGAAAAAAAAGTACCAGGAATGGGGGGGGGGGCTGCCAGCTGGTGGTTTGGGGAAAAAAGGACTGACGGGGAAAGAAGAGAGGAAACAGAGGACCAGGAGGTACCCTATACGATCTGGGGAAGAGAAACAAATGCTAGGGGGGAAAGGATGGAAGCACTGAGGGCGCGGAAAAAAGTAACTCGCAAGGAAATCTTGATAAATTCGAGAAAGGGGGACGCCTATGTCCCCGATTAACTTGGGACCGGAAACATATAGAAAAAGATCGGAAAGGTCCTCCGCCGAAAAGGGGAGGGAGAGAACTATTACCTTCGGAGAAGGACCACTTAGTGGAGAGAAAAAAGAAAGGGTCGTCGTTAGTGATGGAAAAAATGGGGGGGAAAAAAACCAAAGAGAAGCGGTGACAAAATTTTTGCCTAAAAGATCAGGGGGCCGCATTGCTACCAGCAGAAAAACACACTCATGAAGGAGGAGAAGGGTCCATCATCCCTTATGAAAGGGAGAAAAACGTGGTTAGCCAAATAAAAGGGGGCTGCCGCGAAAAAAGAAGGGGGGGGAGAAAGGGAAAGCTCGCTGTGCTTGATGTGAACAATTGTAAAAAAAGATGCGACAGCGGGCGCTTTTCGGGGAAAAAAAGTGAATTTTTGGGTCTAAGGGGGGAGGAAACGGGAAGCCCCCGGCAAAAGAGAGGAGGACCCGGCGCCGCGAGTGGCTTCGGGAAAAAAAGAAAAATATTGCTGGGAATCACAGTGACGATTGGCCGGAAAGGCGGCTTTCGAAGTGGACGCTGGTGACAGGCGGAGGAAAAGTCTCTGAGGAAAGGAAGGAAAAGTTTCCATCACACTTGTGGGACTCGAAGAAAAGAAGAGGCATCAGCAAGAAAAGGGAGAGAAAGATGCAAAAGTCGGCTTGAAAGCGCGGAAACTCCAGGAAGGAGACGACAGGGAACGAGGAGAGGAAAGAGGGAGAAAGGGGGGGTGGACGGAAGACTTGCAGCTTTAAGGAATAAGTACGAGGAAGAAGGGGGGGATGAGACACCCCCATTTTTTGGGGGGAAAAGGAAGACTGAAAGAGTTGGGAAAGACCTGAAATAAGACGATATGGGAAAAAAAGTTTGGGAAAGAAAGGGGGGGAGGATTTCCCTCTTGGGAAGAGGAGGGGGACTCGCCACGGGGGAAAAGGAAAACGCCGCAGCCTCCGAAGCTCAGGGGGAGGAAAGGAAGGGAATAGGATCAGCAATCCAAATAAGAAGAAAAAAGTCATACTGGGAAAGAAAAAAGAGGGAAGGGAAGCGAGACAATTCTTTAAAGAAAAAAAGAGATTACAGAAAGGAACGGGAATCGGGAGCGAAGGAGGGGAGGATCGAGAAAAAAAAACAACAGGGACGAGGGGGGCGAGGGAGCTTTGGCTGGAGTTGGTAAAGAAAGGGTGCTGAACTTATCCGCGAATTTTGCAGAAAGTTCAGGAAGGGGGGAGGGGGGGGAACCATCGAAAGCCCGACGGCCATGGAGATGACGCAAGGGGGGACGCGGAGATCTTAGAGCTCTAGAGAGTGAAAAGGGAGAGGGCAGGGGAAAAACTCGCCTCTTTTCTTCATCTCAGAAAGGAAGGAAGAAAAAAGAAAGAAGGGAAACCGGATTGGAAAAACAAACTGGAACAATTCGCGAGGAAAAAGGGGAAACAGGGAAACGCAGGAAGAAGCTAGAAAAACAAAATGGATACAAATGCTCGTACGGTGTTTCAAACCCCGCTACTCGCTCCCCGCTTCAAAAAGAGGGCGAGCCCAAGTTTGAGCAGATGAAATTTGGTGGGGGAAGTTTTATAGTGGGGAGGGCAAACAAGGTTACTTGACTAGACTGCCCTTCAGTAGGGGGAGGAGGCTTGCCCTGCGGAAGGCCCTTAAGCTGCGTACGGGGACGTTCAGGGGGAAAAAGAAAAACAGTAGACGCCCACCATGCCCAAGAAAGAAAGGTCAACGTCCAGAAGGGAAAGGAAACATCTCTATTTATTGCAGACAAAGGGAGATAAAAGTGGTTAAAAAAAAAAGGAAAAAAACTAATCCGATGCACTGAAGGAGGGGGAAAAGGAAAAAGGTCGAAATTCAGCAAATCTGCATTCTTAAAACCAAGAAAGTTCGCGCGGTATTGCAAAAAAAGGCTCACGAAGGGGGCCGAGGTTCCTCAAGGACCGCGAAATCGCACGGTGGAAGAAAAAGGAAAGGGCGAAGGAAGAAGATCCCAAAAGTGTGATGAAACGGGAAAACGAGGCAGAAAGAGGGGAAAAATGTAGGGGACGGGTACACGACCCATCGCCACCGGAGAATAGAAAAAAGAAGATTGGACAAGGACTTCCTCGTTCACCACATAAGAAAAGAATCAACGGCGCGAAAGAAACCAGAGAGGATAGAAAGAAAGGTCCGACGCGGCCTCTCCTGACTGAGAGGGAAGCCCCCGCATAAAAAAAAATTAAGCTGCTCCCACGAAAAGACGACCCAGGCAGAGCTCAAGAACCGTTAAAAACTCAGGGGAAAAAGGGCCCCAAAAAGAAAAGTCTATCGTTAGCCCAAGGAAAAAAATTTGAAAGGAGCTGCGTAATGGGATGAAGGGGTGCTAAAACCAATATTAAAGAGAAAGAGGATTATACCTCATTGGAAGGAGTGGAAATGGTAAGGAAGGTTGTTATCAATTCGTTCCAGAGAATTGAAAGATTGCTATATCGAAAGACCAGGGAACCGGAAGAAAGACCCCCGCCACCAGGGAAAAAAACGGCCGTGGAAAGAAGAGCTTCCATCCTGTAATATTGCTCAAAGTAAGGGTTCACATAGGGTCGGGAAGAGGAGATTTCGGGAGAAGGGGGAAGGGGGTGGGGTTCTTCTGTAAGAAGAGGGGGGGGACCAGGAGGAGGGAAGGCCATCACCTTTTCAGAGATGGAAAGAGGTCCTGCGAAACAAACGGTCCACAGGAGAAAAGACCATAATCTTTTCTAGTCACGGGAAAAAAAAAAAATTCCCCTCAGAGTAAGAGAAATTCCGCACTCCAAAGGGGAGGGAGGAGAAGAAAGAAAAAGTCCAGCGGATGAGAGAAAAAAACCGAGGAAATCCAATTTCTGGGAAAGACAATTTGACCGAGGAGAGGGGCTTTGCTTACCAGGTGAAATGGAGCGAGTAAAAATCTTAGGACCGGGAAAAAGACGCCAATTCCCTGCAGAAAGGAAGCCACGCGCTGGAGCAACGCCAAAGGAAAAAAAATCAAAAAGGGCATACCGACCGGGGCGAAAGGGGGGGGAGGGGGAAAAGACGCCAGTGATCGCTGAAAGACTAAGCTAGGGGGGGAGCAGCCTTTAAAAAAGGGGGGTCAAGAAGAAGACGAAAAGGGAGGGTAGATTTTCAGGAGGGGAGCGCAACTCAACAACAACAACTTAGGAGTAAAAGATGGTGAACAGAATCAAAGAAAGAAGTATTTTTCGGAAAAAGGGATGAAGCATCCTATGTAGATGAAGGAGAGCGGATAACGGCGGCAAAGAAGGGATCGGAAAAAAGGTCTACTGGAGGGAGGAAGGCTTGGACCATTCCTGAAAGGAAAAAAAGGGTGGGCGAGGGGGAGAGCGGTTCTGTCAGTGGAATTGGCGAGGAAAAAAGAGAGGTGGAGACATGGGGGATCGCCGAGGGAGGGAGAGTAAGAAGGGTGTCAACCGGTTCATCAACGCAGAAGGTTGCCGGGAAGGAGGGGGAGAACTTGTCTTACTGCGAGGGGGTGTGGAAGACATCGAAGTGCAGGAAGAGAAAAGCCGGCTGTTGAGGGTGGGGGAGGAAAAAGAAGGGGGGGGGGGGGGGGGGGGGGGGGGGGGGAGAAAAAAGGGTCAATGGAGGGGAAAACTGGGGACCGCGGACGGACGGAGGGTCGCGCAAGGGACTTCTATGCCGGAGCCCTTCGAGAACAGGGGGGGGGAGGGACGAGGGCCCCGATGACGTGCAGGAAGGAAACACTCTTCCCTTCTCTCCTTAGAGAAGGGGAAAGTCCTAACGCCCTGGTAAGGATCCGAGGATATTACCGGAGGGGGAATGAACAAGGTGTATTCCGCCACGAAAGAGAAATTTGAGGGGGACTTACTGTACTGAGGGGAAAAAAGAGCCGTGCTGTTGATTAAAAGGGGGACTAGAAGGGGAAAAAACCCGAAGGAAAATTCTTCATTCCCAATTTCAGAAAGGCGAAGGACTCGCAGTGAGGTCAAAATCTTTGGAGAAATCTTTTGCGCCCAGGGAGAAGGAGTAATTGCTGACTGGAGGACGGTCGAGCGATCCACGCTCGAAGGCAGGAGGACTAAGGGCGTCAAAGAAAGGGTCGAGGTTTAAGAAAGGAGGAGAATTGTTCGTGGCTGCCTGCTGAATAAAAGGGGGAAAGGAGGGGAGCAAGGGGTATCCCGTCCGGCTAGGCCGCAGGGAGGGGGGTAGCATCGAACGAGGGGGCCTGACGTACAGGGGGCTGTGGTGAAACGGAAAGAAAAAAGCCGATTTTCCTGGCATCGCAGGCAGAGTCGAGGGGAGATGGTCGTGTTGACAGGAGGCAGACGCGGCGTGGACTCTCTTGCGAGGAAAAAAAGGGCAAAGGAACCAAAAAAATTTGGTAAGGAGGGAAAGTGCTCACCGGAGAGAGAAAAGGGATCCGGGCTTGAAGCGCGGAAAAGTAGTTCCATGGGAAAAAAAAAAGGGGAAGAGGATCTTGTCAAGTTAGGGGGAGAAATGAAACTTCAGGGCGTCCTCAGAAGGGGAAAGGGGGATGGAACACCCCCCTTTGGGGAAAAAAGGAGACGCAGTCCGGTGGAGGAAAAAGAAAGTGTTGCATCTAAAAGGCTTGGAAGTTGAAAAGGAAAGGGGGAAAAGCTTGGCGGGGGCAGAAAAAGGGGGTCCGAAAACAGCCCTCAAGCGAAAGGGAAAGAAAGTAGAAAAAGGAAAAAGAACTCTGTCGCACTCCAAATAAGAAGGAAAGAGGAAGGTCAATTCATAAGGGAAAAGGAAGAAGGGGAGAGACAGATTCGTTAAGCAGAAAAAAGAAAAACTGAGTAAAGCCCGGAGGATGGATAGAAAGAGGGGGATTCGCAAAAAGGGAAGAGGAGGAACGCGCCGAGGCATGTCTCCAGATTGAGAGGGTCAGAACACTGGAAGGAGGGGGGGCGTTTTTCAAATGGTGCCCCCAGGGAAGGAAAAGTGCAAAGTGTGGTTCATCCGGAAAGGGAAAAGACCTTTGCCCATGGGAGAAGAAAAGAGGCGAAGGGTGTTCGGGGAAACGCGGAGGTCATCGAAGAAAGAGTAGTAAAATATAGATATAAAAACATTCAGAGGGAAAAACAACGCGATAGGTCGGGGGCAAGAGCAATTGTCGGAAAAAAATCCAATGGGAGAAAGGAAAAAAGAAATGAAAACAACTAGAGGGGAAAACCCTTGCAAAACACAGCAAATCTATCATCGATTCTGACAGACTCGGGGAAAAGAAAAAATACTGGGACATAAGGACTTTGGGGAACCCCGACCAGACAAGAGGACAGGAAAAAGCATCAAGAGGGCTCGTATCTCAAAAAAAGCTTTCAGCGAAACGTGTATAATTGTTTCGGTCAAGTGAAAAAGTCAGCCCGGCGGAAAACACGATGAAGGGGAGAAAAGAATTGCCATGGGGCTTCCCTTGAGGGGCGGGGCTGCGGAAAAAGGAGAATGCGAGGGACGACAGAAAAAAGGGGAAACAGAGGGCAACTCTTCCACATTATGAACGGGAAACCTTCAAAAGAGAACAAATCCTTGCGCCATCAGGGGGGTCCTTGAGATGGAAAAACGAAATCCCCCCAATCTCGAAGAAGGGAGAAAAGGGAAACTAACGGATCGAAATAAAAAGGCCGTCCCAAAAGAAAAAAAGGGGATGCTCCCGCTCCTCGCTGCTGAAGGGTTGGGTTTAAATCAAGGAGAGGGGAAAAAAGATTTGCCGCAGGAAAGAAAAAACGCGCGATGCTCTCCAGGCTTTCAGGGGAGAGAGAGTGCCCAAAGTGGGAAGGGAAATCTCTCAATATACTTCCACCGGGAAAAAAAAAGGGAAGCCGAGGAAACAGCGACACGCTAAGGGAAAAAGCAATCGTCACGGAAAAGGGAGGGGAAAAGAAAAAACTCTTCCCAAGAATCTCAAAGAGGAAGGAAGAAGAGGAAATACTTTAAAGAGGAGAGGAAGCTGATCGTGATAATGGCCGTTACAACAAGAAAAAGCCGCTAGGAACAAGCCAAAACCTGGAGGAGAACACGAAACCCCTAAAGGAGGAAAAAAGGAACCCGTTTGGGAGAATTTACAAAGGGGAGAATGCAGAACAGACAGCAAGACGCCCTAAATGAGGGGGGAAAGCAGCAATATCCCTGCGCCGGGAGGACGCAAAAGAGGAAGATCCAAATTCCCTGCAAAATCGCAGGCTGGGGAGGGAAAATGGAGGAAGAAATGTCACGAAAGCGGGAGAATCCAGGGAGGGCGCTCTTTCTTCGCCAGCACCGGGGGCGGGGATAATCAAGGGAGGAAGGACCAGAAAAGAAAGCTACAATTTTTCGAGGGGGGGGAGCATCCCCAGGAGAAAGGTAATATTTTGCTCAAGACAACGAGCGGTGAAAGAAGGGGGGAGAATTGAAGAGAAGAAGAGGGTGGGTCTTCGTTATAAAAGAGGGGACAGAGGGCTAGGACAGGGGGAAAGACTTTTCCTCGAATGGCGAAGGGGGGAGAAAGGGGGAGGGCGGACCCGGCGAGCGCAGAAATGAGGACGGAAAGCTTCCAATACTCTTTGCAAGGGTTCCATATGAGGACGCTGTAAATCCGCACTCCCCACAAGGGGGAGCAAAAGCCACGGAAGAGGAAGGCCAGACCAAAACCAACCCGCGAAAGGAAAAAGGGGGGTCCGTCAAAAAAGACAGCCAGCTCTGCATCCATGGCTTTGCAAGGGAAAAAGCGTGGAAAAAAAGAGCGGAGGGGCACGCCCGCTTAGGAAAAGGGGGAGAAAGCCATTCCACTGCAGAACAGGAAAAATTAGAGGAAGTTCCAAGACAATAATTCAGAAAAGAATATACGGATGGAAAGATGGAGAACGGGGAAAGAAGAAATGAGTAAGCATCTAATCTAGGTTGGAGAAAAGGTGGGTGTCCAGAAAAAAAGGGATTCGGGATCGAGTCTGCAAAAAAGAAGACTCTCAAAAGTGCGCACAGAAGAAAGAGAGCCCTAACTTTTCCGGGAAAGACCGGAGGGGCGAAGGAAAGGGGAGGAGAGAGATCCCGGCAAAAAAAGGACGAGGACAGACTCTAAATAGAGAACTTGCAGTGCTGGACGTTTCCTACCAAAAAAGGGGGGGGGAAATCAACTCGTTCTGCATTGGAAGGGAAAGCCTTGCAGGGAAGGATCGCCCGATTTATTGTTAGAAGGAAACACCGGGGGAAGAAAAAGGACTGGGAAGTCGCTGTCTTAAAAAGAAATTGGATTGACTGGAAGGGGGTTTGGTGCGACGCAGAAATAAGGTGGAGGAGAAGCTGTGTTATGAAAGGATGGGAAGTTTAAAAAGTCCGAAAGAGAACAGATTAATTGGAAAAGGCGCGGGCCAGAAGAAGAAGGGGGAAAGCTTTCTTCTATGCGGAGTGAAAAAAAGAGGGAAAGGAGCCAAAAGATTAAAGCTCGAAAGGAACGGTGGAATCAGCGAAAGGAGGGGCGAAAAAGTGCGCCAGGGGAGGAAGAAAGAGGGTATACGCTACGAAAGGGGGACGGACGGTACAGGGGGTCACCGTAATCGGAGCCGTGAAAAGAAGCACGTTCTCACCGGAAAAGGACCACGCAGAAAGGAGGAAGGTTGCACGCATCCCTGAAAAAAAGCAATCAGAGGAGGAGGGTCAATCTTTTGCGCCCGAACGGAAGAAGTGCGGAAGCGGAGAGCCCGCTCGAGGGAGGGAGGGGGGAGGGGTTACTCCTGTCGTCACAGTAAGAGAAGGGGGCGAAGGATGGAAAAAGAGGACCGCTAATCCATGAGTGATTTTTTTCTGGGGAGAAAGCGGGGTGTACTGGGGGGGGGGCAATGCTCCTCGAGAAAAAAATTCCTCTGCTCTCGAGGGGAGTAGGGAAAGGGGAGATTCTTGGGAAGAGTTTTAAGGAGGCCATCAAGTGAAAGGGAAGCGGGCATTCGTTCTGGAGAGGAACAGGGGAAGGAGGGGAAGAAAAAAAGCAAAGGGGGAGGGTAAAAAGGAGGGCCGTTTTCCATAAAAAGGGGGAAAGAGGGAAGCTTACTCTCTCCCTTTAAGCAGGAAGGGGAGCGACGGAGAAAAGGAGGAAACCTAGCTCCTGAT
>Ga0179593_1611380_pt1 | contig 16297 bp, 17 predicted proteins | sample CZODoug2_1_08_16_FD_185931 | JGI IMG/M metagenome (GOLD analysis project Ga0179593, IMG submission 185931) | Vadose zone soil fungal communities from Angelo Coast Range Reserve, California, USA - CZODoug2_1_08_16fungal (PacBio error correction) | ecosystem: Environmental > Terrestrial > Soil >...
GCTGTGTTTTAGAGAGGTTAGCCAAGGAGACGAAGCCAAAAGAGACAATTCGATTCCGGGGCGAGTCAGAAACCTTCAGGCAACCAGACCGAGCAACGGGACTTCGGCATATCGAAAAGGCAAAGGGTACGGAATTCCGATAGAGGAAAGGAACCCTGGTGAGCTCCAACTCACGGCGTCGATGTCTTGCGCTGTTCCTCCAAGTCGAGAATTCCCCTCAGTGTCCCTCAGCCGTGAACCGTCCTGCAGCAGCGAGGTGGCAAACGGCCTCAAATCGACTTAAAGCAGCGGCATGGAAGAGGGGAGGGAAAAGCAGGACCAAGCACTGGAAACGGAGAGTCAAGGAGTCGTGAAAATACGCGTGGCTTGGCGTAGATCGTAGAAAGGTATCGGGCAAGCACGTTCACAAATAGGGACCCTCGCGCAAAGCCTAACACGTGGCGGGGATGGTCGATCTGAGGTGCTTTTAAGGAACAACAACCAGACTGAACTCACTCTCAAAGGGTCAACGGTTGCAGGGCAAGGGTCATAGCAAAAGAAAAACATGCGGCGAGGAGAAGATGAACGTTGACCGTAACCGTGCGGCAAGTGCGGCAATATAGTCATCCCAAAAAAAAAAGGGAAAACCGATGGCAATGGCCACGTACAACTGATTGGGGAGGGGCTGACGCAACAATCGAAAGTTTGAACCCGAACATCCATCTCGGTTACGCTGGTCGCCGGCATACAAAATGGAACGAGGACGGGAACGTGGGGCTGGGGACAACCACCCGATGCGAGAATGGGCTCAACCAGCACCTCATCCCGCGAGCAGAAGAGGGAGCGTGGAAAACTTTCGCCAAAACTGTGCATCGGGTTTCCCAACGGAGGTGTAAGAGGGAGCACGCAATGCCCAATAAAAACTGCACCATGACGCCAAGGGGCCTGCACAGGAAACAGAGTCAAAAAGAAAAAACGGGTTTAGAGTGACATGAAAAAGCGGAACCATTATTCTCGCAAAAACGGGGGTCTGTGCTCGTACTGGCGAGATTGCAAGGGAGATGCATGCAAAGGGAAAGTGCTGTTCTGTCACAAGGATTCATGGAAAGGGGAGGCAGAAGCTTATGACTGGAGAAAGGAGAGGTCGGGAGCCGGCCTAAGGCCGGGCAGAGAATGTGAGAGGGCCGACTACTGAGATTGGGAATACTCGGATGAGCGGCGGAATCCCCATTCTGATGGGAATGCCGAATGCTGAATTCGGAATGCGGAGTGTCCCGTGAAAGATCGGCGCCGCCTGGGGGCTACCTCGGCGGAAGAGTACTGGTCGCCGCCTAAAGAGAAATCCAGACATAGGGGTGGCTCTTTGGGGGTCAGCTCACGTCCGATAGACGGAACGCAAAGCCTCTCATAAGAACGGGGTAAAGATAATACTAAACGCAAAAGACGAAAGCAGGTGATGAACGAGTAGCCGAGGACAAGCGCGATAAACAACCCCGGAGAGGGCGGAAAAGTTCTTTAGACACTACCGGTAATAAAAGGTCAAAAAGGCGATTGCGTTAAAGTGAGGAAAGTAAGCCCATAGAGGCGGGCCACGAAGCATCGAAAAACTGCGAAACAGAGTACGACCCACCAACCAAAGGATCGGAGTGAAAGGGGGGGACCAGCAGCCAAGACCAAACGAGAGAGCAAAACGGAGACGAGATGGAGCGAAAAAAATAGAGGGAGAAGAAGACCGCAATCACACGTCGCAAAAATCAAGGGGAGGGCCGCCAGAGGATACATCAGATCACAGGGAAGGGACTAAAGGAGACCCCAAAATCAAAGAAGCAGTTTAGCAAAAAAATAAAGTGTTGAGAGAAGAAGGAACCAGGGCCTTCGCGCCGATTACAAGTCTTGGAAGCCAGAAATACAAAAAAGGGGAACACACCCCCGGAGGATTTCCAGGCTGAGCACACAATCCGAAATCAAACAGTACCAAGATAGCGAAGGAAAGGAAAGCGGTAAGTCCATGTCAACAACTTGCATTACAACAATCGATTGGGTCTGTCAGATGTGGAAACAGCGAGTGGCCTTGTGGGGGAATAGAGCCTGTAGGATCGGTGGGGACGAAGAGGTAAATAATAGGAGTCGAGATATCTTGGAAACCAGAAGGGGGGGACAAAAAAAACGATACCAGGAAAAATTTGTAAAAGTATCCGACCACAGGAGAGGGCAGCGGAATGGCGGTTAAAACGGGTGAGCACCGATCCGCCGAGCCGGAGGAGGGTCCCGCATGAACAAAGGACCGCAAAAGCGTCCAAAATAAACGGTCGACAAACAAAAAGACAAGGGCCGAGTTACCGGGGGAGTCAAAAGGTATGGAAAGGATGCGGCAAATAATGACACAAACCGGGTACGTTCCAATAAACCAATTCGCTCCGCCAAAACGCCATAAGGAAGCAAAGGACAGGCATCGCACAACGGTAAAAAAACGCCAGCCTGAGAAAAGGGGGCCGAAGCCCAAGGAGGGCATGATAATCTTGGCACAAAAAAAAATACTTAAGAAAAACGACACCGCTCTATAAGGCTCCACTTTTGAAGAACCAGCGTAGAAAAAAAATACGAAAAAAGCAAGTAAGGAGACAAGAGAGATCCTGCACAGACCCTTCCGGTCCAAGGGAAACCCGTTCATGTGGGGAAAGGCGTCTGGGACCAAGACGCTCAGGACAAGAGCTAGGTGGAAGTTCCCCACACAGAAGAAAGAGGTGCACAGGAAAGGTCAAGGGGGAAACCTTCATGTACAGCGAGGGATGAAAAGGCTTTCTCAAACTAAGTGGGAGTGTAGAAAATTCAGTATGGCCGTCCTAAAATTCACGACTGGGGAAGAACGGCGCAAAACGATCAAAACGCATCGGGGCCGATGAGAAGGGAAAAGGAATGTTTATTCCAACAGAAAAGAGAACCCATGAATATAATTGATGGGGTCGACCAAAAAGAGACCAAAACACCCCCTCCAAATAGATAACCAAAACAACAGGAGTGGGAAAAGGGGGGGGGAGGGGTGTTGTAGAGCATATTGGTAGCCAAGAAAACGTCTCTGAAAAAAAGGACCGACGTCCAACATAAAAAGAAATCAACAGCCGCAAGACCGTTGGCGCATCGGGTCTCCGGGGGGGAGAAGCCTTGTAAAGGGAATTCGAAAAGCGGGGAACGCTGCACCCTGGGAAGGGCGGGAAGAAGACACGGCCGCGCTGAGAATTCCAAGTTTCATCAACGAAGAGGGAAGGAAATAGACTACCGACACATCAAAAGGCAGATGGCAGCTCTGTTGAAAGTTGAAGGAGACAAGCGGCGCAGTGGGACTGGGGGGCGGAGGGAAAAAGAAACAAAATAACGGAACCGTGAGTAGTGTGGGTTCTGAAGTCCGGTGGCTTGTCAGAGTAGCATCGTGTAGCAACGCAAGCGTCAAGAGCGGATTAGAGGGTGGCGCGAGGGAGAAAAATGGGGGGACCTCGATAGGCGGTTCGTTAACACGGAAGATCATCTCGGCGTGGCCAAGGGGTGGCAAGGAAGGGACAGAACAAATGTCCTCACGAGAAAACAACCGTTGCGCGAAGGGGGCAGTTTACGGGAAGGTGAGGCCTGTTAGGGGGTGGGGAAGAGGGAAAGACGCGGAAGAAAGGGCCCGACCCAAGGAAAAAACGCGATACTTTGAACGCCGAAATAGGAAGTTGAGTGGCGCTGGTCCGGTCAGGAGCGGCCACGTACATAAAAGTCGCGAAGAAAGGCTGGATGCCAAAAGAGAGGCGAAGGAGGCGGTCTCCCCATCTAAAAGTAAACCAGAGGCAAAATCGTACGTAAACTGGGGGAAAAACGACACCCAGGGGCGTCGGTTTGGACGCCAGAAGGGAGTAAAGAATAAAATCTCCAGGACCAAGTAAAACAGGCCTGCAGCCATACCGACAATTGAGGAAAGGGAACGGGGAATGACGGACTCTCAGCATGAAAAAGAAAAACCGGGAGGACTGGGATGAGTCGACTGGTGGCGCGAGAAAAAAAGAAAGGGAGCTCGTATGGTGTTGAATCGCATTTAGAGGAGGATTGGCCAGAAAGATTAAATGACGGGAGGTCGGCAAAAAAGAGGGGCGGGTGTTGATACAACGGCAGTAGGAGGGAAGGGGGGGCGGGCAAGGCACTTTAGTCAGGGACATCGGGATTAGGGACGGTGTACTGCCATTCAAAAAGAGGGATATGCTGATAAAGAGGGTCCGCACTGCGAGAAAAGGCGAAGAACAAAGGTGGACTACTCAGGCGGATGAAGGGGGAGGTAGCCGCCTAAAAAGAAAAGTCAAGGCCGATCGATGGCTGCAGTGGCTAGTGGGCTACTCTATGCAAGGTACAAGTCTTTAAAAGAAAAGCCTCTAAGGATATGAAAAGAAGCGAAAAAAAAAGCTGAGGGCGGTTCATCCAAAATGTGAACTCTCCAAAGGGGGAAGGAAAAGAGGAACGTGGGGATACCATAGACTGGTTCGGCGATTCAGAGGGGCGGGTAAGCAGTCAAGGATAACCATGAGGAGGAGAGTCGTCCACAAAGAAGGAGAGAAGTACGACACAACATCAAACAGAAATGAATCGTCAGGTAAGATGTGAGGGCGGGGGAACACTCCAACCAGCTGAATGAACCTGGAATCAGGCGGCCTGTGACATCTCTGCGAACCTTCATAAAAAAGGTGAATTCAGCCACAACTAGGGGACTCAAAATGCAATGTCAGTGAACACAGGGCCCGAAAAACATCATCAAGAGCCCAGCAACCGTGGAGAAAAACCGGCCAAAATTGTTCCTCTCAATAAAAAAAAACGCCCGCCAAAAAAGGCAGAGAGGATGGTGACAGCACCTACCCAACAGAAAAACCATACCGGGGGACTGAATGAAGAGGAGTGAAAGAAAGAACATCCTACGCCTAAGGGTGGGAAAGGGGGAAAAAAAGAGCTGACTAGACTGAAGGGTCAGATGAAATAATGACTTTCATGCAGGCAAAAGATAAAAAGGTAGGGTGACGGGGAATTATGGTATTCAAAAAGGCCAGGACAACTCCGTAAACACAAGAAAGAAAGGGGTCGAAAAGGGTAAACAAGTAAATCGCCAGAAAAGAAGAGCGGTTGACCTTGGGACCCGATCTCATCCGGAGGGACAAGAAGCATAAGAAAGACAGCGAAAAAAACAGGGGGGATACGAGGTGACAACGTCCCAGGAACCACGGCAAAAGCACGATGCCGATCAAAGTACGACCAAACATAAAAAGAAACTACCTGGCGCCGAACGGAGAAAAAGAACAAACCTGGCCAGAAAAACAAAAAAGGCATAAAGAGAGGAGCCAAAGGGGCGCAACGCACTACGCTTGATAAAGCAAGGCTCATCGAGAAGCAAAAAACCTACAGGAGTTTATCACCGCAAGGTCGAAAGCAACCACAGCCAGTAGGGGAGGAGGAAAACGTAGGGGACTCCAACAAGATAAAAAAAAATCTGTGCTCGCTCATTCTAATCGGAAGGGAAGGGGGCGCTCGGCGGCAGAGGAACGTGGGGGGGGGGGGGGGGGGGGGGGGGGGGGGGGGGGGGGGGGGGGGCACTGACGTTCAATAAAGACATATACTCCCTTTTCAATAATGGAAATCCGCCTCAGTTCAGCATGGAGTCATTGAACGGGTAAGGCAAACGAAGCGTGGAGACGGTCACGTTCAAAGGCATGATGGGACGGCAATGGGGTCGCTGACTAAGGGGGTAGAAAGAGAGCAGCGGAGGCAGTGTAGTGGTCGAAGGGCCGGAGCCTAGTATCAAAGTAATAGAAACAACAATAAATGGCGTAGGCTCTTCACAACGGCCACAAAGGTTCAAAGTGGCCTTGGGGCTGTAAAAGCATGGAGGAGTTCCAGAAAAGAGAAATGAATTCAGTTCCGTATCTGTGAGGTGGTCGACCGTGAGAGCAAAACCAAAGAGACATGGAAGAACCCAAAGATCAAGACAAACCAACGGATGAGTGAACAAAGAAGGATGATTCGGGGGGGAAAAGGGGTTAGAAGTCGACGAACCCCCCGACGGCTAGGGTACCTCGGTCTGAAGAGACAAAAGGAAGCAACCATGAGTCCGGAAAACCGCTGTGGAAGGCGCGCGAAGAAGCGCCGAGGAATTGCCGAACGGGGCCCGTCGAGACGGAAAAGGGTGAATAAACCAAAAGCCGAATCGAGGCGGTTTCCTCCGCGGACAAGCAAAATAAGGAAAGCAGCACAAAAGGGTAACGCCTGACAAGAAACACCAATGGGGTGTCCGCTCAAAAAGACTTCCAAGCATTGGGGGGACTGCGTCGGGAGGGGTTGAAAAAACAAAGAACGGAGTAGCAGGGGCTAGCACAGGGAAAGTAAGGATCTGGATACTGTATCAAAAACTGAGAGGACAGAGCGGAAAAGAGGACCCTCAGGGCGCCGCGACAAAACTGTAGCACTGAGAGCTGCAAGTGATTTCCAAGAATAAAGCAAACTCATTGCGGGAAAAAGGCAAAGCCTTCACTAGTCCTCAAGAGGCGCAGAAAACGAGTAGAAGGGCAGTAGGAAAACAAAGGAAATGGAGAGAAAAGAGGATCGTCAGGACTAATCTATGAAGACAAAGGTGAGAGAAACAGGCCGCATCATCGGGGAGAAATATGACGCCGAATCGGAAAGATTCGGTTCTGTCGCCGGAAGGCAGACATATTCAAAATGGGGGAAGCGGAAGAGTCCGGGGATGGAGGTATGAAAGAAACTGGCAAAAAGAGGGGAAGCAGAAAAAGGAAAACCTCATGCCGCGAGCAATCTTGTGACGATCCAAAGAAAAAAGCATTTGGACCCAAAAAGGAATGGAAGAAGGGGCTCAAACAAGGTAAGGAACGAAAAAAACACCGCAAGACCGGAAAGGACCGACAATGATTGGGAAAAAGAAGAAACTCGTCATCCCAAAAAAAAAAAAACCAAAAAAAACACACCACACCCCAAACCCAAAAAAGCCGAATACGGGTAAGGATGGAGAGTACTGGCGCGAGAAAAGAAAATCGTATTTTGTTTTAATGATGTGCGAAAAAGAGGGCCCAAAAAGGGGGTGCGGAGCGATTCTCGGTGAAATGGCGTGTTCCCCACGGTGAACAAAAAGAGTAGCGATGGTCTGAGATAAGAGGGGGAGCCTAACTCGTGATGAGTCGCGCGCACGAAAACCAGCGCTGCACTGGCTGCTAAAGGAGAGAAACAGGGTTCCGCACCGAAACATAAAAATCCGTGAGGAAGGGGGGGAGCTAAGACTCGTCGGTAAAGGAGTGGAAAAACTGTCTACAAGGCGTCACTCCCTAAGGCGGAGGAGGGGGGTGGAAACAGAAGTTCCGAAATTAGAGGATGAAAAAAAAAGAGAAAGGCAAAAACGAAACAAAAAAAAAAAAAAAATCTAGAAGGAAGATACGAGAAGTCAAGGCAATCGCGGAAAAAGAGGGGGGGAAAGCAAATCCAAGAAACACCACACGAGTAGAACACTTCTGGGATCGCAAAAAAAGGATGTTTTTTCAGGCGATTGGCCAGAATATGGGGCGTCCGGAGCAGGAGGCTTTGTCGCGGGGGTGCAAGGGTGCCTCAGCAATGATAGGATAAACGCGTAAACCACCAAGGAAAGACCACATGGAATTTGAGGGGAGGCGGGCACGCAGACATGTCGGGTAAAAAATCAAAACACAAACCAAAAACCAAACACATATAAAAAAAACCCACAAAAAAAACCACAAACCAAAAAAAAAACAACCGCCGATCGTGGCCCCAAGACTAGATTGGGTAGAATGCTGAAAGAAAAAAACGACCGGCATCCGCAGGCAGCATGACAATCAGGATGGGTGGGGGGTGGACATCCCAGTACTCACCAAAGTGCAGAAGGCGAAAATCCTCAGCTAAACACGTATAAAAAGGACCGAATAAATCAGGGACGAGGTGGTGAAGCGAATAAAAAAAAAAAACATGGAGTGGCAAAGAACAGCACCTACGAACACAAACCACAACATCAGGAAAAGCGGAAGCCGCTCCACCAGTCCGAAAGAATAGCTGGGAGAGAATCGCTGACGATCGGAGATAACAGTGAGATGAAATCAATGGAAATGCGACAAGCCGGTGGGAAAAAGAGACGGGTGATCATACAAAGAGTGGGAACACACAAGAGGATCAAAAAAAACATGCAAAGGGGGAAGAAAGGGGTGGGAAAAAAAAAGCAGACGCTGGTCGCGGGCGTTGTAAAAAATAAGCCGAGACAGACAGAAAGAATTTCGGAAGGCAAAACCCTCAATCCCAAGTGCGAGGAAGCGCCATAACCAATATGAGATAACGCGGGAAGGAAAGAAAACCGATTTAAGGCCATTACCAACCGTTTCACACTCCGGGGGAAAGGTGCCTCCAAACGGGACTAGGAGGGAAAGAGAAAAGAAGCTAGAAAGGAAAACGGGCATTGAATCCGCAGACTCAAGTCTCCTAATTGGAAAAGAAATCCCAATCAGATAGTGAGAGAGATACGCAGAGTGTTAAACATAAAAAATCGCGCAAAACATCCACTCAGGGCCAGAATTTGAAACCAAACTGAAACGGAACTTGCAAATAACTAATCAGCAAACCTTATACGATAGAGACAAATTCCTTTAATAAATAAAACTTAAACGGTGATGACTTGTTACCGGAAAACCCACGCAGGACATGAGGAGGGGAGATTGCCGACACACGTTGCAAAAGATGCGTGAAAAAAGGTTCGAAGAGATGAGCTGACGGGAGCGAATCGTCGAGGACGGAGCGAAATTGGGAAATGAACGGATTGAGATTAGGGCCACGAAATCTCGAGGGGGTTAAAGTTACGGGTCGGACTCCGTGAGAAGGGAAGGGGAGACGAAGGTGGATGAGTGAGTGGTCAGACGGTAGGAGAGGAGACAGGGCAAGGCAAGGCGGAAGACATCATTTGGAAGAGATGGGTGGCGACGGTCTACCTCTAACGGGGAAAAATACAAAAACCCTAAAGAAGAGCAACGAGGAGAAAAGAGATTTAAGTTGTTGAGCATGAGTGTCTACTGAAAGAAACCCGGAGAATGATCGAGAGGACTAAAAAACTACAAATAACAAATACAACATCGCCAGGGCGTCAAAGATGAGTGAAAAAGCTCACGAGAAGAGGGAGACTCAAAAGAGTGATGACTAAGACGCCGTCTGAAAAATGGTCTCACCTCGTGCAAGCAAGGCATTAGTCTTTTCCTAAAAATCAGGACGGGGCCATCAGAAAGAACGGGGTGAACGCAGTCTGAGAAGGGTGGAAAAATCGGTGTAGGAGGGAACTTAAAGGGAGAACTGCGGAGGGCGGGTGACAGAAGGGAAACGTTAGGGAAAAGTTTGAGGGTGGAGTGCGGTAAGGTAGTAGAAAGAAAAAAACATACAGGATAGGCATTTGAAAAATCTGCCAAACGCAGAAAGAAAGGAGTGAGGCAAGCGAGGGTCATGTTAACACTCAACAAGGGAGGCAAAATCAAATAATCAGGTTAATAAAAGGAAACGAAATCATGTCCTAGATCAAGAGACCTGGTAGGAAGAAGGTCCCGGGGTTAAAAAATGACGCGCCGGGAGGTCGACGGGGGACTCATCGAGAGCGAAGAAAGAAATTGTGGATTTCCAGGAAGACACAAAAATATGGGCGAAGTCTACGGGATGGGGGCTACGTCACCGTGCAATAAAGCAGGAAAGGTGGAAAAACGGAGAGGACTGAAGAAAGGAGGAAGCAACACGAAAGGCTCGGCGAGGGGATCCCCAGTAAAAAAGAAACATCGCTGGTACGTAGACGGAGAAAGGGGTCGGACAAACCTTATCGGTTGTTCTCCCAAAAGGGTAAAATGCGCGCGCGACCAGATGAAACAGAAAAAACCTTAAACAACAATGCCCGCAGAAAAGGTGTTCATCCAGAGGAAAAGATATGGAGAACATAGGAAAAAGAGAAGGGCAGGGCGCGGAAGGAGATCACTCCGTGCCATTCAGCAAGGTATGGAACGGCTCGTCGAGGTTCTTGAAAAGTCATGGGGTCGGGCAGATGTTATTTTAAAAAGAGGAGTGTAAAGGGAGCGGAGCGTGATTTTGCAGTGCGAGAAAAATGCCATATTGGTTGACCAAGATGGGACCGCTGAAAAACGGCCACGGAAAAGTGAGGTCTCAATATAGTTCGGAGGGCTCTCAAAACGCTAAACATCGACTGACGTCCAGCGGGAGGGGGGCATGAGACTCACATAAGGGACCTCCGATAATTTCGGGAGGGGCTTTTGGGGGTCGTACGAGAGGAGGGCATTGGACAAGGCTTAGATCACGGGACAGCCTCTCAACTGGGAGCCGAAAATCAACAATCAAAGGAAATCGGTAAAAGAGAAGTTAAAGAGATAGAACAAAGAGGGATGAAAAGGAGGATGGGACTAGGAGAAAGAAAAGGTAGAAGGGATGTCGGCGATTGCGTGAAATTATCGGGGAAAAAGGAGTTGAAGAATGAATTCACAGGAGATCAAAAGAGGGAAATGCACATAGCAGCAACAGCCACCGATCCATAAAAGAGAAGGAAAGGGGAAGACAGAAAAAGGAGAAAGCCGAGCGTGCGCAAAAGAGCTCCGAGAAAGGCGACCGGCGTACAAATGAAGCCGAACAGAAAAATCAGCATACCGCTGAGGAACCGAGAGGAAACATAAGGGAGATACCGGAGAGAAGTCAGAAAGGATACCAGAAAGCCCAGATCCGTGGTAAGTCAAAAGGGGGAAGCCGAAATGGGAATGACAGAGCATCGGAAGCCCCAAAACTCATATTATGGAAAAAACGGCGGCATCGCACAAACCCTAGCAAAAGAAGACTAAAAACACCGAAACGGACGGTAGGGCTAGAAAATGTCCGCATTGCAACTAAAAAAAAGAGTCTCTTTTTGCATTAATTTGTTCAGTGAGTGTAGGAGAGTTCAATAGGCCAGAAGCGCTAAGAAATAAAAGACAGTCTTGTACACAAACAGTATAATTTGAAGAAATTTAAAAAATGCCCTAAGGCAAAGTTTAACAGAGGTTAAAAAGAAGACCGCAACCGTTGCAATAAAAAAAAGACCGAGGGATCTCCTCAAAAGACAAGCCCTCGTGGAAAATAAAGCCAGAACGCACAAATGCAACTATGGGGACGTTCAAGTTATCGGGAAGGGGGAAAAAAATCAACATCCTGGTAAGGGAAATTGCAGATGGCAAATGACCGGTCTGTGCAACAAAGAAACAGGCAAGGACCTAAACAAGACAGAGGGGAAAACTGGCTCGCATGGACCAGTTGAGAACATGGGAAACGAAACCGGGGAAAGCAAAAGGGTGAAACCTCAAAAAGGTACATAACGGGAAGGAATCCAAAAAAAAGACAGGAAAGGAGCGGAAGACGCCAAGGGTCCGCCACCTAAGAAGATGAAGAATCTGAACGAGAGAAGCGAGACAGAATCTACAAACGGTCCACAATGACGCGATCCAAAGGTTGAAAGAAAATGGTGTAAGTAAGGGGAACAAGGACAACGAAACAGTGGAGTAAAGATGCCGCGCTGTAAGAGGCCAACAGGTGATAAATCGCTGGCGATTGAAGTCAATGGGAACCGTCAAAACGAGAGGGAAAAGAAAAAAAACGAACAGCCATACGCGGCCCGGGCAAAAATTTGACGGAAGAAGTAGGTTCTTAATTAAAGGAAAGGCTTCGCGGAGGAATCCTTAGAATCAAGGTGGTTAGCTAAGGCATTTGGCTGGATACAATGGGGATAAGGCCAGGGGGAGGTAACGAAGGAAGAGAGTTGGAAGCGCGAGGAACTCGGGAGGAAGAGTTACGAGAGAGGGGTAGGGGAGTAAGGGGACAATTGATAACCTCGCAGCTAAACACCCGCAAGGCCATCTAAGCAAAAAAAAAAAGAGGAGGGGAGGGATGGGGATGGAGGGGTTGGAAAAGCCAAGCAGACGAAGGGGCAAAAGCTCAGTAAAAAATAGAAATCCTGGCGCGCAAAAGACACAAGAGGGAAAAAATCGAAATAAAGAGAGTCACGCCGCGAAAGGAAGTAGAATTCAGGGACGCCGGGGGAAACGCAAACATTTTTCGTAGAACCGAAAGCGCGGAAAGGAAGATCTCAGATCACGAATTGAAAAGAACAAGTTCCCCGCAGCAAATCCCGTTCAAAAAGGACAGTGCACAAACGCTTTTTGAACGGAGGGAAAAATCAGAAGGAATGCGAGGGCCAGGAACCCGTACACACCTGAACGGGGGCAACGTCAGCGTTTCTTGTCAACGTATATCGTAAAAAAAAGAGCACGGTCCGCAAATTGGGGGGAGGAAAGAACGTGTGAAAGACCCGGCTTTAGGGAAAGGGCCTTCTGAAGCGGAGTAACCTCAGACATCAAGAGTGACCCCTGGACCGACGAAATGGCCTCAGAGGCCCATTCAATGGCGTGAAAAATATTTCCCGACGGAACCGCTGGCCGGGCGGAGAGAGGGGGCAACCTCGAAAGGCGTCAATGGGCACCAGACAAAGATTTTGATAGGGTCAAGGAGAAAGGGGTCCTATAATTTAACGAGAATAGCGAGTGAGTTTAGACGCTGGATGCAGTTGCAAAAGAAACGAATGATAGGAGAACTCTAGCCAAGCGGGCAGAGATGAGCGCTGGCTCACCAGTACTTCAAACCTCAGGAGAGTCCCTCCAGGGGATTCTGACGACTAAAATTCAAGGGCTGCTACACCCAGGCAAACTGGGGGGGAACCCCGAAGGGTCTTGTAGCAAGAACCGATGAACTCATAACCGGCCAAAGGAAAAACGGAAAAGGACCGGCAGCCAATGACAGGATCGCCACTTAAACCAGCAGCATTAAAATTCAAATCGCCAAGCGGTCATGAGCAAAGGGTAAGGTAGGAAGCCGGTGCAGCCTCGGTATGTGGTAGAACGAGAAAGTCAGGTTCTTGGACCAAGAATATCCGGGAGCGTATGAAGGGAAATATTAATGAGTCTTTTGAACAAAAGGCCGCTTCCTATGGGGAAGGAACGATGACCTTCTGCCGGTGAGAAGGAGAGCGGGTTGAGGGTCAAAGTCTGCCTTACCACAGGAAGAACTGAGGTCGGAGACTAAGGTTGGAAAAGGAGGAGAACCAATCGCGCTTGGATAAATCCAGGAGCTGGTCGCCGCCTACATCGTCCCTGAAAAGAAGGCACGAGAAAAATGAAGTGCCGGATGCAGAATATCGCTCTCACAGAGAGGAAAAGGAAAGAACCGGATTCGAACGCATCGAACTCGTGATTACAGGAGGTATCCGGAGAAAAAAAAAGACTTCAAAGAAGAGGGGAAAAGAGGAAAATTAGACTCAGAAATCAGAAGGGCGAGCTGGGACGTGGGTCGGAACAGAAGAAAAAGCTTGCGCACAGATCAGCAGAAGCCTGGGGACAACACGATAAAAGGAGAAAGGAAGTCAGGGGAACTAAAAGCAAAGATCAGCCGTATCGTGATCCAGACGTGAACGTCCGGTGCGACAAATGAAATACCTGGAAGAACATAGTGCTGAGGAACATACAGGGAATTCCGCTAGGGAAAAATGGGAGGGGGGAACCAATATAAGGCCTTTTTCAAAAAGCGCACACGCATCATCAATTTCTCCAAATTAAAGAAAAAAAGAAGCAAGCAGATTGGCCCAGAACGCGAAGCGCCGAAAAACAGAAGAAGGTCGGGCCAACAGAAGGGGGAAAAAGAACACCAAAAGGAGGAACGGGAAAGCTCCACAAGAAAACAGAAAACGAGCCCGGCTGCGAGAATCAGAATGACGCTCATAGGAAGGAAAAGCAGAAGGAACATAATGCTGTCGAGGAATGAAGAGTGGGACAGGGGAAGGGTTCAACGTGCATAAAAGCAAATGGGAAAAAAAGCTGTTTTCCAAAAAAAAGTGAAGAAAAAGTTTGTCATCCGACAAAAGAGAAAGGACGAGGGTGAACGAGTTGGAAAAAAGCAACCTAGAAAGTCAATAAATCCAACATGGGACCGCTCCAGCCCCCCGGGAGGAAGATGAGGCGAAAACGCCAAAAAGAAAGTTCCGAGAAAAAGATCTCGGACCGATGTAGGCTGCAAGAAACATAAAAGGGCCCTTGCCGCCTTCAAACTCGATGAGACGGCCATAAGGAAAAAATGTAAACGTGGGATGAAATCAAACCTGGGCGCCTAAACTTCGGGACGCGGCAACAAGAAAATGAGGCAGGGGAATGCAAAAAGAGTGAACATCGAAGGCCCCTCAACCAAACCGCAGCGCGGCATGCGCATAGGGGTTCCGCCACCAAGGAAATAAACCGAGCTCTAGAAATGGTATAAAGAGAAAAGATAAAACAACGCTGAAGGAAAGGGAAGCAAAGAAGACCGAAGGGAGGGAAATATCTTTCTTCCCAGAAAACCCGATTTGCCCGGCAAAAGTTCCAAAAAAAAGAAAGGGAGGAAGTCGGACTGATTTTAAAAGGGTCGGAGGGGAATGGAAAAAGCTGAATCTTGCCTCAGAAACCGGTGAGGTGGAAAAAAAGGGAGATCGGGTAGAGAAGAAGGCGGATAAGTCGAAAGAGAAAGGGTCCGCGACATGTTTGCGCCGGCCGGGGCAAAAATCCAAAGGAGAGACAGGTCCTAGGTTGTCGGGAGAACGGCTACCCATCTGAAAGAAACCAAAGCTCTCACAAAACGATGAGTATAAAAGAAAAGATGGGGGGGGGGAGAGCGAATTTGCCCGTAAAACGACAACAGATATATATTCCGCGGCGTCCACATAAAAAAGGAAAAAGGAAGGGATTCGTTCGGAAAAAAGAAAGCGAAAAGCCTCGTGAAATTCCAATACGCCAGATGACAACATCTCACCTCCACGCGCAAGAAAGGGAAGCTGTTCCTCCGCGCAGCGAAGGGGCCCGAAACAAAGGAAGAAAAAAGGGATGCAAACGCTGCACCTTCTTAGTGGTGGCCGGGAAAGATCCAAAGTGGACTGAGGTGGGAGGGGAAAACGCCAGGGGGAGCGTGAAGAGCGAAGGGGGAAGGGACGACGGAGGAAGGAGGGAGAGTAATAAGGGGGGAATGGAGGTGGGGGGAGGGTAAAAAGAACTTGAGATATTCATTTGCTGGGAAAAGTTATCGGAGAGATAGAATCGACCTGAACTAAAGAAAAAAAAAAAGAAAACGCAGTGATGAAAAGAGTGGCGGAAAAGCAAAGAGGCCTGTCGGTGACTCGATAGAGGGGAGGAGATACAAAAAGAATCGGGAGAAGAAGGGCGAACGTAAGGCCAGAGCAGCGATGACTATTACTTCAAAATGCCGAGAGCACGTCGGTTGAATCGTCGGGATGCGGAAGCTGAGAAGAAAGTCATGGCAGCCTAATTCACGATACTTGTAAGAAAGAGCGTCGGTTCTGGCGCTTGGGAAGGGAGAAAATGTCGGAGCGGGCGAATTCCAAAAAGGGAAAAGACACGAGATGAAGCTCACCGGGAAGGACAAAATCTGCTGGCTAGAAGAAAAAAGACTTTGGAAAGAAAGGGTGTTGGAGACCACGACTTAAAAAGCATGCCGATAAAAAATGCAAACAGACAGCAAACCATGACCGAGAATGAGGGCATCGAAAAAAAGGGAAACGCTCGTCAGCAGGAATAGCATACTCTTACCTGGAGTCGGTGGGCGGAGCATTTAAACAGTCAGAGGGGGGGGGCGCTGCTGGCAATTCTCGGGGCGGAAAAACGGGGATGCCGGGGGGCGGCGAACGCGGATGAAAAAGTGAGGGGGGGGAAAAACGCCAGGCTTGTCGCAGAGTATGAGGAGGAGAGAACTAAAGGAGTGAACTACAAATTATTAGCTGGCCACTCATGAGATGCTGATGCAGGTCGGTCTCAAGGAACGGAAAGAAAAAGAGGGACCTAGGGGGCGCACGATAGAGGTCCAAAGAGGGGAACACGAAGAACCTGCCGATACGAAGGACAGGGTGGCTCGTGGGTGTCTCGGCGTTCGATCTGAAAGGCGCAAAGCAAAAAAAAAAAAAAAAAAAACCAAAAAAAGTAAAAAACAAAAACCAAACACCCCCGAACCCAAAAAAAAACCACCCCCAAAAAAAACAAAAAAACAACCCCCACAAACCAAAAAAAAAACAACCCAAAACCACACCAACCAAAACCCCAAAAAACCCAAAAAAAGAAAGAAACCCAGACCCCCCATCATTGTGATGGACGGGGACGATACTGCGACAAGCGCCGGAATCCGTAGGAAGAGGTAATAAAAGAAAGAA
>Ga0179593_1624774_pt1 | contig 16297 bp, 19 predicted proteins | sample CZODoug2_1_08_16_FD_185931 | JGI IMG/M metagenome (GOLD analysis project Ga0179593, IMG submission 185931) | Vadose zone soil fungal communities from Angelo Coast Range Reserve, California, USA - CZODoug2_1_08_16fungal (PacBio error correction) | ecosystem: Environmental > Terrestrial > Soil >...
AGGGGGAAAGGGGAAAAAAAAAAAAATGTGGTGTACTTTGCGTATTATCAGAACTCCGTAATTCGAAAGCGACTGAGGGGAACGGGGTATTGCCAGCTTCGGTTTAGGAGGAGAAGAGGTCGTCTCTAGGAGGGTCGAATCAATATCCCCTTTGATCGAAAAAAAAAGAAGATCGTGATAAGTGCCTCTTCTCCCCTTTTTGTGGTGGAAGGGGAAAACAGGGGGAAAAAAAAAAGGCACGCCTTGAGTCGGACTAGCCTGGTCGCGTCTTGGGTTACACAAAGGAAAAAAGGGGAGGGGTGCTTTATGTTCTTAGCTTATTCTTACTCTTCTTTTTGCGAACCTGATGGACAGGAGAGAAGGGAGGGCGTCCCTCGTGGGGCCCCCCCCAAAAAAAAGGGGGAGGCTGCGATCTGTTTGTTTGCTCACAAAAGAATGAGGGAAAGTGCGAAGAGGGGTCTTCAAGAATTCGGGTGCGGCTGCTGAGGGGGAAAAAGGGGAAGGGAAAAAGGCTCGAACAGATTTCCACCCTCATTCGAAGACCGACTGAATGATCGGGCCTTATGAAAGGTTTTGTGTTCGCTCCGAAGGAGGGAAAAAAAAAAGGAAAGAAAAACACTCTTGCCCCACCTCCCATCCTCTCCGAACCAGCGGGTAGAAGAGACCCGCGTTTTTGCCGTGTTTTGGCCGCAACGGGAAAAAAAAAAAAATTACAGATCTGTATCAAAACACTTCCACTCATCTCCGGGAGAGAAGAAAGTGGGGGGGGTATCCCCCCGGGCGCACGTGCCATGCCAAGAAAAAAGGGAAAAAAGAAAAAGGGAAATGGTTACGAGGAACGAAATATACCCACACCTCAAACTACTCCAGCTACGTCGGAGGGGGGGGACCCTCAAAAGGGCCGCGTGTAATGCCATCATGAAACTCAACTTCAGAACGTGGTGGGGGGAGGGGGGGGGGGGGGGGGGGGGAGCGCCTGCCTGCATTCAGGTCCATATTTTCCGTCGGCAGGCTAAGAAGGAAAGTCGGTCTACTCCCCATTCCTGTCCGGTCTTGAAAGGAAAAAACCACCCCCCCCCACCCCAAAGAAAAGGAAAAAAAGTAACGGTGAGGCGCGTTACGTTTGGCACGGAGCGAGTTGGAAGAAGAAAGGAAGAAAGTGGCGGCGCTTCTACGCCGTTTTACTTTTATTGTCACGCAGCGGAAAAATGTCGAAAAAGACGGAACATGATCGAGACCGTGGATCGCTGGAAGGGAAAGGAAAAAAGAAAAAAAAGAACAGCGACGATCACGACCTTCACTTATTTTCTATCCAAACCGCGGCGGAAAAGGAGAGGAAAAAAGGGGAAAAAAAGTCGAAAGGCCTATTCCCAAATTGGCCAAGCCGCGACGGGGAGAGGGAAGGAAAAGGGGGTATGATCGGTAAACGCCGTGCTAAAAGGGATCTCTCTTTTTTTCAATTGTCTCTGACAATATTCGGAAGGAGTCAAGGGGGTTGCTCTTCCGCGCTTTGCGCGAGAAGGGGAAGGAAAAGGAAGGAGGAACTTCCTTGTGCGGATCTTTTCAATTCCGAGAAAAGAAAGAAAGAAAGAAACCAGAAAAGAGACTCCAACCGGTACGGCTAGGAAAGGGGACTCTCACTCCGTACAGACTGAAGTAAAAAAAGGGAAGAAAAATCAGGGGGAGTACCGCCGGCCGCATCCTTCCCTTATGAGATGAAAAGGAAGAAAGAATTCCTGCCGCGGCGTTTCGTGCCTTCATTGCTTCAACAGGTTGGGAATAAAGTCGCAATCTGATTCCCGGCACAAGGGGGAAAGGGGGGGAAGAAAGACGAAACAGCCGGCGAACCTCGCCGTTTTGACTATGCGTTCCATCGCTTAAGGAACAGGGGGGTCGAAGTGACTTCAAGGTTTTGAGAAAAGGGCGTCGTGAAAAACTTCCGTCGGGTCTTTTGAACAAATACTATTGCGCGGAAGACGGAAGGGGGGAAACCCTTCAGAGGCATTTCTCTTTTCCGACCGTGTTGTCAGGGGGGAAAAAGGAAAAAAAGAGCGCGAAATTGCAGAGGAGCCGCTTTTCATACATTTGGACTCTCCCGCGCCCAAAAGGAGCAGGAGGAAAAAAAGGAATGCGCCGCGTTGCGCGATGAAGTACGGCGAACAAAAGGGGAAAAGAGGGGGGTCGGCCAGAAACGCGTTCTCCCATCAGAATGATCGGCAGGGAGAGTGGGAAAAAAAAAAAAAGGAAATGCGAGAAACGTTGCGACGAAAAAAAAAAGAAAGGGGGGAAGCCGAAGAAACACTCCCACTATATAAAAAGTTCCTTCCATGCTAACGCAAGGAAGAAGAAAATCCGACCGCCTCTAATTGTAAGGGAGGGGCAAAGGTTTCGGTGGGGAGGGGGTACAGGATCACATATCCGGTGGGGGGGGGGGGGGGGTGTGTGGGGGGGGGGGGGGGGGGGGGGTGGGGGGGGGGGCCATGCGAAAGGCTCTCTCTTGATCCAATCGAGCAAAGTCTTCGCGAGAGGAGAAAAGGGGGGGGGAGGGACCGAACCTGGTCCGCGCCGGCAGGAGGGAAAGGGGAATAAACACAACAACGGAGGAGGATTAAAATATATATATTTCGACTACTCGTAATTTGCATAGATTAGAGGAAGGTTACAGGGTGGGGGGGGGGGGGGGAAAAGTTAAAAAAATGTTTCTGCATCTCTGTTCTAAGACTTTGACTAGAGGGGGAAACTCACGAAATCGCGATCGAACCGGATCGGAGCGCGACTCAAAAAAAAAAAGGGTTACTGACCCGCATCCAAATTAGCGTTCTTTACGTGGAGGAAAAAGATCTCACAATCATTGAGTAGAAGGGGGGGGGAGGGGTGAGCCGTTTTTCTTCTGCTCGCATAATTTGGTTGGAGGGAAGAAAAAAGGTTGAAAACGGTGTCTCTCGCATTTTGCACTTCCTAGGAAAAGAGAAAGAGAAGGGGGAGGGCCGACCAGAGTGGTGAATCTGCTGTGACTTTGCAGGATAAGAGGAAGGAAAGCAAAGAGGCGTGCTTCGCATTTCAAACTTTCGAGGGAGAAGTGAAGGGGAAAAAAAAAAGAGGATGGTCGCGAGATGGTTTTCTCTATAAATCAAAAGCTGCCATACAAGATGCTCTAAGAAGAGGGGGAATGAAAAAGCGCAAGACGTTGTAGGTGGACCCTCGTCGATCGTGATGGGGGGGTTCAGAGCGAAGACTTCCTTTTTCAACAGGGGCAACCGCGAGGAGTCTTTTTACTGGGAAAAATCCGCCGCCCCCCTGGAGGATCCGCTTAAAACTGCTATCTCTAAAGGAAAAAGACATAGCAGGCCCACCCACCTTTACTTAGTACACGGGAGGAGGCAGCGAAGTCGTTACACCCCCACCAGGAGGAAGAAAGTTCTCCTCTTTTTCTCTTTGTCAGGAGCAAAGACAAAAGCCTAGCTCCCCGCTCTTCTCACTGTGTAAGAGGGTGAGGGAAGAAGAGGGGGTAGAACCTCCACGGTCCCATGTGCCAACCAATGTGGAAAAAAGGCCTAACGCCGGGCAAGATGGGATCGACTACGTCTAAATCATCTTCAATCCGACGGCGGGGGGGGGAAAAGGAAAAGAAGACGTCAGGCTTGTCTGATTGAGAGGACGGGGAAAAAAAATCCGAAGGTTGGATTCAGCAAATGCGGGGAGAAAAGAATGCCACCGATAGCACAAGGAATTCAGCACATGAAGCGGAGAAAAAGGAAAAAACTTCCGGGGACATCGAACTTCACATCGGCCAAGAGAGGAAAAAAAGGAAAAAACCGCGGCGAAATATGTCCACTTTCCACATCCAAAAATCGATATCCAGGGAGGCGTTTTTTACAAGAAGAGAGAAGGGTAGAGTGACGAGCAACGTCTCGTCTTTGGCATGGGGGGAAGTAGAATGAGGCAGCGGACTCATCTACGTTTTCCGCGCTAGAAAAGAAGGAGGGGAGAGGGTGTTTGCACGTTGGCGTGGTGATCGTTCCCCGTTATCTTTCAAGCGGAAAGGTCCTCGATCAAAGGGGGGGGAAAAGTAACCTCGACTTTCCTCTCGTACCATCCCATTACCGGCTAGAAAGAGAAAAAAAAAAGAGAAAGAGGGAGGACGAGTCCAATAGCCTCCTTTTCCAAACTTAAACTGCCGCTCACAGAAAAAAAAAAAGATCCTTTCTACCCAGCGGTATTCGCTGAGGGGGAAAAAAAAAGCCGGTTGGGACGGCGGCCGCTCCTATTTAATTCCGAAGAAATAGGGACGGATGAAAAAAAAGAATCGGGGGACCACCTCTAGCATTAACGATCCAATACATCACGGGGAGGGGTTTTTTCCCCTCTTACCTGACAACGCCATGAGGAAAGGGGGGGGAAAAAGAATGGAGTTAGATACACCGCAGACGAGCCTGGAGGAGGAAATTCCGATTCCTCGTACCCATTTCCAATTCTTACCGGGGTGTAAACACCCGGAGCAAGGAAAAGGGGGGGGGGGGGGGGGGGGGGAACTTGAGCCCGTTGGGATACCCCTACCCAGGGGGATGCTGATTCTAAAGTATATGAATTGTGTTGCTTGTTTGTGGAGAAATGAGGGGGAGAAAGCGAGGGGTTTGCTGTCCAAAACACGGCAAAAAAAGGGGGGGGAAGGACGGGGTGTGTCTCTTCTGTTATTTTTGCCAAGAGTGTTGGGGGTTTATTAATAAGAACTCGGCGAAGCGGAAAAAAAAGAAGGGGTATTCGAATGAGTTTGTGGGCCCTCTGTTTGATCCACAGAAAAGGCAAAACCCGCACGGAGGGAAAAAAAAGCACAAGATTCTTTACTCCCCCGAGTCTAGTCGCCACCAAAAAAAAAAAAAAAAAAAGAACACTAGAAGGGCCGCGGGGGCCCCCTCGGTACTTATTCCTTCTTATGCACACCCCTACAAGACGCCGATAAAAAGGGGAAAAAAAGACTCAGAGAAAAGAATACGCTAGCCCAATAAAGCACATGAATCCAGAATGGGGTGATGACCCAGGGAGGGGGAAAAAAAAGAAAAGGCCTCAGAGGTGCAGAAGCCCTTTTGCGTTCATCCCCTGTTATCCAAAGGGGGGAAAAACAACAGTGTGTCACTTATCACGATGAGTCAAGGAATTCGATCAATGGATAGTGTCGGAGAAAGAGACCCCAACTATTATCGAGACGACCGAGGAGAGAAGGGGGAAGGAAGAGAAGAAGTGCTAGAGTGCGCATTAAAGATGAGGAAGAAGGACACAACAGGTTGTGCAGGGGGAGGAAAGAGGGCATCCTCTCAACAACAACAACTTATTAGTATTAAAAATATATAGATTGCCTCGTTTGAAAAGGGGAAAGGGTCCTCTAGGGGAAAAAGGGGGGTTTCACTAAGTATTATCCAGACGCCGTAATTCCGCCACTCATAAGGGGGGGGGGAGAAAAAAAAAAAAGAGGAGATATCTTCTCCGCGTCCTTCTCTATACAGTTGGGGGGAGGAGAGATATCCCTTGATCGAAAAGAGAAAGAAAAAAAAAAAAGTGATAATTGCCCTACCCTTTGTGGTGATATGGTAACAACCGGGAAACAAAAAAAAAAGGCTTCTTCAACTCCTTGAGGCGGGAAAGAGAAGGGGGGGGAAGGACAGAACGGATTCACCGAACCTGGTTCTCATAACCATTATTGTGATTTCATTTTGGCCTGTAGGGGAAGATCTTCGATGGGGGGGAAAGGTATTGAGGGCATCCGACTTACTAATTCCCTCTTTTTCCCCTCTTCCCTGTAGTGGCATGGGGAAAAGGGGGAAAAAGAAGGTTGGTTGTTCCCAGCCTTCGGGGAGAAAAGGAGGACAGGCCCTAGATGTTAAGCAGGGCTTGTTTTTTGACTTTTATTTCTGATAGAGGGGGGAATAATAGGAATCTCTATTGACTGTAGGAGGTTGTGTTCGCTCTCCGAGTGAAAAAACTGACTTCCCGAAAAAAGGAAATCTTATCAAAAGCTTACCAGCCGCGCCTAACACTCGTGGAAAAAGAGGTGTTGGCCGCAACTTTCTCCTTACCATCTGGAGAAAAGGAAGACAAGGAAAAAGAAAACAAGATCCTTTAGAATCAGCATTTACAAAAAAAGGGGGGGGGGAAAAAAAAAAAGAACAAGCTCACAGCAAGTCCGGCTCCATGGTTTTACACCCCTGTCACTATGGAAATTGGTTCGAGGAAGCAGGGGAAGGGAAAGAAAAAAAGATCCTGAGGTATCTAATCACTGACTTATGGAGCAATTCCCGCAGCGGGGGGGAAGGGAAAAAAGGGGGGGAGAGGGACTGCCTCGGGCACGATTTTTGGTGGACCGAAATTTCCGTTCGCCTCTAATCGGGCGCCGCCGCCAAAAAAAAGGAAGGTCTGCCCGTCCCCTAAGCCAATAGCCTGGGTAGGAGGAGGGAAAGGGAGGACCCGTTAGCTTTTGGCACTGCGAGGGGAAAAAGAAAAAAGATGGGGGATCGGCCTCGCCACGATGGCTTACGCTTCTACTCCTGGTTATGGGAGGAAGACAGAGGGGGGAGATAAAACCGCTGGGACCGAACCATGACTAGACCGTGATCGCTGGAGGGAAAGAAAAAAGAAAAAAAAAGAAAGACAGTCACTGATTTTCTATCGTCTTAAAATTCAGCTGAGGAAAAAGGAGTGCTACTCTATTCCAAAAGGGGAAAGGGAAAAAAGAAAAAGGAGGGGGGGGGGCAAGCTGAATTTTATGATCTTTAAAACCTCCTTTCATAAAAGGATGGGGGGTCTGGCAAGTCTTACATTATTCTCCGGCTTTGGGAAAGGGGAGGGGAAAAAAAGGGGAACCGAGGAAGTTTCTATTTCAACCGCAGCAGGTTGAGAGGGGGGGACGCCTCTCCGTACAGGGGAAGGGAAGAAGGGGAGGCCGCGCAACTAATTCCTCTCTATACCCCAAGTGAAAAAAATCAAACACTCTGTTACGTCTTGCATTCGCAATTTGAAGGGAAGAAAAAAAAAAAAAAAAAAGCCATGTTCACATGACACGCGCCGCAGACCTCTACTGTCTTTTCCACGCAGGCACCAGCAAGGGAAACCCGGGGGGGGGGAAAGCGGGGAGGAAATTCCTTCGCGGCGTTTCAGGGGGGAAAAAAAACGGACCGGGGCAGGCTTCGCCAAGCAGATTAAAACGAAGAATTCGAATCTTTTGCGATGATGGCTTGAGGAGAAGGGGGGAAAAAAAAAAGGAAATCGCTCGTCACGTTTTTGATTGCGAGATCATGGGAGAAAGAAAATGAGTCAAGTTTTTGGTAAAATACTAAACGCGGCTCTGTTAAAACGTCCCGTCGGGGAAGGAGGGAAGAAGCAATAAAAGTAAGTTCTTCATTGCGATTTGTGAAGGAAGGGGGGAAAGGGTCAAGCTTTTGGATTTCATAGCAAACCGCTCGCGAAAAGGGGAAAGAAAAGGGGGGAGCGCAACAGTCCCTTCGCCATCGAGTGTGGAACCGGAAGAAGAGATTGCTCGATGACATTCGGGCGCAGGAAAAAAAGGGGGTCGGCCAAAAACCGGCTCCATAAGATGACGTCATTTAGGTTGAGAAAGGAGAGAAAGGGGGGGGAGAAAAGATACTACACATTCAATAAAGGGAGGGGGGAAGAAAAAGAAACGGACTCAACTTATCACCTCTTCATAAATATTATTTCCCCTGAGAAGGGGAGGCGTCTATAATCACTACCGCAGGAGGGGGGGGGGGGGGGGAAGGTGGCGCGCATTCTCCTTTTATTTCTGTGATCACACAAATCCGGTCGAGAGAAAGGGGGGGCAGCTCTCTTTCGATCCAATCGAGCAAAGGATTAAAAAAAAGAGAAAAAAGGGGGGCACGCACCGTGGGTCATCTTCCGGCCGAGCGAGATAAAAAAATGGTGTCGTCGAAAAGAGAAAAACAAAACCGGAGGAGTGATGACAATCGAGAGATTCGACGAAAAGACTTTGCTTAGCTTCGAGAGGGCCGATCAGACCACTTTTCGCAAAAACAAGGGGGCGCATGCGGCAAGACTTGCTGATTGGAGCGAAGAGAAAGGAAAACAAAAAGAAATCGCTATCGCCCCGGATCTGTGATAAGGAAAAAAAAAAAAGAAAAAGGGGGGGGGGGGGAAACGGAACCGCCATAATAGCGTCGGTCGTGATTCTCCGCATTCGTCGCAAACCATAAGGGGGGGGGAGGGGGGGGGGAGGAGGAGTGGATCCGGGGAGAGAGGAGGAAAAAAAGAGTACCAGCCTTGCCTGTTTTTCTTTCGCCACTTTTCATTCTCGCATGGGTCAACACGTGTATAACTGGAAGAGCCACTCGACGGTATCATCTTATGGAGCCCGGTTTCTGGCCGACAAAAGGGGGGGGGAGGAGAATGAGCAGAACTGTCATCAGCAGTCTCTGCTTTCGCAGTTTACAAACTTCGGAAAGAGGGGCGAGGGCGATCCAAAGGGAGAAAAGAAGGGCGCCGAGAAATGGTTTTCTCTATGAAATCCCAAATCTGCCAGACAAGAGGCGAGACTAAAAAAAGATAAATCTCACTTCTGCCGAACTGACGGGGGGGAAAGGAGGGCGTCCGCGCAATCGTTTTGTCAAGCACACCAGAAAAAAAAACCGCCGTTTCTTATTTGATACTGCGCAAAAAAGTTGACGTCACTCCCGCTCGCCAGCTCTCGCCCATCACCAAACTGGGGGGGAAAAAGAGACTCCTTCCCCCAACGGGCGAGGTTCGAGGGGAGGGGGAAAAAGGACAACGACAAGGCCAATCATCGCCAACCGCTTCGAAGAGGCGAAAATTGTGCCGGGAAGAAGGGGAAAAAAGAAGACCGAAAATTTTTGACTCATATGCAGGCGAAATAGGGAAAAGGAATTTACACTCGACGAACGGCGAATTCATCTTCATAACCGGACGGCGGGGGGGAAACACGCATTATATTTCTGCGGCGCGTGGTAAGGGGAACTGTCTTATTGATAGGCCTTGCAAAGGGGAGGGAAAAATAACCTTTTGGAGTCGAAGCAAATGCTGGGGGGAAAAAAGGACTGCAAAAGATCCGCCACAATTAAGTCTCACGGAAGAGGCGAAGAAAGGAAAAATGAGTTTCCATCGAACTTCCTCGCCGAGAAAAAGGAGCAGGACCTGGCCCGCAACTCTGCTAATACTTTTCCACTTGGCCAAATGCAAAAAAAGAGGGGGGGGAAAGGAAGAAAAAAGCCGTTTTTTACCGATCATAAAATGAAAGGAAAAAAAGGGAGGGGGGAAGTGACCAGAGCAGGCGCGGCTTTGGCCATTTTGGGTGAATCGGCTTTAGCCGAAGCATGTGTCGGCAAAAGGAAAAAAAAAGTTAAAGAGAGAAAATATTGACGGGTCGTGATCCGTCGCGGGAGGGGGAGGGGAGAAAAAAAAGGGGGGGGAAGAGGCTCCAGCGATTTTTCACGGTCTCGATCATGGGTTCCCCGGGGAAAAGGGGGGAAAAAGCAAAATGGCCGCGCGACTAAAAAAAGACAAGAATACGGGGCGAGGGCCGATCCCTCCTCTCACCTCCAAGGGGAGGGGAAAGAAGAGGGTGCCAAACGTACGGCCGCTCACCCGATAAAAAGAAAAGGAAGGAAGAAAGGGGGACACAGAACCGGAAGGACTGCGTCTACGCTCTTTTCTTCTGCGCTCCGAGTAGAATGACGAAGAGGGGGTGAAAGGGGGCAGGCGCCAACAAAATCGTGCCCGAGGAAAGGAAAAGGGGTGAAAATGTGTGCCTTTCCCGCGTACCCTGAAACGCTGCCGGAAAAAAGGGAAAAAAGCATCAGGATTTATATACCACACCGAAGAAAAAAGGAGAGAGACGATGCCCATCCGGAACCCCATTCCATCGTACAGTTTTGTAAACACCCTTTATCAGGAATGTTGTGAGATGTGAAGTGGAAGGGGGGGGGGGAAAAAGGAAACCTTGTTGATACCCCTACCAAAAGGGGGGGGGGGGGGGGGGAAAAGAAGGAGATGAAGTGGCTTTTTTTTATACAGATCTTTACGTGCTGAAGGAAAGGTTTCAGGTGAAATTTTGCGGGCCAAAACACGCAAAAAAAAGGGGACGGAATTACACGCGGTTTAGTCTCTGCTGGTAGGGGGGGGGAGGGGGGGGGAAGGGGGAATATAACTCTCGAAGCGAACACAAAACAGGAGAATAGGGAGGGGGGGGGAGGGGAAAAAGGGGGGGGAAAGTATGGTCCGAGCATAAATAAAGTCCACACCCCTCACGCTTTAAATAGAGATGCAAGAGAAAGGGGATACACAAGTACTATCTCCACCCCTCCAGACCAAGGGGAGGAAAAAATCGCAGAAGCAAGGCCTATCTTTCCTCTTTTTTCCCCACAAGGTAGTGTCGTACTTCCCTTAAAGACCGAGAAAGGGAAAAAATAGACCTAAGCAAAATTAAATCCATATGTTTTTATGATGAAACAAGGTAGGGGGGGAAAAAAAAGGAGGTGGAAAGGACGCGACCACGTCTATCCCGCCTCAAGAGTTGCGAAGAAGGGGGGAGGAGGGGAATCCAAGGTGTTAACCATAGCACCAAGTTCAAGTATCACTACTTCTTCCCGATTGCAAGGGGAGGGCGCGGAGAGGGAAAGGAAAGGGAATGCCTCTCCCCAAACTATTATAGAGCGAAGCGGAAGAGCGTAAAACTAATCTTTCCCATCCGTTGAGGGGGGAGTAACTTCTTTCTGATCATAAGAAAGATTGGGACGTGTATCTTTAACATTGAAACCGTGAAAAAGAAGGGAGAGAAAAGAAAAAAAAAAAGGGGGAAGAAGATGCTCCGTGTTCACGGTTTTCAATTTTCCCTCTCAGTAAAAAGGGGGGGCAATCAGACTCCGTAATTCGCACTCTACGGCAGCTGAGAAAAAAAAAAAAGGGGATCGAAGAAAGGTTGGGTGGCCTTCATCTTCTAAAAGAGCAGGAACGAAATCCCCCTTGCATCTGGCCTCATCTTGATAAGGCCAACGAAAAGGGGGAAAAGGTGAAACTGCACAAGGGCTTCTGGCAACTCCTTGATTTTCTGACAGCCTTGGTAGGCGGCAGGGGGTGGAAAAAAGGAAAAACTACCGGGATCATACCATTATTGTATTTCTTTTGGGAGGGGGGGGGGGGAAGGTGGGTTGGCGCACTTTCTTTCGTTATCGAGTCTTAGGGAGAAAGTAGGGAGGGGCCCCCGCGGCCCTGATAGTGGCCGGGGGGGGAGAAAGACGTAGTCGGGCTTGCGGTTGGCTACTAGATCCTCGGGGTCGGAAAGAAAGGAAGGGGAGAAGACGCGGAAGCGTGCGGTTTTTGCTTTCTTTCTGGAAAAGGAGATGATGAAGTGAAGGATGTAAATATTCCGTATTATCCTGTTTTGGGGTGGGGGGGGGACGGGTCTTCTTACTCACCCTTCCCGGAAAAAAAAAGAAGAAAAAAAAAAAGAGGGGGAGAAGACAACTTGTGGGTGGGACAAACTCCGGCCTTTTGAGGGGGGGGGGACGGGGATTGCCCCTCTAAACATCTGTAGAATGAGCAAGGGAAGAAAAGAAGGGAAAAAAAAAAAGAAGTAGAATCAGCAGTTCCAAAACAATTTTTTACTGGTATCCCCCGGGACGCAAAGAAAAAAAAGAAAAAATCACAAAGAGAAGCCCAGGTTTTTACACCCCGGTACGATGGAAATGGTTACGAGGGAAAGAAAAGAGGGCACCTGCGGTGGTAATATAACTCAAGGATGATGGATTCAATTCCCGCAGAGTTGCAGGGAAGGGGAGAAAGGGGAACCAAGTGTATGTGATCTTTACTGCTCGCGGGAAAGAGGGGGGGTTAAGCCAGATTTCTCCGTCTTCATTCTAATCGGAGCGCCCAGGAAAAAAAGTAAAGTCCTTCCGGTCTGCCCCGGCCACAAGAAAAAGGACGTTACGTGTGCCACGCGCTATTGGACTCGTCCTCAAGAGGAAGGGGAAGGGGGAGAAAAGCCCACGTGGCGGACGCTTCTAGCACCCGGGGGGAGGAGAGGAAAGCCATGACCACCGCTGGGGGGGGGTACCGGAACCAGGAAAGAGGTAAAAGAAGACGACACACTACAACGGCAAACAAGTGCCGCGACAAAAGGAAAAAAGGGCTAGCGGAGGAAATTAGCTTAGTTCGCTTCAGAAAATGAATTTCGGCGAAAAAAAAAAGAAAAGTGAAAGCTACGTGTCTCTTTCACTCGACATAGGAAAGGGGAAAAAGAGGGGGGAGGGTAAAAACGCAGTTTGCATAAAAGGATCTCGATTGGGGGGGGAAGGATCAATTATTCTCCTCGTTTGGACAAGGCAGGAAAGAAAAGGGGGGGTTGCGCCGAGGAAGTTCGTGTGCAACTCAAGGCAGGGGGGACGAAAAACGCGTCCTTGCTGACTTCCTGGGAAAGGCGACGCGGCGCCCCGTGCCCCCAGCATTTTGCGAGGGAAGAAAAAAAAAGCTGGTCGCACATTTGCAATGCCTCTTCAAAAAAAAGGGAAAAAACGGAAGCAGAAATCTCTGAGTCCGCCTTCCCCATCCTTCTTGTATTAAGATGAATTCGCCAGGAAGGGAGGGGGAAAAAGCGGGAGCCTTCATTCGTTTCAACATGTTTGGGCACAGGGGAAAGAAGGGGAAAAGGAAACAGTTGCGCCTCTTCGCCAGCGGTTGGATTATGGCTTCGTCGAGGAAACGAGGGAAAAAAAAAAGGTGGGGCGTTCCATCTCTTCCGTCAAGGTTTGGGAGGAGGGAAGAAAGAAAAGGAGGGAAGAAGTAAAAGACGAACGCTGCTTCTTGTAAAACTCCGTCGGGTGCTTTGAAAAAGTGGGGGGCGCGACTCTTCCTGTTCCGAACGCCCACGTCAGTGAGGAAAAAGGGGAAGTGTGTCGCGGAGTAGAGCATCTTTGTCTGGCATCTTTTTGGAGTTCATAGAGAAAAAAAAAAAAAAAGAAAAAGGGAAGGGAAGGCGTTTCATAAATGTGGACTCGCCCGCGCGCAAAAAGGAAAAAAAAGGGAAAAAAAGAAAAAAGAGATGAGACGAAGTGGACATTCGCGCAGCTGCGGATCCTTTCAATTCATCAAGACGACTGAAAAAAAAGAAAGGGGTAAAAGAAACGTCTCATAAGAATCGGCGGGAAAAAAAAGGGGAAAAAGGAAAGAGGACGAAACAGGAAGGCGGAATTAACTCAAAAAACTTATTGAGCCGAAGAAACACTGCTCACGAGATACAGGGGGGGGGGGGGAAAGGGTCAAGGCGAACGCAATTATTGTGCTCCTTTGCTGCGAATCACGACCGCTCAAGGGGGAAAAAGGAAAGAAAAGAAAAGGGGAGGGTCGGACACCAGATCCTGTTCGATCGCGTATTTCGGGAGTGTACTCGGCTCGCCAAAAACACAATCGATCAACTTCTTCGCGAAAAAGGGAAAACGTTTTCCGCACCGGTGGGAAGAAAAAAAAGCACTAGCACAGTCTATTTCGTCGAAATCTCTCTCAAACAAAAAAAGAGAAACCTGGGCAGAGCCGCTGGCCTTCCGCTGCAAACGTTAACCTGTGCTCATCGCGGGCGAAGAAAACCGGGGGATTCGAAGAGATATCCCTTACACTCCGCCGAAAGGGAAAGTCATCAGTTTATCCGAAACTCCACGCGCCTGGAAAAAAAAAAAAAAAAAAAAGAAAATTAGCGGCGTTCGTGATAGGAAAAAGGGAAATCATTTCGTTCTCAGGATCAATTCTGCAGGGAAAGGGAGGGAAAGAGGCTACATAAGTTTTTTTGTCTTTCATTCCGCCTTGGCCTGGTGGGGAAAGGAAAAAAAGGGAAAAAAAACGCATTTTCCCCTCTTCGGGCTCAACGCTCCACTGGAAGGAAGAGGGGGGGAAGGGAGACAAAAAAGAAGTGTGTGAAGTGGCCTGATTACTTTTGCAGTATCCTCGCCTGCAGAGGGGAAAAAAACTTCTCCAAACTTCTATGGCTAAGTTACTGGGGGGGGGGAAAAAAAAAAGGACCATTTCTTGAAAAAAAAATCTGCAATTTTCGCGAGATGGTTTGTAATGAAAGGAGAGAAAGCCGCGACACCCTGATCGAAAGCGCACTGAAGGAAAAGTGAGTTCTGACATTCCGCGTCGCGCAATAGGGGAAAAACCGACTGAAGGGGGGGTAAACTAAGAGAGGGGGACTGGATCCCCACCCTTGAGGTCCACTCAGAAAGAGAAAAAACCCCAAACACTGACGGAAGCGATGGAACGCCTCTTTCCCCAATCGGGAGGAAGGGGGCGAATGTCATTCTACTCAAGAAAGAAAACGCTTGAAACGACAATTGTTAGGGGAGAGGGAAACAGGGGCCAAACAGTTTGACGCAATGCAGGAAGAAAAAGCAGGAATTTCCTCGACGAACGGGGGGAAAAAGCAAGGGAAAGCGGGGGCCGGCGGACGCAGTATTTTTCTGAGGCCGCCGGGGGGAAAAAGAGGGCGTTACTTCAGTCTGTCCCGTAGTGAGAGGACAGGGAAAGGGGGGGAGGGGGGCAGGTGGATTCTATCAAATGCGGGGGGGAGAAAAGAAAAATGAAGCGTCCTTCCACTATCCGCACAAGAAGTCGCAAAGGGAGAAAAGGGAAAAGGGGGGGTGGCAAAATCGGAACTTCTCTTCTCAAATCTCGGACGAGAAAAAAAAAAAAAAGCAGCCCAACTCGTCTAATAATTGTCCGACGGGAAAGGAAAAAAAAAAAAAGGGAGGGTTTACCTATCATAAAATTCATATTTCCAAGACCGGCCGGGAAGGGGAGTGAAGAGCAACTTGCTCGTCTTTGGCAATTTGGTGAAAGAGGAGGGGGGGGGAAGAGAAACTCAGCTAATTTTTTTTTTCGCCGCCGACGAAAGAATGGGAGAGGTCCTTGTCGCGGCCCTTGTGTTTGCAGGGGGGGGGAGGGGGGGAAAAAGCGAGCACGGGAGCGATCATTTTTCCATTTCCCCGGTGGGTCATGATAAAAAAAGAAAAACGGGAATCCCATAACCTGCGTAGAAGCGTCCGCAATCGGGGAAAAGAAAAGAAAGGGGGGGAGAGAAGTAAAAGAGACGCCGTGCCAACCTTAACTCCTCTCACCACAGGAATAGGGAGACCCCTTCTTATTCGGCTTTCGGGAAGGGGGGGGAAAAAAAAAAAAAGGAGGAGGACCGATTAGAATGCCGACGGAAATCGGCTGAAAAAAAAGTTCAAAAATAATCGTGCCCCGAGCAGGAAAAGAGAAGAAAAGGGGGGAACTTTGAAAAGCTTGACCTTAAACTCTTTCGGAATTGCCTCCTCATGAAGGGGGGGGGGGAAAACGCAGGGGAAGTATTTTTGCGGTGTGGTTCTCTTCGATGAAAGAGAAAAAAAGGGGAAAGAAGTTGTTGAGTGTGATTGGCATTGCACTTTCGCCCGGGGGGAAAAAAAAAGAAAAAAGTTTTGTAACTTCTCTGCTGAGTCGAAAAGGAAGGGGGAGGAAATGCGAAAGATGGTTCTCTTTGAAAGTTCGCCAAACACTTCAAACGTCGGAGTTTGTCACAGGGGGAAGGGGAAGGGGAAGGGGAGAGGCGTGGAGGTTTTTCACTCTTGTTTTGCGGAAAGGGTACAACTCGTTCTAATCTGAACACAAACAGGGGGAAGAGGAGAGGTATTCTAATTAGTTGTGGAAATCTGTTCGAGAAAGGAAAAAAAGCAAGAGTAAAATCTAATCCTTCAGCACCCCGAGGAGGGGGAAAAAAAAAAGGAAAAAAAAAAGGATGAGACCCAACATATCTCCATAATCAAAGGCCCACTATCAGGCCGAGGGGGGGGGAAAAAAAATGAAGTCTGCTTCCCTAAAGACTCGATAACGAAAGAAGTGAGACAAAAAAAAAAAGAGGAGGAAAGAAAAGAAATAATGGGTTAGATGAAAACATGTCGTTGCAAATCCTTTTTCTGTAATGTGTAAACAACGACGCCGACAAAGGAGAGGAAAAAAGGGAGAATGCGGTGCGTTTCAATCCTTTTATCAAAGTTTGTTACCAAAAAAAAAAAGGGGGAGGGAAATGGACACGATGATCCATATCAATGTGGAGGCGAGGGGAGGGAAAAATGAAGGGTTCTTATAATCTACTGCCGACCAAAAGAAGGGGGGGAAAAGAGCGAAATAGAACCCCGACGCTGGCCAGATCCCGTAGGGAAAGTCGGGAGGAATTACTGCGTTCTGACATAAAGAAAAAAAAAGGGGGGAAAGGGGGGGGGGAAAAAAGAAGGGC
>Ga0179593_1306612_pt1 | contig 16296 bp, 24 predicted proteins | sample CZODoug2_1_08_16_FD_185931 | JGI IMG/M metagenome (GOLD analysis project Ga0179593, IMG submission 185931) | Vadose zone soil fungal communities from Angelo Coast Range Reserve, California, USA - CZODoug2_1_08_16fungal (PacBio error correction) | ecosystem: Environmental > Terrestrial > Soil >...
TGGAAACCAAAACAAGGCACGGTTCAGGCTGGAATAAGTTCTGGAAGTGCCCAACTGGCGACGGGACCACCTAATCGTAGAGACGAAAGGACGTGACGGCTAAAAAATAAGAATAATCTCAACCCTGAAAGGAAAGCCAGCTGGTTGTTTCGCAAAGGGGGGGGAGGAAAAGAAAGAAAAGGAGGAAGGGTAAACTCTGCGAACAAATGGCTAAGTCAGAAAGGGAGAGTTAACCTGATGAATGACTCCTTGCATCCGAGGTAGGGAGCAAAAAAGTTAAAGGAAGATATTGGTCTGGGAAAAAGAGAAAGGATTTGTTACGAAAAGACCTGGAGGTTATCGGGCCGCTCGATTCGAGGGCTCAAAGAAACCTTTGGAGAAAGGAAAGAAAAGGGGGCTTGCAAAAGATTCCGCTATGGAAAGAGTGACCAGGGGAGGCGCTGGCATTCTGGCCGCAAGGGGGGAGTTTCAGGGGCCAAGGAATCAACGTAGGAGAGAAAAAACTGGACGAGGGGATAAAAAGGGAGTCCTGGAACTCCGGCCGAGGGCGGATAAGGGAAAAGTACCACCAGGAACCTGAGGGTTTCTTAACGGAAGGAAACAAATCTATGGCCTCTTACCAAAACTAAATTGCGTAGATGGGGAAATATTGGAAAGAAAAAGAAGAAGAAAAAGCCGATGTGAAACGAAAAGCATCGTGTGATAGCAGGTCAAGATCTCAAACAAAACGGGAGCTTTTTTAAAAAAAAAAAAAAGGGAGGGGGAAGCGAACGAAAAAAGAGTCGAAAGAGGGAGCTCAGTGTTCGTAGAGAGGCCCAGGAACGAATCAAGGAAAAGAAAACTACTAAAGGGGGAGAGCATGTGAGTGCAGGTAAAGGGGGGGAAAAGGGGGGGGATGTGTCTAAGCTTGACGAAGACCATGAAGGCTGTTCTTATATTCAATGTATGAAGGAACCGGAGGGAAAAAGGAAATCGAAACAGTTGTGGACTAAGAGGAGACGGGAAAAAAAAAAAAAGGGGTTTGGGGCCACTTCTGAGGCGGATGCGTGGGATGCGCGCCGCGCATCGGGACGCAACCCGAAGAAAGAAAGGTAACTTAAAAAGAAAGGACTTCGGATGTACGGAAAATAACGCTCTCTCATGCGAGGAACGAAAATAATGGAGCACTAGGAGGAAAGCGGGAAAATCGATCGAATAACCTTAGACGATTACAAAAAAAGGACCTCGAGGGTTGCCGGGAAGGCAGGGTAAAAATGGGACAGTGAGGGGGCAAATGTTGTTCCAGGGAAAGGGAAAAAAGGATGAACGAAAGTCGGAGAGAACACTAACAGGGCCAGACCAAAGTAAAAAAGGGCACTACGGGGGGGTGGAGTACGGCACAGACTAGAGTTCCCGTGTGGGGAAAAAAAGCTGAACCAAAGTGGGAGAAATCGAAAAAAGATCAAGGAAATAGAAGGTTTGGAAAAAAAGCATTTGTTGTAACTACGTACAAAGACTGGATCATCTATTACACGAGAAAAAATTACTGTGAAACCGAAAAGAGAATACGACTGAAAGACGATTTGCTGGATCATCGTCTTAGAGCCGCCGGAGGAATACTTTAAAAAAAGACAGAAGTTTGTCTTGGAGGAACATCTTACATGAATCTAAAGAACCCAAGAAATCGGAGAAATCTTGCAGGACAAAAATCATAAAATCTGAACCGAAAAACGTCGCAGGAAAAAAAAAAAGAAGTAAAATACACAAAAAAAAAGGGAAGGGCCGAGGAGAGAAAGAAAGCGGGGATCGGACGAATGGAAAAAAGCGAGTTCACGGTAAGTGATCGCAAAAAAAGATCTTAGAGGGAAAGGGATTTTGGGGAGGATGGAGCGACCTCAACGTAAAAAAGGTGGAGTAAGATAAGTGTCAAAAGGGGAAAGGTGGGGGGATCCAAAAGTTGCGAAACCCCATGCGAAGAGGAAATTGAATGCTCGGGGAGTGATTTTTCTAGGGGGGGGGAATAATCCAGTAAAGAAATCGAGGATTCAAAAAGCAAGCCGTGAAGCGAGGGGTCATTAGGAAAGGAGGATTGACGAAAGGTGGAGGTCAGGACGCGGGAACGGACGATTCTCGTTTGAGACCAGGGCGTTTGCGAGGCGGAAGGGAAAGCAGCGAGCACTAAAAAAGGGCAAGGGCTAGAAAAAAACGAGGAGGAAAAGAAGCGCCGGCCGGAGTCCGGACTACTATGATTCACGTAATTAATTCTGCGAAAAGCCTCGCAAGCCCGGTGGGGTAGGGAGAAACAATCGCCGGGCAGCGAAAGGGAGGACGAAAAAAATAACGCAAAAAAAGAAGTAAAAAAAAAAAGCAGGGGAGGAGCGAGTGCTCCGTGAGAAAAGAGCCAGTCTCTGAGAATGCCAGCCCAGCTTGAGAGGAAAAAATCAAAAAAAAAAACTTAGGAATCGCGGTCATGGGCAGGTTGACAGAGAAAACATTGCCCGCAAGACCGCACTAATCAATTCAAATTTTGGGGTTAAGGGTTAGAGGCCGAGAGAAAAAGAACGCAGAAGAAAAAAGAAATCAAGGAGGGGCAAAAGCCCTAAAAGGGAAATCGATCGGTGAAACGAGCCGGAAAGTTTCAACGACGAGTGAAAGAAAGGAAGGGGCAATAGTCCATCTCCCGCGGGGGGAAATGGTCTCGTAGTCGTCTTGCAGAAACGTGAGCAGGGGGAATCTTCTTATGATGGGAGATTATTCCTGTGCAAAAGAGAGAGGGAAAAAAAAAGGTGTGGGTGAATAAAAGTCAAGAATAGGGAAAGTCAGTCCGAGAAAAAGAAAACCAAAAACTCGACCACTGGGAGCTAGAGTTGGTGCCATGTTGACGATTGTCGTTTCATAGATGATAAACGAAAGAAAAGTAAGGAAAGAGTTGATCGGATTCACAGGGAGTCAGCAACGCGTCCGGAAGTCGCTGGGAAAAAAATAGGGGTAGTACAAAAAAGCGGTGGAAACATATGTAGGAGCTTCAGGGGAAAAGAGGAAAACTCGACCCAAAAAAGTCGGTTGTGAAAGAAGGCAGCGGAGCAGAATCCGGCAAGAAAGGGGAGGAAGAGAGAAAAAAATGAAGGGCGAGCGGGGGTGCCGAGAAAGATTGAAAACAAAAGGGTGTGGAAAAGAGCGATGCACACGGGGGCATCCTGTGGGGGGGGGCATCAAAGGTAAGGCCGAAATTTTGAAAAGCCCGGGAACGAACAAAGAATGCATGGTCCGCAACCCGAAATAGAAGGTCGGCAAGAAGGCTAAAGTTTAAAACCCCTAAAAAATATCGTAATAACGATCAAATCAAAAGGGAGGCGGGCAACGGGAGGGAGGAAGGAGGGATGAGAGCCTGGCCTCCTCAGCCTTCTCCTTCTTGAGAAATGTAGGAGGAAGTGGGGGAGCTGCAAAAATGGAAAAGAACTCGGACCCTACCGAAGCAAGTAGAGCTGTAAACCAAGTCTACAGACTTCATACTATAGAGAAAACTTAAGGCGACTGACATTGTCAAAATTCAAAGTGAGGGTAAAGTGTTTAGAGAGGGCTAGGCCAAAGAGGCAGGGTTAGAGATAGGGGAGCCCAAAGAATTTTCAAATCCTTCCAATCCCAAAGGAAGGTCAAAGAGAGAGGTCGCCAGGAGAGCAAACTCTGGGGGACCAAATGAGGGAAAAAGTCTGATTGAAGAAGCAAGAAATGACCAGTCCATCAAAAACGATTCGGAAGGTCTTTAGGGAGAAGGGAAAAAAGGGGAAAGGACACGGGAAAACAGAAAGGAAAACACCGCAAAAAGTGGAAAGAGGGGAAAACAGAGGGACTCTCGCGCAAAAAGCACTCCTTGAAGTTGGTTTGGCGCAGCGGCAATGGAAGTGTAACATGAGGGGAGGCCTTCAAGAACGAAATATAATCTATGTTAGACGTTTAACGTCAAACATAGAGGGAAGTTGAACCCAGTAACAAAAGTCAGCGAAAAAAAGAGGGGGGAACGGTGAAGTTTCCGTGAAAAGGGAAAAACGTGCTTATTTACGGGGGGGGAGGACATCGCAGGGTGTGAAGATTTTAACGATCGAATCGAGGCAATCCCCGGGGAAAGAACCGTTCAAGAAAAAGGGAAAATGAATAAGAAAGGGAGAAAAAAACGACTGCCACATATCATGGAGGAGAAGGGTATAAAAATTCAGCAGTAATGGCTCCTCACGAAGATTGGTAAGCAGAAGGGATGAGTCTCGGTAGGAAAGACGCAGGAGAATCTAGAAAAGTGGGCACAACAACACTGAATTCGACAGTCGGGAAGAACTGTGGTTCTCAGAGGAAGGAGGAAAAGTCTCAAAAAGAAGCCATGGGGAAGGACAAAAAAACTTCGGTTGGGAAAAAAGAAAGGGTGAGGCAGGAGAAGATGAACGGGGAAAGAAAAACGTCGTTCGAAGAAGAGAAGAACGGTGGAGAGCAGTGGGAAAAAGTGACGCAAAAGAGTTCAAGCCTTCGCACGTAGGAAAGGGTGCTGGAAGGGCGAAAATGATCTAGATCAAAAAGGAGGAAAAAGGAGAAATGAGGAGAAAAGAAACTGAGACGTCAAGAGAAAAAAGTAAAAGGGCGCGGATCCGTCCCAACGATAATCACCGAATCGAATAAGGGGGGGAAAAGGAAAAAAAGCGAAAAAAAGCCGGAGGGAAAGCAGGGGAGTGGGACTATAGCGAAAAGGGAGAAAGTGCCGACTTTGTGGTTTGCGCGGTGGCGGGACGAATCGCGGAATTTTTCTCGAGGAACAAACAGTTTCCGACGGCCTGGAAGGGAAAAGAGAAAAACAATACCCTAAAAAAGACAGGCGATGCCGGAGAGAACATCACCTGAGGAGGAAAACAATCTTGTCATCGGCATGGTTGAAGGAAAAAAAAAGATCGCAAAAAGGGGGAGGGAGGAACTGGCAGGATAGAAAAAAAAATCAAAAGGGAGAAGCAGGGGAGGAGCAATAGCGGAGTTGCCGAATACCGCTATGAAGAATGTCTAATGCTCACCTGCGCACATTACCGCCGCAAAGGAAAAGGGAAGTTGGGGAGGGAAACCTACAAAAGGTAGAGAAAAGCACAGAGGTGCGGGATGTTGCTTGGTACGGCGCTTCTTGCTTATGGCGTAGTGAAGGGGGGACTCGACTGACAAAGGAGGAGGGTTGTGTCCCAAGAATGGAAGGGAAAAAGCCAACGAGGAATGTTAGTTGAGGCGTCCGAATGTTGGACAAAAAAGGAGGCACCGGACGCGATGTGGGGAAGGGGGAAGGGGAGAGACGGTGTAGGAAGGGGACAGCGGGGAAGCGGAAAAGACTGTGGGAAGTGGTGGAAGCAAAGGTCACTTAAAAGGGACAGGCCGACGTTTACCAGAAAAGGGGGAGGTGCGCGCAGATACCGCAGAAAAAAAGACGCGCGACGAGGCGAAAATTGTGGTGAGTGGCCAGATTGTGCATGCGAAATCGAGGGGGAAAAAAAAACTCTACTAGAAGGAAAACTCACGCGGGTATTAAAGAATATTAACGGGGAAGATAGTATGGGAACTGTATCAAAAAGACGTTGGCTTTCGAATCATCGGGTTCGGGACAGGGGTGGAAACGAAAAAAATTCGATTTCAGAGGCAGGAGCATCGTGAGTGAACGGGGAAGGGTTCTAAAATGAAAACAAAACGCCCGAAATTCGATTCTGCAGATCGGAGCATTCTTTAGTCAAGTCATAAACGAGAAAAAGTAAGGGAAAAACCACGGGAAGACCAACGTAGGAGTGGTGGCAAAAACAGAAAAAGCGGTCGGGCTGGCAAAGTTTGATGACGGCAAATAGACTGAACCTCTATTGAGCGAAATTAAAAGAGGAGGAGGGAAGAAATTTTAACCCAAAGGCCTGTAAGGAAAGGGGGTGAAAAAAGGTATAGCAAAACTACGTGAGAAATTCAGTGAAAAAAGAGAAGGGCTTGAACTCGGGAAGTCGCAGCGCGGCAAACAGGGGGGGGGGGGGGGGGGGTGGGGGGGGGGTGGGGGGGGGGGGGGGAACAGGTTTTGGATACTGCATACGTGCATACGATAGCCAAGGAAAGGGAAAGCTAGTACAAGAATGGGGACGGTTAAGAAGCGAGACGAGCGGGGGATGAAACAAACTCCGTGGGGGGTTGAATCAGACTGGCGGTTAACAGCTATTAAGGGTAGATGGAGATGAGTGGGTAGATCCTAGGAGGGGTCCTTCCGAAGAAGGGGGGGATATGATCATCGAGCAAGAGGAGTAACAACCTTAAGTCTGTCAAGTCGACGAGGGTTTCATAGGGGGGGGTCTGATCCCGGCTTACTTGGAATCTGATTTCAACAAACAAGGAGGAGAGATTAATTTTTCAAAGGCGAAGAAAAAAAAAGACCAAAACTAAAGGCCAGCGAAACACTTTGAACCGGCAGGGAGTAGAAATGGCAGGCCCAAACAAAGGGAGAAGAGGGTCAGATAGGGGTACGAGGCGTGGAATGTCGGGGAACGCTTGGGAGGAAAAAGGGTGGTCCGAGTTCATTATCATCATATAAAAGGCCGGGAAAAGGAACTTGGGGGGGAGGGAAAAAGGTTATTAGGAGACAGGGTAAACCACCTAAAGGAGGATATAGACCTTCAGGGAGGTTAGGGAAAGACTTTTGGTCACGCCACGTCCACAAAAAAAAATGAAAAAAAAAAAAAAAAAATCAAAAACAGAAAAAACGGCTTCTCCTCATCAGATGAATGAGATGGAAAGGGGGGGTTCAGAGCTATGGGAAGAAAAAGGGCTCTATGCCTATGGAAACAAAAGATGTCTATCTTCGCTAGGGGGTGGGGTGAAGCTCACATGATCATTGCTTTTGCCAGGGCCAGATGTGCGAAAAAGGAACGAAGTAAGGAAAGAGGCGACTTCAGTTGAGCGAAAAATCGACGGGATGAAAGAGGGTCCGGAGTGATCTGAATAGAGGAAGCAAACTGGTCTCATCTAATATCTACACACAACAATTCGGTATTGAGTTTATTAAAGAGAGAGATAAATGAGCGCACGTGGGAAAGAGAGGCTATGTCACGAAAAATAAAGATCAAAAAACACCGTTGTCGAAAAGGACGCAAGAGAAGCTAAAAATCTCTCTAAACCTGGATACGCGCAACCAAAAGGCCTCCGGCATTAACAAATCGCTGCTGTACAGGTACCTGGGGGGGAAGAAAAACTAACGTTTCGCGGGGAAACAATTGCCGTTCGAAAAAAAAACTACGAAGAAAAAGGGACCAAGGAAAAAATTGGCAGGAGGTTGAGACCGCGGGAGGGCTAAGCCAAACGGAGAAAAAGAGAGCACGCCCGAAACGAAAAAAGATCAATTGGGGGGGAAAAAGGTTAAACGAGTGCGCGAGGAATAGTCTATCCGCAAGTCTGCATCACCTGAGTTGGCGGCGGTCCTCAATAATCGATTGCTTCGGAAGGAAAGTTACGACGAAAGGAAAAAAGCATCTTATCCTCGCAGGAAGATCAGAAAAAAGTAGGTGTGACCGGCATCAGGAACTTCGGGAGGCAACTGGGAGGGAAGAAAAAAGGTCGGATGATTTAAATGAGAATGTGTGCAAAGGAGAGAGGGTTAGTGAAAAATCCCTAATGAGTGGTGTATGGCCCTTTGAAATACAAATCACAGAGAAAACCGTTATAGGAGGGCGGAAAAGCCTTCCGCGCGGCGGGAAAAAGAATCAAGAAAGTCTGATGTCGGTATACCGGTCGGGCAGTTCAAGGGCCTCTCAGAATGCGGAAGGACAATTCAGGGGCTGAGTAATCTTTGATGGCGTATTACCAAATAACGCGGGGGTGTGAAAACATATCTTCAAGAGAGAAAGGACTTCCAAAAGAAGGGCCTAACGGGGGTGTAATCGACTATCAATATATGAGGCTGGCCGTATGACAAAAGCGCGGGGTCGAGGAGAACCACCTTTATTGGCCGCTAAAGGCTAGCGGTGTTGTTGGAACTAGAAAGGAAGAACGACCGAACTGTGGTTTTTCAGGAAAATAACCGGGAAAGTTGTGAGAGCGGAACGGGGAACATTTAACCGCGGAAGTGAATTTTCCGGCCTAAAAAGAGAGGAAAGTCTTTGGAGGGGGCATAGAAAATAAAAGAAAAAAATTCGAAAGGGTCCCGAGGCGAGGATGGATAGCGTTCAGAGAACGGAATCAATCTCCGCCCGTGAGATTGAGAAATGGTCGGTCCGGCCGTGGGGGGAGAGGACGGCAAAAGAAAAAAGCCCAAGGGAAGAAAAGGAGGCGGCATTGCGTGCCTTCAAACAACGACCTATAAATAGAATGAACTCGATATAAAAACTTAGGGACGAACTGACGATTGAAGACAGAATTAATATTAACTGTGATTACATGCCGCAGAAATGAGTCAAGCTTCTGGAATCATTTTGACAAAAAGAGGGAAATCCGAAAAGAGACAGGGCAGAATCTCAATCGTAAAGAAGAGGAACGGTCGGCGCAAGAGACAAGAGGTCACGTCGAGGGAAGCTGCGGTATGAAAAATTCGCTGGAGGAAAACGCAAAGAACAAGATTCTTCACAGGGAGGCTGCGAGATGAAAAAACCGAGGATGTCGTCTTCAAACTCGCCACGACGAAGGGGGAAAAAAGCTTGACTAAAACAAAGAGAAGCCATGTCTTGGCGGCGGGCGCAGATGGGTTCCATTATGGTGACGGTCCTTCAAGAAGGAACGCAAGGGAGAGTCGTCGGGGGGTGTAGCGTCAAAGAGGCAGAGGAAGGAAGGCAGAAAAGAACCGGACCTCTTAGGGGAAAGCTGTGCTGCGGCAGAACTTTCTCTTTCAAAAAAAAATTTCAACGTGTCGGTGTATGGTGAAAAAAAGAGGTGGAAATCTTGGAACTTGCTGAATATAGTGGGGAGGGAAGGACGTTCGCGGTTGCGCATATTCCTGGAAAAAGAAAGGCGATGCTGCCGGGGGGGAGGAAACGGCGAAAAAAAAGAATCTCGGTACGTACAAGTACATGGTTGGGATTGCGTATCGTAAGCAAATTCAGGTTCAATAGGAAAGGCTCACGACCAGGGGAGTCTGGTAAAGGGGAGAATAAGGGTCACTCAGAAGGCAAGCGGAAGTGGCTGGAGTTTTTAAAAAATTTCACCGGCTGCAGGATTCTGTTAACGTTCGCCGAGAAGTAAAAGAAGTGTTCAAAGAAGAGAAAAGGGGGGAAGGGCGGTTCAAACAAACCACAGGAATTGGTCCAATTTTTTCATCAGAAACGTGAACCGAATAGGCCATTGAGGAAAGGGGGGAAAACCGTCGTCGCGCTCTAAAGAAGAGGAATTCGTGCGTAGGAGTGGGGACTGTATGAGGAAGAAAAAACAAGTCTGGTAAAAAAGAATTGCTTCATAAACCGGACTCAGTGGAGGCGAATGGGGGAAGGCAAAAACTACACTTCAACAAAAACAACATTCGTACGGATGAAGAGGAAGGTAGTAGAGGAACAATTCTCAAGCGAACTGGGGCATGCTAAAAGATGAAGACGGGGAGGGAGGGGGAGAAAATAACTTCATCTGGACATTGGGAGCGGATGGAAAGCAGCTAAAGAGGGAAAAACCTAAGTCATACTTATCGGAAAAAAGGAAGAGGGCCTGTTGAACTGGCATTGGGTGGGTTGGGGGAGAAGAGAGAAGAATTACCCCGTCCTAACAAACATGTGAACGAAAGCGCTGAGAATTCCATCAAGAGAAAAACGATGATGACAGGAAGAGTGCGAATTTTCATCTCAACTGAAGGGGATGGACAGGCCATCTAAAATCTCAGGGAAAATACGAAAAAAAAAGACAGATAAAAGAGAGGGGGGTTCTGGGAGTCGGGGCGACATATTCGACTTTCTATATCGCAAGTCCCTGAGGGATGAAGAGATGGGGCAAACGCTGTGCAGACCCAGCTCGCAGATAAAAAAAAAAAAATGGTAAAAGAGGAAGAGTCGGCAACATAAGCTCAAAGTAAGCACGGAACTTCAACATGCCGGGAGGGGAGAACGAAAAATCAGGTAAAGGTAAGTCTGACTGGGGACTTGCCGGCTCTGAGTGGGACGGACCATTGATTTCAGAAAAAACGACAGGAGTGTAATTCTGGGTAAGACCGCATCATGAACAGAGCAGAGGGATCCAGGAGGAGGGGAGGGGTCGAATAGGAGGGTGTCAGGAAAGCGAAAAACTATGCATGGGGAAGGAACTCGATTACACTCACCGATATAGCACAGGCAACGACGTGAAATCTATAGGAGATCGGGAAAAGAAAAAGGGGCACGCGGCATGAAGGGAAAAAGAAAGGACTGGGAAGGAACCAAAAAAGGGCTCTGGCGGTCGACAGGAGATGGAGGTATTGGCTTGCTTGGACGAGGAATTTTATGGAAAAGAAACAGATAGCCGGGGAACGATCTCATGCAGTCGAGGGGGAGAAAAAATATATGAGGGGGAGAAAATGAGGAAATTTAAAACGTGCCGTATGGATGCTCGAGCCATCAGTGATGTCGGGAAAGTTTGTGGTGAAAAAAACAAACGTGAACGTCAGGGTTAGGGGTCGGAGGGTCTTGTCGGAGATCCGGGGGGGGGAACCCGATTCGAAAGTCATATAAGACACGAATGAAAAAGGGGGAGGGGGCGAGGCGATGAAACGCAAATGAAGTCCTAAGAGAAAGAAGGGGGAAAGAGAATGGCTTTAGGGCGTTTATTCGATAATGGGGGGGGGAAGAGCAATCCTTTACAGAAAAAGGAAGTACTGCTAAGAGAGGTGCCGGCAAAAAAAAATGCTAGAAGCCGGGGAAAGCGGCGGGGACAACAATTTACTGCCGCAGGAAGGTGAAAAAAAATTTCGGGGCACGAGGAAAAAAATAACACTGCCGCGGGGGCATCGGGAGAGGGCCAAAAGGAGAAAATTTTGGAGCTACGGCAGAATACATCCTGAGGTAGGAAATCGAAGACGGACTAGAGGAAAGGGCGGTTATGCTCATAGGTTCTAGCCTCAAAGACATATGGGTCAAAAAGGGACCGGTGTATAAGATCACTGTTTTTATTCAAAAGTGAGGAAGATCGTAGATTAAGGAAGGGGGGAAATTCTAAATCTGAAGAAGAAAGTTTATGGGAGGGGACTTCGCCGGCTGAGATAAAGACTGTCCTTGTATGGTAAGAATAAGAGCGAACGTAGAGTGTGGTGAGGGGAAAGCAACCGTTTTCTATCTTACGGGACGGTATTGGGGGAAAAAAAAAATAAGAGAAAAAATATGCACAGAAGTCAGCACAAAAAAGTTCGCCGAACTTGTACAAAGGTAAGCTAGCTGAAGACTCCGGAAGCATACGTGTTTCGGAAAAAAAACCGCGGGCGCTGGCTGAGGGAAGGTTTTGACGGCTAAAAGTAATAATGGAGGGGGGGTCATGTACGGCGTCTGGGTTCAAAAAAGAGGATTGAAAAATGACAAACTGTGCTATATCAGGAGATGCGGGGGGTTGCGGATTGGCCAAGGAAGGGAAAAGAAAAACTTGGGTCCACCAAAAGTGGAGGGAGAGTCGAGGGACGGGGCTTCTGAACGAAAAAGGATCGCTCTAAGGTGGGAAACTTATCTATGGATAACTTCAAGGAGGGACAGGGGGAGGACGGCAGGAGTGTCGCGGGAAGCGGCGGTCATCATATCAAAACGATGGAGAAGGCTGTCAGGGGGACACTTCACGAGGAAAGCTTGGCCGATACAGGTGTGAGGGGAAGGTGAAAGGAGGGGCTAATTGAGAAGTCTTGGTCGAAGATCTGATTCGCGTTGGGAGTGAAACGGGAGGCGGGAGGAAAAGGGCGTCCGATAAAGAGGAATCGAAAAAATCTTACTTCAAACTTGCTGGGCTCGAGGCTCTCATGAAAAAACTAAACAACAAAGGATAGTAGAGAAAAAGTCATCAAAGGGCTCGTCTCGTGCGATTGGGCACGTAAATGAGGACCGACTTCTCGCACCTTATACAAAATCGCTCTAAGAACAAGGGAATGGACCAACGACAAGAATCTCGGAGGAAAGAAGGGGAAGCAAGCTGGTCCACTGCAAAAATAATCTGGCAAGCGGTAAGGGGGGGGGGGGGTGCCTAAATAGAGGAAAGAAAGAACTCATTTCGAAAGATGAAAGTTCACACTGGGGGGATTAGCGGCGAATGGGAGACAGTTTTCTACCGGGTCAGTAAAAATGGGTCGCGGCGCGAAACCTGAAAGCGAGCTAAAAACCCATCCAAGGGGGGTAATTTAAGGAGAGGGAAAAGGAAGATAGGCTGAAACATCGGTCGAAAGATTAAGGAGACCGATTTGCTAAGCATAAAGATAGTGAAATTAGATAGTAAGGTTCTCTCAAGATTCAGTTGAGAGACGCATGCAATAAGCAGCTCAAAAAGCCTGATGTTTTTCGGCGGAAAGGAAATTGGACACAGGGTGAAGGGGAAGAAGTATTATGGTGGGGGAAATCTGAGCGTCCTCAATTTCTGCTGGGGACCGTTTCACCGTAAAAGAGGAAAAGGGAAAAAAAGCACGCACGAAAAAAATGGGCTCAAAGGATCTTGAGAGTAGAAGCAGGGCGCGAAATCAAGGAAGAAAGAGAAGTCATTAAGAAGGAGTCAATTTTCTTCTCCGTGCCTAAGCAGTGGAGGTCCAAGCGCAGATAAAGATCTGGGGAGAAAAAATTGGATAAAAGGGATAAGCCTCGATTACTACAACCAACCATTGGTTCCGCGGCCGTAAGGAGACGGAGAAGAAAAGGCCGAGTATGCCTGTGCAAAAATTATAGGAAAAAAGTGGTGCGCAAGGGCCCGAGCAAAGAAAAGGGTCCTGACCGGGGGGAAAAATGCGAAGAGTAAAATTCCTGGCACCGAAGGACATGGGGGGGGTTGAATTAGGTCCGGAAAGACGTGGCCGGAGGAAAGGGAATTGAAGCATCGCGGTCGCCCTGGGCATTGAAAGGAAAAAAAGGGCGAAACACCTCTCGGGGAAAGAGTTTGGTCATGAAGTCAAAGGGGGCAAAACCCATCTGAAAATAAAAAATATCCCTCTTGGAAAAGCTCCAGATGGGAGAGGGAATGTAGGCGGGGTATAGACTCTAATCCGCATGGCGCTGACGGCAGTGGAGAAGTCCGGGAAAATGGGGAGGGCGATATCGCGAACGACCATAGACGGCACAAAAACCATATTCGCTGGGAAATGGGGGGGGTGGCTTTTGCACACAAACGGCCCGAAAGGGGAAGGGGCCTTCACGAATAAAACTGGACGGCTGACTGATCTTTTAAAACATCTATTTAGGACGTATAAGAAGGCTATTTTGGAAAGAGGCACAGGCAGCGGAAAAATCATTATTGCGTCTAAATTGTGTCGAATCAGGCCAAAGAGACTGTATATGCTGCCAAGAGGCAAAGAAGAAGATGCGGGAGCTAAAAAGAAAAAGGAAGAGGTGGGCACGCTGGCTGAAAGCTGGGGCACGGGAGGGGAATCAGGAAAGGTCTGACTCGAGTCTGTCAAGAGGGGGACGTTCGAAGGGGTGAGCAACACGGATAATTCTCGTCCTTCAACAGAAAAACGGAAGGGAAGAACAGGGGGGGGAAAAGCTTGGTGCACAAAAAGAAAAAGTTAGGGGGGTTTTTGATGGCAAATATCGGAAGAAGGGGTACAATACTTGCCGTCAAGCAGAGCAAACAAAGAAAGGGAGAGATCTTGCAGAGATTTTCAGCCGACAGTTCTCAAGAAGGAAAGATCAAGAAACTCCGTTATATAAATGCTAAATTCTCTGGGGGGGTTTGCTAGACAGCGCAAGGGGGGAAGGGTGATGAACAGTAAACCTAGCGCGGTAAGGAAGGACAGACCTGAACGCTTCCAAGAAATCGATGGCGGGCGGCATTAGGCAAAAAACAAATTAGACAGTTAGGGAGAAAAAAAAAGAGCCGTGAGAAAAGTAAGAGAGCAATAGGGTGATCCACACAAGCCTAGCCCAACTTGAGGGGGGGAATCGTAGTGAAAGCAAGATGGACTTCGCGACTATCACAACTCCGTGGGTAATCTATAAGGGAAAAAAGAAGAGCCTATCGGGGGGGAAGGAGGGAGTTCCTAAAATACAGAGACGGAAAAAAGACTATAGAGAAAACGGATAGGTAACGGGGGGGTGGGCGCAGAGTAAAAAGTGAAGGGGCTGCCAGCACGCCTATATATGGCTAAAAAAACACCGCATTTGGCCGTGCAGTGAAAATAAGGGAAAACATTCGGAGGGGCTTTGGCCAGAGGGAAAATATAACCACGGACCCACTTAACAACGGCGTAGTCGACATCAGAGTAGGGGTGAAGATACAGTGTGGAAGAGAGACAAAAGCCGACCGGTAGGTGCAGCAAATGAGGGGAAAAACTCTGGTAGGAGGTTCTGGGGACTTTTCACAAACTCGCTCGACAAGAGCAAAAAAGGGATTGTAATTGTAAAAATAAAAAAGGAAGGAAAACAGACCAATTCAAAAACAAGCCTGGGCGAGTCTAAAAGGACGGAAGGTGTGCTCTTCTAAAGAAAAAAGTTCAACTGATAAGGTGAAAGCCATGAATGCTGTATGACCGAAGGCTGATTGGGGGGTGGGGATTCGGGAGGCTGGGGACTAGGGTCGACGAGAGAAAAGGAAGGGTGGCAAAAGAAAGGGGGGGGTGGGAAAAAGGGAGGGAGGGGGGACTGTAATTTCACCTCACATCCTGGGTAAAACAACCGTTGGAGAAAACGCACCGGAAAAATAGAGGGGGGAGAGGGGGCAATAACGGAGGAAAAAAAAAGACCGGGGAGGTTTCCGGGATTTCTAGTCATAACTGTAAATGTTAACGGTAGTTGGAAGCCGAGGACGGGGAAATTTTTGGCGAACTCGATATAGCGCAAAAAAGTGAAAAAAACTGCGACGCGGGATCTGATGGGCGAGGGAGAGGAACGCGATCCCAAAAAGAAGGGGAATCGGGGTCGTCTTCCGTCCGATCACCCAAAAAAAAAAAAAAAAAAAAAAAAAAAAAAAGAAAAAAAAAGGGGGCTGGAGCGAAGGGGGGGGGGGAAAAAAAGCATTTCAAACGAAACCCAATTACTTCATGTCAGTTCAGGGGTGAAATACGGCAAAGTCACTGGGCAGGAGAGAAACAAAAGGTCAGCTGGAAGAGTTAAGCGTATACCCGAGGGGCTAGGACCTGCGTGGAGTATACAAGGAGAACCGAGAAACGAAAGGGAAAACGTGGGGGACTCTGAAGGGGGGGACAGCCATACTTAGGTCCTGTTTTCTGTAGCTGCAAAATATTAATGGGGATGAGGGGAGGGCTGAAGAGATGGGCTTACAAACCTTTTCTTAGGTCTGGGCTGCGATTGGGGGGGGAAGGAAAAAAAATAATAAAGTTGAAGGAAACTGTCCGATCAATCGCACGCAAAGGGGAAGGAGGGGACTTCATGGGAGGGGGCGGTCAGTCCGCTGGTACATTGACTGACAGATCACTTACATAAGCTCTAGGAAGGGGAGGAGAAAATCAAGCTATGGAGAAACGAGTCGAAGTCAGGCAAAGGGGTCTGCCGAGGGAAAAGGGAAATTTGAATTGGGGGGATCAGAAAATAGTGAAGGAGGGTTTGCTTTATGTAACGGTTTAGGGTAGAACGTAGGGAAAAGGAAGAAAATGTCAGTCAGACGGCAAAAGGGTTGAGAAGAGAATAACTGACTGTCGGCCGGGTGTTGGGTGCCCACCTTGCAGCCTCATTGGGGGTAGGAAAGCGCACAGAAAACACCGAGGAAACCGCAGGAGAAGGACCACCCGGACAAATGACTATCTTCTCAGAGTCAGGGGGCTGGGCGGGAGGTAGGAGAGAAAAAACATCAACATTACGAAACAACTCTCAGGGGGCACGCAGGATCGGGGTAGTTCATCAGCTCGTTTTCTGAATACCGGTTAATGAAAAAAAGAAGTGCCGGAGGGAAGGAAATGCAAAGTAGTCGCTTTAAACTGTTCTTTCGGGCGCGCAAAATTTTCAGAAAAGGAAAAGAACAACAAGGGATGAATGCGTTCGGTAGGAAAAAACGGCGGCAGGGGGGGAAAGAAATAGGGGGTACTAAAGGAACATAGCGCGCACGACTTTTGGGAAAAACGACTACGGCTAGCTAAAAATATGCAGGAAGTAGCGAAAAAAAGAGGGAGTGGGGATTAAGGCGATCGGTGGCAAGATAAGAGGGGCAAAAAAGCGATACGAGCATTTTTTCAAACCGCCAGGTTGTTGGGAAAAAAAAAAA
>Ga0179593_1634589_pt1 | contig 16296 bp, 14 predicted proteins | sample CZODoug2_1_08_16_FD_185931 | JGI IMG/M metagenome (GOLD analysis project Ga0179593, IMG submission 185931) | Vadose zone soil fungal communities from Angelo Coast Range Reserve, California, USA - CZODoug2_1_08_16fungal (PacBio error correction) | ecosystem: Environmental > Terrestrial > Soil >...
TCGTATAGACAGATCAACATGGAACAAGTGCGCGTACTCCCATGAGTGTACCAGTTGCGGGCAGGCATGGGCTTTCTGTGCTGGAGAAGGGTCGACAAAAACTCATGACGGATTCACTAACCTCAAGAATGCCGAGAAGTAAACCTGTCAAACGCTTCTTTCTCAGCTCAAGCGACAGCATCAATGGTTCTTTAAGAGCGTCGGAAACTAGACTTTCGTGAAAAGTCTCACTTCTTGGGGGGAAGCCATTTCAACATTTCATCGAGAACTCAAAAAAAAACCGTACTTTGACAAAGGGCCATGGAAGGCAGGGCCGCAGGGCGTGGCACTTTTCGAAAAAGCAGACCATCGCCACGACCAGCTTGAGTTTTCCAAAAATCTCAGGAGAGGGGTAAAGAAAGAATCAGGGGGGAACTTATCTACGAACCAAAACTCTTAGATTCTCAGAAAAGGGATTTCCTGGGTTAGAATCGCAGCATATCATGATTTTTCGTACCGCCGAAAGCTCTCGCAGATGACGTTAAACGGGGCTGCGTCTATTTAGGAGGTGGCGGGGGGATAAAAAACAAAGGAAGGTTACTCAGTGAGACGCCAAAAAAACGAAGGGCGAGGGGGGGTCCAGCAGAAAAAAAGCACCATTGTTTAGTCCGCGAATCCTAAAGCAAGCAGCCCGGAAGCAAGGTAAAAGTAAAGAGTGAGGGGAAATTAACTTAATATAGAGCCGGAAACGGAGAAGGTCCATGTAAAAGAGTGGCCGCTCGGACGGTTTTTCAACCAAAAAATCTGGAGGCAGGGGTCCGCCAGAACAAAGGGGGCTTTTTCGAGTGTAACTCTAGGGGCTATTCTCTGAAAAGGGCTGGAGATTAAAAAAAAAGGCCTTCACTTGGGGTGCGAGTAAACTCGAACTAAGCCCAATGCCGGTCCGTTCGGGGAAACCTTGGGGGCGGAAGTGTGTCACTCATCTAGGGCAAAGCTCTCACTCAGACTCGATGGAATTTTTTTCGATGGGAAAGGAGCATTTCGCAACAACGTCGCGCGGAAAGAGGAATGCGCGCCTCCAGGAACAGTGTGGTCGGGGAGAAAAAGCTATAAAAAAAAAAATAAAAAAAGCCAAAAATCCCAAGGAAAAAGATCCAGGGTCGGGAACACAGGGGAAAGATACTCGCAAAAACAACTGAGGATAAAGATGGAACGACCATTGTTATAGAGGGGGTGGCTAGTGTGGGTGGCCGCGATAGGAGGGATGTCCGAAAACAATCTAGTCTGGAGCATTAGCGAGAGATCATGTTGCCGTTACAGTAGACGGGGGGCGCGCTACAACTGGAATCACGCTTAAGCGCGCATGGTCTAGGAGTAAGAACAGTGAAGTCGAATAATGAAGAAAACAGAACTGTCATGGTGTATAGCTAGAATTTCCTCGTCTGGGTCAACGGGTTCCTCGAAGCTGTCGGAGGGAAAGCAATAAAACGAGGGAAACTGTGTTACGTTGCTTGCGGTAAGCACTTGAAGGGTCACCTCTCGCCCAAGAGCTGAGAAGAGGAGGGGAAAAACCTAACTAGGTTGTGGGATCTCCTGTAAATGTCCTGGAGAGGGGAAAGGAATTTTTACCCCTCTGGGAATGAGATGGCTGCCGGCAGTATGGATTCCTCAGACGAGGCGTTTGGAGCGTGGAACTTCGCAACCGTTGGGAGGGAAGTGAAAACTACGGGAAAAAAATTCAGGTTTTTTCGGTGAGAAAAGGAGAAAAACTTTCGGGATGATTAGGGGAATCTGGACAGAATCTAAGAATGGATCGAAACTGAAGGTTATAACGATGAATATGAAGAAACATAATCGCTGGGGATGTGCGACGAAACTGAAGCAGGGAGGATGAGGTAAAGTTCCTGTGAAGAAGGAGTGGAAAAAAATCAGGCAAAAGAGGGGAGAAAAAGGGCTCTTAAGGGACGCTCATCAGTAATTGAGGAACATAGATGGCTTCCATGGGGGTGTAAATCGCCTCGGGAGTTACAGATGAAAGGGGTGCAAGGGGACATTTCTCGGTACGAAGGAAGAGGGAGGAAAAAATATGGGGGGAAGGGGAGGGTAAGACCAGGTGCCGGGTCACGTGGCGCATGGAGGGAAACACGGCCTCCAGTGAAGCAGGGGAAGGGGGGGTCTCTAGGGGGGGTCTCTATTGCAGGAGGGTTTGGAGAAAATACCTCTATGGGCCAATCGAAGCGATCTGTATGCCATTTGGTCGCGAGAAATTCCGAGTACTCCAGGTCGGATTAGATTGAGAAAAAAGAAGGGTGAGGCTTTCCGATCCCAGGCAATCAATGCAGACGCGCTGCTCGATGCGCAAAGGAATCATGGAAAAAGAGATCTAAACGCAGTTGGCACGTGCTTTAGAAAAGAGAGGATACCCCGGGTTGGGCTGGCTACTCACGGAAAAGGAAGGACTCAATTAGGTGAGTCTGGATCGGCGCGCTGGGTTTGGGTTTCTGCATTTAAGAAGAGAAGTGTCTCTCTAGAAAGGGGGGATCGCCTGTCTGAAATTCGGGGAAAAAGTAGGAAGGATTTCTATTACAATCTGAAATCAAGAAAATATAGGGGAAGGGGGTCGAGTCTCCAAAAAAAAGAAGAGAAGCAGGGTCTGTTTAATAATCTGAAGGGGTTTTCCGTGGTTCTCAACATCGCGAGCATTGCGGGATGTCGATTCCGTTAAAGGTCTGGCGTTTGCGCTGATTAGGGGGGAAGGTTGCTCTCAAAAAGAGGGGGAAGCCAAGGTATTCTCGGGGACGGGAAGCTGTAAAAAGTGCGGATGATGTTCAGGGTCTTATTTATGTCGGCGAAGGGACTGATCTGGGATGTGTTCATCGGGGTAGGAAGCTTTTATTGCCGAGGGAGAAGGCCCAAGAGGTCCACAAAACAAACAAATCGACGCATCGAGCAGGCGGTGTAGGACACTTGTGGGAAAGGCCTTTCAGAAGGAAGCAGTCAATCTCCAGGAAGAAGAGTGGAAGCGGAATCTTTGAAGGTCGCGCAGACGGCAATACCTACATCAATTCTGAGTATGGAGAATGGTTCAGGAAAAGGGAGAAAATTAAAAATTCTCGAAGAGGAAAAAGAAGATCAACCCTAGACCTGTCGAAAGTGTACTTAACCAGAAAAAATTAAGAACCGTTTCGTCATGGAAAACGAACTACGATGAACATTTCTCCTTAAAATGGAAGGCGCGATGGGCGATTTTTCGGGACGGGACGGCAAGAGCTGTTTTCCGAACTAGATGGGGTAAAAAAAAAGCAAGGCGGAAAATGGACAAAGGAAGTTGAGCCAACCCGGCCCGGAAGCGTGGACCGGGGAGATGGGTCGACCTGTCGGGGGGGGGAGGATCGCACTCAAATATAAAGGAGGATGAATGGTCAGAGAAGCAGGAATATCAGGTCTCAAAACCAGGAAAAAAGAGAGATATTACGGCCCTTCTGGATAGGAAAACAAGAACAATGACTGCTTGGGCTTCTCTCGAAAACGCGAGATGTAAACCACATCCCTGAAACAGTAGGAGACGGTGGAAACGACAGCACTAAGGCGTTTAAAAGGCCTGGCGCATGGGGGGCTATCGTCGGAAAAAAGGGAATGGCGTGCCGCCCGAAGATATAAAAGTCGAAGACGCAGGAAGGAGTACGGGGGGGGGTTTATTTCAAAAAAAGAGAGCCGGCTCGAGAGAAAATACAGCGGGTTGAGTCCGGTGCTAGGAGAGGTCAAAACGGGAGAACATGAGAGAATGGGTCTTCTCTTGGGAAAATGCAAAGTAATAAAAAAAGTATCCTGGAGGAGGACAAAAATCGTATCCATATAAGGATTGTCGTATGGCTTTAGGAGAACAAAGTCCCGAGGAAAGAGTATCATTAATCAGGCGATGTTATGAAAACAGGAGCCGATGTGCCGGTCACAAACAGGAACTGGAAATGCAGCAGAGGGCGCTGGTATGTGAAGGCCTTTTCTGAAAGCGGGCAATAAACTTTTGAAAAGAGGACCAATAAGATGCTACACCTGCTGACTGAAATAAAATTAGTCTATTGACAATTCAGGAAGAACCAGCTTGTATTAACAAAACGAAGGGGGAATATTATTCGATTGATGAGCATGCCGAAAACTCATGCTTGAGGACAAGTACATCAGACTTTTAGGGGACCGAGGGAGGGGAATGAAAGGAGGGGCAAACGTAATACCTGTGAAGATGTCAATGAAAGTCAATGATCGTATTGGCGATCTTTTCCTTCAGAGGTTGAGAATCTGCATTAATAAAAGAAAAATCCTATGTCAGATACACGGGGAACGAGCATGAGAGCAGGGGAAGTCAAAGATCGAAGACCGATGGGGACAAATCTCACGAGAGGAATAAGGATTGAGTTCGCCTGAAGGGGCCAAGGGGGTTTCGAGAGACGCGTAACAGTCCGCGCTCGCATCCGAAAATGCGCTGCAAGTCACATTCTTCAGGGGCATGACGCCATCGATAACAGGGGGGTTGCTTTGATCGAGAAAAGGGAGAGATACCCGCGCTTAAGGGGGGGAAATCGGATATGTCGCAAAGAGTACTCCCAGTCGAAGAAAGGGGTATTCCAGCTATGCGGAAAGGCATGCTGGCGAGGGATCGAGTTTTCGAAAAAAAAAAAAAAGATTAAAACTAGACTAACCAGCGAAGAACAATTTTCCTTCTAAAAAAATCTTCCTGCGGGGGGGGACACGAAAAGGTGAGGGGACGCAGCAGAAACAAGAGTAGTCTCTCAGCAAAGCTCTCGTTCGGCTCTTGGCAAGGGGAAAATAAAGAGGACTATCCCAAGGGAGAAGAAAAAATTACATCCTAGAATAACACGAGCTCAACGGTCTCGTTCACACACGGGACCAGGGGGTAAGAAAGTAATCCTGCGGGAAAGACACTTCGTTAATCTACTAATGCGCCGCTTGGAAGGGGTTTGTGAATCTCAGAGAGGCAATGAAACTTCAGGCGGGGAATCGACGCAATATTCGGGCTTAAGGCAGAGCTTTCTGGGGAGAAGGGAAAGAGTAGTCTCTAACCGCTCTCCGCCTCAGCCTACTCAGCACTTCCTAATACTGTGGGGGGCCCCGGGCCAGGGGGGGAATGTCTTTAAGGGGAGGGGGCGGGGGAGGGGAAAAAGACATAGGGGGAGTGGTCAAGAAGGCCAAAACGATGGGTTGAATCATCTAAGATCGTTCCGCCGGGGGGGGGGGAAGAAGAACGTCGCTTCTGAGCCATCGCAGATCGCCGTGATGGAAAAAAGGGAAAGATTGGCGGTTAAGGAAAGGGTAAGGGGCTCCACAGGGTTCACTGTCAGCTTTCTGAAAAAAGTGACGAAGCTCGGGAAGTATGTTCCCAAGGGGTGGTGGCAAAGTTCGCCGAAAAACGGCAAGGGGGATGGTTAGAGGTGGCTGCTTCAGGCCTCTTCCATGTCTGAGGAGGGACAAAGAAAGAAGTTTGCGAAGAGGGAACGGAGGGGGAATGGTCGACAAGGAATAGATGAGATTGGCGCCGGAATGCAAATTCTCGCCAAAAGACTGCTTACTCTCCGGGTAGGGAGTTGCTAGGGTGGGAGGAGAGCAGTAGACATGTAGGACGGCAAACAACGAGATCGGAAGTCTTCCTCGAAAAACCCCTTCACTCTTGTGGTCTGGGGAGCCTCCGCAAAAAAACAAATCCAGCGAGAGAAAAAGATAAAGGAACAGAAGGGGCGGTTCGAAGCTCTCTCACCAGTATTGGAAATATATATATTTTCTGGGGAACCAGGTGGGTCATTCGGAGGGGGGAAGGGTTACTTGGGTTTTCCTGGGAAAGGGGTGGTTGGGGGGGGTCACGGAAGCGGGCGTTGAGGGCCTAGTCGTTTGAGCGATTCATTAATTCTTAATAAGAGAGGAGAATGGTGAGCGACACGAAGCACTGAGGAAAGGCGAGGCTGGAGAGAAGGTTTTGTCCTAAGGGGACATTCTTACGCATCCTGGGGAAAAACTCGTCCTTTGGGGGCGAGAATCTCCGCGGGAGGGAAAAGATTTATGGCAGGAGAGAAGAGACTTGACTGTTATGGTTAAAAGATCGGGGGCGTAGAAAAAGAGCCATGCTGTGTCTAAAGTGCCGTTCTTTCGGGGTTTGCAACAGAGGAAAGAGCTCTATGCATCAGTAGCCCGATAATATGAACATGTGTTGGAGCCCAGTAGCGTTCAGAAAAAACATTTTTACTTGGTGGCAGCAAGAGGCAGGCTATGGACCCGGAAAAAAAGTCGCAATGGCGGACTAAATATGATTTTTCGCTTGCGAAAACTGCAAAGTTGGCGGGTGAAGAAGGTGCAAAGCAAGTGCGTTTTACCTCTCCACGAGCTCAAAATTCCAGTACGGTGTAACTGCATATTCTAGTCTTAGAGTCGAACGAGGGAACTAAGGGAGGGTAAACTCAACAGAACGGCTTATTGCAGACAAGCTGATGCGATCGAAGGAAAACGGGCTCGTTTCGGGACATCTAGGGAAAAAAATCATGCAAGGGACGAGAAGCTGCGATTGAAGGGGAAGTTCCTCGCAGGCAAATTTTGGTAAAGCTCTGTCTCGGGAAAACTCCGGCGAATTAGTTCTCTTTGAATGTGAACCCATGGGGAAAAACGTCATTTCAAAGAGGGGGGGGGGTAACTAACGAATTTAAGTCGGGTTCTTTCTAATACGCGGTGAAATGTCAGGAAGAGCATTGAAAAAAGTGTCGTAAAGCGCAGGAGTGGAGGAGAAAGGTAGGGTCCTCCTAGGTTCAGTTTTGGGAAAAAAGAACAAATATATTAACGAAAAAAAACATGCCGCGATCGAGCAATTTGTTAAAGAGAAGGGCGAGAAGAATTTATCGGGGGGGGGGAAGAGGCCTCGCGCGGGGGGTGTCCCGAAGAACGAGCAAGCTCGAGCGAGACGGGAAAAGACTATGAAAAACTGAAGCGCATTTGACGTCGATATCTGACGGTACTGGAGAGACCGTGAAAAAAATTCGAGGAAGTAAAGATATAAACTCTGAGGTTCGCGTTGTTCAAGGAACGTTTCTAAAAGGGAATGCTGTGAGAAAACTCTAACAGAGAGAAGAACTCCACTGATGAGGGGGAGGGGGGAGGACTTTTGCGGGGAATCGTTAAGACTCGGCACGAAAATATTGACAGCCAGAAAGAAAAAAGAGCACCTTGGCTGGGAGGAGGGTTCACGTGATTTAGTGACGCTGAGGGGGGTCGTGCATTACGTAAGGAAAACCGGTTAAATTCTGGGAGGGGGAAAAATTTTTCGGAAAGCTGCAAAGATATCAGGTGGGAGGCTGGGAGACACTAGGGAAAAGAAGGGTTAGGGTGGAGTCTCAAAAACGGGCACTATTAGGGGAAGGTGTGGGGGCGATCGGGGTTGGAACTCGGTTTTGTAATGCTTGTAGACTTAACGGAAAAGAAAAGATAACAGTACAGGCGAAATCCGACCCCAGTATAGAAAAGCTAGGTTCGTTGGGGAAAAACCTTTTCTCAGAGCCGTTGCGGGGGAAGAAAAAGTCATTCATGAGGAGAACGAGGGTTACTCAAGTGGAAATTGATCAGGGGGAGAAAGAAAGACTCAATCTCAATGAGTTATGGGGGTGAAATCATAAGGTAAAAGGAATGCAAGTACTGGCTCGATCTTAATCTCGACCATCAGGAGGGTGAAGTTCGAGAGGTAAGTCAAGTGGGAATACACGGGGGTAGGGGTGCTGGTCAAGGGGTCCACCTATCTCTTAGTCTTCAAGGAAAAATGCAGTGCCTGGAGGAAAGGGGAGGATTTTCCTCTATTCCTGGGAGAACGCCGTAGGGTGTACTAAAGTGGCAAAGTGCGGACCTACCTCTAAATATAGAGCAGGGTGGCTGGCCAAAATGCCTTAGTCTTTGATCCCTCAAAGGTGTTGAGAAAAGTCAAACTTTGAGGGAACAATCAAAGCAACGATAAATTTGGGAGATGGCGACGCTGAGGCGCAGTAATCTCTCTCAGAAAACGTGATTAAATGATTAAAGAGAGATGTGTCTTCGGAAGGAGGCAATCTCCATGGGAGAGGGGAGCTCGCTCCAGCAAACGCGAGAATTTAGCGGCCTGGAAACTAGTCTCTGAAAAGGGTTTGTCAAACATCAAGCCAAATTTCAGGGGGGGGGAAGGCGCCATTCGCGTGGAATAGTCGGAAACGTCTTGCCCCTAACGAGAAAAATCGCCCATGAGCGAGCCACTTTATTGTCATCTCTCCTAAGAGGTGGCCGATGGCAACAAGAAGAGGGAGGAAAGCGTCAAACAACGAACAATTTAGTTGTCGATAATTTTTTCCGGGAGCAGGTTACAGAAGGAAAGGGTCGACGCCCTTCTTAAAACGAGGTATAGAATAATTGGAGGGAAAAAGGCCTTGCGGTCGCCATGATCAATGGGCAACTCCATCAGAAGAAAGGTTCATGGAAGAGGTGAATTCTACAAGAGAAGGTCACAGGTGTCCGGTCTACAACCCCTAGAGGGGCTACTATGAGCAGGGGGGGGCAGTTTAAAACGGGGTCAATTCCGTCAATCAAGAGGTTACCAGGCGCCACAAAGAGGGAACAGCACCTTAACTGGGACATACTCTGCCGGCTGTGACTACAGGAGGAATGGCCCGTCTGTTTATTCACCTGAGCAAAAAGGCCTAAAGTCTGGGCGATTAGAAAGGGGGAAAAAAGTGTGTCTGAAACTGGCCAAAAAGTAAGGGGAACGACCCAACAAAAAAAAGGGGGCAATCAGTAAAATGCGAGCGTGATCAGGCAAACAAAAACTAACGTGCAGGGGTCTTCAAAATCGGTCACCTGCTCTTATGGCGTCTGGGATCAGGGGGGAATATGGAGACGAAGCCATCACGCTCACTGGAACGCCATAACAGTGTAAAAGTTAAATAGGTGGCTCTCGGAAAAATCTAGACCGAGGGCTAAACGGTGGGGCCAGCCTGCCGAGAAGAATCCGGATCCTGTTGAATGGTAAAAATCAAAGGTTGCCGGGGTATTTTCGCCCATCTCCTTCCGCTCGCCTCAAATGAATTCGACACCCGTGGGAGGGGGCGGGGGAAAAAGCTCGCATGTATTCCGGTCGCTGTAGCTCGGGGGAGGAGACCGCCGGTCTGTTTATCGAAGAGACAACAAGGGGTGGAAAGCGTTCGACTGCCCCATCGCGACATGGAATCGCTGTCATGCTTGCGGGATAGGAAACATTTATGAAAAAAACCATAAAGGGGAAGGGGGAAAAGAAAAAGAGGAAATAGCCGTAGTAACTAAGCACCGGGTCGTAAGGCTTTTTTAACGATAACATCGGAAACGCTTATCGGCGAAAAAAAAACTCCTTCATGCGCGCTACGTAAAGGTTCACAGGGGAGTCCGGGGGGGGGACTAGGTCACATTCATCGGAAGAAAGGAGCAATCAACCGCCAGGAAGAAAATTCCATCTGCATCGGCGGGCTAACACGTTCGCAACTCAAGTGGCCTGATTTTTTATCAAAAGGGAGACGTGAAAAGAAGATCCAGCTGGTATCTACGATACCATCGATGGGCGACAAGGAAGGGGGAGGTTGAGACGCTCAATTCCTAGCGGGAGGCGGGACCAAAGAGAAGACACGCTGCGGCAGCTTCCCCGTACGGGTTAGATAGTTTCTGTCAGTAACTCACTGAAAGAGGTGGAAGGTATTCAACCAAACAAACGATGCGAGAGGAGAAAAAAAGGGAGAGCAAGACCGGCTCCTCCAGCGGAAGAAAAAGGCTCCTGGGAGAAATAGTGATGGTACACAGGGGGGGGAAGTCTAGCCCCAAACGGGGAAAAGATATCCGTTCATTATCTACAACGCGATCGGTACTGGGGTGCCCCGAAGAAAACTTTGAGCAGTGAGGGACCGAACTGATTGGTGGAGTGTTACACGAGAAAATTAACACGGAAAAGACTTGACTTCAGGTCCTGCAACTAATGGGGGCGGGCAGCACAGGGAATCATGAAGGAGTTAGTCCAAGGGACGGCTCCTTCCTTCCTGGCAAAATCTCGGACGAGATTCCTCAGTGACTTCAGGGGGGCTCTAGAAGAATTTTACGCATCGGCTGGAGCTAATTGCGCGAAAGAACAAAAAGCAACTGTTGCGTTCGGGAGAAGCTACAGCTGCCCAAAACTCCAGACCAAAGAAAAAGTAAAACGCTGTCTGGCAAAACTCTATCAAAAAAATGGAGAACGAGAAAAAGGGAGGGTGTCCTGCATAGAATGGATTTTGGTGGATAGGGGGGGGAGTTGGTTTTGGGAAGTAATGCAGGGCTTTCTGTCCACGTGATGGTAGAGGAAATGTCGAGCGCGCCGTGACGGTAAAAAAAAAAAACACGAAGCAAGGGTCAGACTTATGGGGGTGGGGGGGTGGAGACCGAAGGGCCTTCCTCCCATCCCAGGACCGAGTGGGGATATCGATCGGTAAAGTCGCAGAACGATGTCATGCCGCGAGAAAAATTTAAAGTCGAAGGTGCCTCTCTGACGGAAGAACAATAAAGGAAAACTGGAGCTAAATTGCTAAAATTCTTTGCATCAACGGAAAGGGGGGAAGAAGGAGACAGAGACTGAATTAGGCTCGATGAAATTGGGGCGGTCAAGACTTCCTCTAAACAGCAGACATTGTTTCGGAAGGATGTAACGGACTCTGGGTCTGAAGGGGTCTGTGACAAGGCGGAGTATTCCGGCGACAACACTGAGAAGAGCTGGGGGGGCAGCTGTCTCCACTTGCCAATGAGCGGAGGTCATAAAATGAGGGGACAAGCATGGCGTTTTTGGTTAGCGGAAAACATCTAAAGACACGAGAGCAGCCATTAAATAAGGATCTTTGCACGAAAAAAAGCTAGAGGAGCTGGGGGTGGGCATGAGGGGAAAGAAAAAAATATTTGCTCGTACATCAAAAAGGGAGGTCTGGAAAGAGGGAGGCAAGGAAAACAACTGAAGGATAAAGAAAAAAACTGAACAGGAAGGGAAGGGGACTACTGTAAGTTAACACATACCAAGGCGTCGTGGCGAAGGGTAACGACACTAAAACGGAGGGGATCAGCGTGATGATAGTCGATAAACAGGCGGGGTGGGACAGATGTGGCCCTTAGCTATGAAGGGGGTAGGCTATCCTGGGTCAAGGGGGTGAACTTGGAGTAAGGATAATTTATTTGCTGTCTTAGCATAAGAGGGGTGTCTTTGTCGAACGTGTGCTCTGCTAACAAGAATGAACTGAAAAAGGGTGGGGTCAGAACTCTTTCAGTGAGACTATTGTAGGAACTCCGAGTTTGACTTTTTGGGTGTCGAAGGGAACTCTGAATGCGCTCCAGCAAAAAATGAAATTAATGATAGATCACTGGTAGAGCGAGGGGGGGGCTCTAGGAAAGATGGGAAATCTTTTGTGCGTTATAAGGTAGGCTTGAAGGAGAGGAAAACAATCATCAGCGGCAGTTCGCTTCATTTAAGAAGGTCCAGAAATGTTCTTGAAGCTAAAAGGGGGGGAAACAGCGTATAAGGAGCTGAACTGGCGCTGGGAGTGAACGATTACAGTTCAGGCAAAGGTAATGAGGGAAAATCGGTATATGCGGCGCCGTTTTAAAGAAGGGGTTCGAAACTATTTATTGACTTCTCTTTTAAAGGACAACTACGAAGACTGCGCTCAAAGGCGAATAGTAAATCGGGAATGGGATTCTAGGCAGGTACATCACTAATATTGGAATAAACGCAGAAAAAATTGGGGGAATAGTCTGCACTGGGATGACGTGGCGACGCATCGAGGAAGGAAGGGGGAGTTGAAGCGATGTACGGTGAGGATTTCGGGTCCGATGATTGAAAATGTGCGAAAACCGAGAAGAATAAATCATCGGGGAAGCGGGTGCTGTCTCGGGGAATAACTGTTAAGGGGGGGTCGGGAACTGACTATTATGGGGAGTACGCGGGGGGGGGCTGAAGATGGGGGGTGGAAGGTCCGCTTGGACAAGGGCGGAAAGGCCAAAAGAACAAACCAGGGAATCCTACGCCATCTGCTCCGTGGGAGGGGCAAAAGGGAAAGACAAATTGCCATTGCACAGAGGGGAAAAATAGGTAGGATTAATGGTACTCTTTCCAAGAAGGAGAATGTGTTCTGGGAAGGGACACTAAAGGCAATACCCGCCATAATTCGGGAAATACGGGGGTTGCGCATAAAAGGGCTGCAGACGGCTCGATCTTTCAAACTAGAACGAATCGCCAATCAATTAATTCCTTGGGAGCTAAGACGCTAAAAAATTTACGAACATGTGTTGTGCGCAGAGGCCAGCCGAAATGCATAACAAGGAGAGGGCAAAAACGCCTTCGCCAGAGTGGGCGAAGGTTCCCGAGGCAAAAAGGAACCCTTCTGTTTTTTACGACAAAGAGGAAAAGCCTGAGGGGGCAAGAAATTGTCGCTGCGGTCAAAGGCTACCACCCTGGACCAGACGGCCTATTAGGGGATGTGGAGATAGAGTAAAGCGCGTGTGAGGGCTCGGCAAGAGAACTCTAAAGGGCGAGAGGCCAGAGGCCAAATCTCTCTCAAAAACGGGGAAGGTACGGGGTCACTGAGGGAGCCAGCGCCCAGTTGACGGGAGCTTGCAGTCGACATCAAAGCTATTTGAAAACAGAGGGGGTCCAGACGATTCTCGGACTTGACACAAAAAATAAATGCTCTTTATCCGGCGCATGCTGAAAGAGTCGTAAAAAAAAAAGGACTCTTGCCGCCCGAAAATCGAGGCAAGGGAGCCCCGCGAGGAGTCGGAAGCAATTTATGAGGAGGGAAAGGGAGGATAGTCACCGGAGAAGTACAAGAAAGGGGGGTAGGTTACGGCTGAGGTCTACCAGGAAAATCATGTGTCGATACCCACAACTTTTTCCCGATCCGGTATTACAGCAAAAGAACTTAGTTAAATCTAAAATGATGCGGGAGGCGCGGGGAGAAAACATTCACGCTGCCAGAAGTCCACGGATCGGGGGAGCGAGACTGGTCGTCAAGACCAGGAAACTGCGAGAGGAACTGAGAGGGAATGGGGTCGACAAAACAAAGCTATGCTAAGCTGAGGGATCGGAGGGTGGGGGCACTTTTCCGGCAAGGGCAAATCCAAGCGGACTACAGCGGAACCAGAGACAACCGTCGAGAGAGACCTCGCTTGACGACATCCAACCTTCCTGAAAAAGGTATAAAAAAAACGCTCCGATGAAGGAGGAAGGGCACCGAAGCTAAATTCCGAAAAAACTTAAAAGGGAGGGAACGCCATGAAAGGGAAATGCTTTTGGGGAAAGACGAACTTGCGATTGCCTAGGACACGGACATAACCGTGAACTCGAACAGAAAGGCCTGGGGTCTAGACTTGGGAAGTTTCTGATTTCAGCTGCTGGTCGGGAAAACCCTCTCAATTAAATCGGCGCAGGGATAGGGGTGCTGCGAAACCGATCTAGGGGAACCGATTTGTGAATAAAAAAAGCGCCGCCGATAAAGCGCGGACGTATGATTTGCTATAAACTTTGCGTGAGGGGGAAAAGCGCGCCGCGCCCGTTCCAAACTCCCGCCGTCAAGACGCTAAGAAACCGTGGGCGGATGAAACACCTTCAGAAAGACAGCTGCGTAAGGGCGTAAGGAAAGATCCTCTGATCGTTGAAGAGAGTCAAAATATAATTGCTGCAGCTTGAGATTCCGAGGGGAGAGGGAAAAATTTCCGACTGATGGCTGCTGCGACTGCAGGGATTCGAAAACAAAAAGCATCTCGGCGGTCACAGCACCATACGGCCTGCAAGATCTAGTCCTGTCACATGGTAGACCTGCTTGGGGCTCCAGCACGTAAAACACAGGCTATAGATAAGGGAACGCAGCGCTGATTCGCAAGTGAAAAGATTGCGTGGAATATCCTTGCGCGAGGGACCATTCAGAAGCAATTAGAACGCGCGTCCTAGAGCCTAGGGAAGGAACTCAATTCCTGCGTCCAGGGGAATGCAAAAAATTCGCCACGAGAAATTATATTTTGTTAATCTCCGCGCATCAACATCATGAGTGGGAAAGTTGAGGGCCTAATCATTCTCAGGAGGAGGGGGAGCATGCATCGATGAAACACTATAGTAGGATAATCAGGCGTTCTCGATAACCTCTCAGCCAGGGCAGAGGAAGATACGGTGCGTCGTATGCGGGGAGGGGGCGTTGGGAGAGGAAAACAAAAGAGTGATTGGGGGACCAATACAATCCCGCCAAAAACGATAGTTTGACAGGCGGAAAAGTACGTGAGTAAGCAGGAGCGCGACCTTACTTCCTCCGCAGGGGGAGATCGCAGGGAGGAGCATCGGCGCCAGGAACGGTAGAATCATGAAAGTATGATCCTGGGTGAAAAACATGGTGCCCCCGCTAGTCCGAAGGGCGGGGGGCCAAGTCCATAATCGGTGGCTTCAATTCTCCCCATCAACTGGTGATAGTTGGACGCAGCGGGCCAAAGTAAGCGGCCAGCGTCTGTCTGGCTTAGAGGCTGGAGATAGTTGCGACCGGGTACCGAGGCCTCGAACCACCGGTCCTTCCAGGCGTGATCTTCTCCGGACTGTCAGAAGTGGGATCGGAAGCATAGACGAGTCCTGAAAAAAAGCGTGCGGAGCAACTGTACGCACACGATCGAGTTTAAAGATCTGCAACACCCACTTCACCGGGTGGGGCTTTACTAAGGCTGTCAAGCACGCCAAAAAAACAAAAAAAATAAATAAAACATAAAGAAGAAATTACTGTTTAGAGCCATTCTAGCACAAACCAACGGAATGAAAGAAATAGAAGGCTTTGTCCGGAACGCACTTTTGAAGGGGTTGGTTATCTTTTTTTTCGGGGGGAGTGTTTTGGGCCGAGGGGAAAAAAGAGATCTTCAAACCACAAAGCGTGTGTCCGGGGGAAGCGTCAAAAAGAGGGAAGCGAGCCGGGGGAAAGTACATGTCGGCAGGTAGACTTCATTAGGCGCGCGGGGTAGCTCGAGACATCCGGGGGGAGCCACCTGAGAAATTCGGGTGATCTCTGGGCGTCCCGGGGGAGAAGGTTGGCAGGCCCATCTGAAGAAAGATCGCAAATGTGGGAGAAGGTTACATAAGAGACAGAATTTTCAGGGGCGGGGAAAAAATTGCCTAAAGGGAGTTTCCGGACGTAGAGCGTCGCGCTCGGAGGGAACTCCTTAAAAGGTTGGCTCTCTTCAGAACCTATTCGTAATGAAGGAAAAAATTCGGCTAGGCAGAGGGCTTGAGATTCAGGAGGATCCGATATCCTTTTTCGCGTTTATAACTTCTCATCTGTGTGGGGAGGTAGTGCCTAGAGGGAAAAAAATCAACATTCATTGATTTTGGGCGCGCCAACGGCGAGGCCAAAAGTAGAGGAAGCGCCCAGGCAAGGCTCGGGATACGAACATGAGGATAGAAATAAAATCAAACGATAGGAAAGAGGGGGTTTTTCACGCGAATTCTTCACTTGGGGAAAATGAGGAAGCGAGGTTACGGATGTAGAGTGAGGGACATGCAATTGGTCAAGATTGGGGGTAGAATAAGTGCCGATGGGGAAAAGAAAAGGGGAGGCATCATCTTCTGAAATGGGCTGTGGACGCTCCGGGGCAGCGGTGTAGGGTAGACGGGTTGTGTTGGGGAAATTGCCAATCCAAAGGTACTCCTTGAGAATGTAACGTAAAAAAAAGGAGCGAGGAATTGAGCGCTGGGAGGAGCTTAGAGGGTGAATGGCGACGTTGCTCTGGGTAAAAAAGATTGAAGCGTAAAGTCATTGAGGGGAAGGCGTGGGACTCCGCCGGTTTCAGGGGGGGGAGAAACCCCTCGATTGCACTCGAACAATCATACCGTGCATTTTGAGAGGGAGGGGGGAGGGAGCCATCAAAAACCTTCTCATATGAAAAGGTGGGTTTATCGTCGATCAAATCAGAGGTTAATATAAAAAAAGCCTATCTGCTGCTCGATTCGCGGCAAAAAAGTGGAACATACATCCACTTTTAATGGAAGGGAAGAGGAAATTTTTAGGGAGGGAGAAAGGACGGGAAACTCGAGATGGAACTCACCGGGAAAATTAGTCGCAACAATACCTTATCGTTCTCAGGGGAAAAAAAACTTTGTAGAAAGAAAAGGGGACTCTTTCGCCCTCCAAGGGGGAAGACTAAAAAGGATTATTTCGTCTGGTGATGCTTCGATTAAAGCAGTGAACAAACGAAGGGGGCCCAGCCCACTACGAGAGGAGGGCGTGGACTAGTCGGCACTTG
>Ga0179593_1660506_pt1 | contig 16295 bp, 21 predicted proteins | sample CZODoug2_1_08_16_FD_185931 | JGI IMG/M metagenome (GOLD analysis project Ga0179593, IMG submission 185931) | Vadose zone soil fungal communities from Angelo Coast Range Reserve, California, USA - CZODoug2_1_08_16fungal (PacBio error correction) | ecosystem: Environmental > Terrestrial > Soil >...
GCTTTAAAGAGATATTACGCAGTACAAACCTGGGTGGTACGGCGGATCGCACTTTCAATAACGGGGGATTGCAAAACGCAGTACGACCGCACCACAATAGGGTCAGAGGGGGGGGACTTCTGGTGGGGGATATGGGGTTGTATTCACCGCCGGAGAAACAGAAAGGGCATGGGGTAAAGCATCAGCATGGAGGGTGGCCTGGTCTCTTCGAAGGGGAAGTATTCGGCAAGAAACAGTGACGAGGTGCAACTGAAGTTATTGAATTAGGAAAAAAAACACAATTAAAAAGAACCTTGAGTCGCACTAGGCGGGCCGGGACCGGGGGGTGGGGGGGAAGAAAGAAAAAAAAAAAAAAACTTCCACAGATTCGATCTACGGAGAACCGTCACCTCATTAGAAAAAAGGATCAAAAGGAGGAAGCGAATACGTAGAAAAAAAAATAATTTGAGGACAGGGATATGGGGAAAAGGGGCCAGCAACGGTCTTCAGTGTACGGATTAACCTGGGGGAGGCACTGGGGATTTCAATTTCGGGGAGCTACCGGTTGGGGGGCATGTGAACGCAAGAAAGTCAAAGAAGGGGCAGTTTAGTTACTTCAGGGTCGCTGGGGGAGAAAAACAGGCCGGGCCCATCCGGCGGAGTCTAGAATGAAACAGACTGGTTCTTATCAAGGGGGGGGGACGGGTGCACACTAGCGGGTCACCTTGTCGAAATGTGCAATGACTCGGCTCCGTCTGCTAGTAAGAAATCGGATGTGTTAGACGAGATCGGTTATGGGAAGAAAAACGATAGAAAGGGCCGACACAAGATGGATGACCATAACCGTGCTAAAATTGACTCAGGGGGGTGAATGTGTACGAGCCGTAGGGGGGCAGAAAGATTTGTACTCCGACATAGAGACGCCGTGGGGGGGAGCCTGCATATCCTAAGTCGATAGGGGGGGGGGAAGGGGCAAAGATGAATCGTGGAAGGAGCATGAAACGGAAACTAGTCGACGTGCAATATGGAAACTCCAAACCATCGAAAACTAGACCGAGGGTGAGTTTTCTAATGATCGGGAAGGCAGAGTGACAAATCAGGCTTGCCGACACGAAAAAAAGAGGAGAAAAAAGACCGCCAAGGGCCACGGGTTAAGAGGTGAGAAACGGTAAACTCTCTGGAGGACAAAACCCAATACATCAAATCAGGTGCGGGGGGTCAAGAGTGTTGCGGGGAAAAAACAGAGACAAAAAGCGCAGGGGGAACGGACTGGCAATTGCGGGTTAACAAATGATTTCGGGGAAAAGGACGAGAACGAGAGATAAACCCTACCAAAATGAAAGAGACCGAAAAGGCGTTGGCGGTGGAAAAAAGGAAGGGGGTTCTAGGGATGCTAAGAAAGGTAAAAATTCCAGTTCCCCTCTATAGGTAGGGGATTCCGGTGTCGGGGCGGCGCAATTAAGAACAGTAAACCTGGGGGTGTGGTTGGCCTTAAAAGTAAAAGGGAGCAAAGGGGGGGGGAAAGTGATTGGCACCGTGGCCCACGGCGTATTGCATAGTGGATATTGGAAATGAGAAAAGTTTACACCACTCAAGGGGGCGGAAGGGGTTGGGGGAAGGAGTTTGCCCCAATCAATACGGCGGTTAAGGAAAACGTGCACCGGGGGGATAGCGGATCCCCTATGGGGTACGAGGCCGCTGAGAAGGAGTTTTAGCGTTCGCAAAAAAACTACCGGATACAACAACGGGCAAGGAAAGGGAGGGTGGCCCGTCGCATCGACGAGGAAAACAGTCCCATCCAGTAAAAGTGGTGCCTTATGATCGTTAAAAAGGGGGGAACTAAGGACGAAGATATTGCACACTGAAACAAGTTTTGGGGGTAACGAAAAACGAAAAAAGAGCGACCAAGGTCAAAACTCTGCCCTCGAAGGAAGGCTAGAAAAGAGAGTTTCCATGGGAGAAGTGAGAGAAACCTCGTTCTCTGGGAAACCCGGACTCAAAGAAAAAAAAGGGGGACGGGAGCCACTCTATGAACGATTGGCCCTTGGGTTAAGATTTTAAGATCGGCTCAGCGGCTTAAGGAAGGGTCCTAGCGATCCGCGTGGGTGAATCGTACTCGCGCAACGCGGAAGAAGATTAACGGAAGGCGGGGCTCCTGATCCTGAGGATGGGGAAAAAGAAGTTAGAAGAAGGGAACGGCCCTTTTGACAGGATTTGAAAGGGGAGGTGCGGTGGGGGGGTCTAGTCTACCGTTCGAAAAAGAAGATGGGGGGGAACCGTAGGTCAAGACCTGTTCAAGGAGAAAAGGGGGGAACGATGGGAGGTGCCGGGGTGCGGGGGGGGGGGGGCCGAGGGCGGGGAGGCGAAGGGGGGCGGAATGGGGGGGGGGGGTGTGAATGTGTTGGACCATGGCACCGCTCTTCCTAAGGTGGGGTAGTCCATCCTACTCCCGCCCAAAACGGCCTGCTCTGAAAAAGAGCACTTCGGACGACAGTGGAGAGAGTTCCTCACCAATTGGGGGCTCCACAGGCTAGGCAAGAGGAGGCACACTTTTACGTTGGACGGGGGGAAATAATCTGAGCGAAACGTTCGAGGTAGTTGGAGGGCGTTAGAAACAAAATTGACGAAAAAAGAGCATACGAGTAGCCGTACTTGGGAAGGAAAGATAAAATCCGGTTGAATCTCTTAAGTCACCTATGGAAAAGGACGGAAAGAAACCGGCAAATAAAAGACCGTGCCTGAGAGGGGGGGGAGGCCAAAACCAAAGAAGCTTCTCCTCCAGGTGAATGGGGGGGCAAAAAAAAACCGACACTCTCGTATCCAATACACAAGGGGGCGATGGGGAACAAGGACCAATTGCTCTTATTTTACTAAGGCAACTTCCACCCACAGGGTAATGGAGCAACAAAAAAAACTCATAGAAGTGATGAGGAAGAATGGGGTACAGGTTGGGACCGAGATGTTTGTAGACAATGTGACACTGCAGCCTTACGAAAACAAAGGGAATATGTGTCCAAGAAGGGACGTGGGTGACATGTAGGCGGGGGGAGAGGTCGAGGGACAAGAGGCTCCCTAGCTCAGAAGTATCAACGATCAAGATACGATCGTAAAGGGAAGGAACTGAGAGGCCGAATTCGCAACGCCGGTGAGGGGGTGCGATTGAGGACGCGGGAGAACAACAAAAACTCTAGCAGCAAAAAAAAAAGGCTGGGAATGGAGGGGGAGAACTTCGCGTTCTTCCCAGGACTCGGGAACAAAGTTCCGGGGTGGAGGAATCAAATCTGTTAGCCAGGCAGAAACTTCAGAAAATAAATACGGGTATTGAGGACGATGCCCGTGTCTGTGCAGGGACGCCAAGGATCCAGAGAAGGTCACAAACCCAGAAGGAAAGATGAGAAAGAATCAAGCGGCAAGTTGCGAAGGAGTCTGATCTTGCAGCGGACCTTGGCGGGGCGACACGAAACGGAAACCGGTCGGCATGCAAGAGAGGTCTGGAGGGGGGCAAAAAATGTACCCTGCAAAAAGGCTATACAAGAGAAGTGATCGCCAGAGAGAACAGAATCCGGAGATGCTGGATAACAGGGGGCTCGCATCCATGCACAAATTTCGGAGCGGTCTCAGTAAAACTCAGCTCGGAGTTCAAATCATAAAAACGATGGTAAGGTGAAATTAGGCAAGGGACAGGGGGTTAACACGGACAGCGGTGGACAGGCACCTGAATAAACCGTCGGGTGAGGAAATGGGGCACAAGAGCGAGGAAGAGGGATTTTCAGAGAGCTAAAAGGGGGGAAAGGAAGCACTCCTAAAGGGACTAAAAAGAGGGCGGCACCTCAGGGAAAGTATTCAGATAGGGAAAAATGTAAACTTCTTCTAAAACCAAGAAGACCGCAGTCCCTAAAATCGGAAAACAATGCGCAAAACCATTGTCCAAAAAGGTCTCCGTAAGGCTTTTGCCACGCTCGCTCGAAGGAAAGGTGAAAGAGACTCGTAAGGGGGGGGGGGACTCCTTTCGAATGGAGGGATACACTTTCATTTGAGATTAGCAATGAGGCGAAAAGTTTCAGGATTCCGTAGATCGGGCAGGGTCCACATCAAGGACGAAGTGGACTGGGTGTGAAGACATTACTTTGGTAACAACAAGAAAAAGCGTTACGGGAAAGAAGAGTAAAAACGTCATTACCAAAAAAAAAAAAATAAAAAAACAAAGAAAAAAAAAAAAAAAAAAAAAAAAAAAACAAACAAAAAAAAAAAAAAAAAAAAAAATATGTTAGAACAACTCCTAAATGGGATTCTCAGACTCCCAAAGGCGGTTAATGAGAAGGGAGCGCTAAAGGGAAAAAACGGCGTTCTTGCCCGGGCACATTCGCGTAACAAACCGAACAAGTCATAACTGATGGTAATCTACTGGGACAAAAAAAAATCAAAAGAAAAGAGGGTCCAATCGTCACCGCGAAAAAAAAGCTCAAACAGGGGGGCAAAAGAGACGCCGCCCCCGTTCAAGGAGCACAGGTCCTTTCCCCGCTCGTCGAGAAGTTTCGAAGCCGTTGGGGCGCCCACCAAAAGTGAGGGAGGATCAGCGCAGTCCACTTACGGATCCCCAGAAAAAGAACCGCAGGGAGAGGGACGCTACCTGTCAAAGGAGAGTACTCGGCCTCGGTCAAAACTAGCTTGTGAAACTGAGAGAAAAAAGATTGGAAAAAGAAGAAAACCGAACAGTTGGGGGGACAAGACTACAAGGAGAAGGTCCAGGCTTCAGTCTTAACCCGGATCTGTCTGAGCAACGGCGAAAGGAAAAGAGTCTCCGAAAGGAACTCGAACGGCAGTGCCGGAGAAACCAAAAAAAATATGGGATATGAAAAAAAGGGGCTTAGCTTTAAAAGAAGTCCGTGAGGTCCGTCTGGGGAAAAAGGAAAAAAAAAAACAGCGGAAAACATGAACAGAGGAAGCGACAGTGGTCCACAGGTGGGGGCTCATTAAAGAGTTTGGTAAGGAATAAGGTCCTCCAAAAACAGAAAAGACGAAAAAAGGTCATCAGGAAGGAAAAAATAAAACTGTGACCTATCCCAGGATGAGGCCGAATCAGCCCTCAATTTGTTCAAAAACGAAAAAAGGAGGGAGGACATGACAAGGAAAGTGGTGGGACCGTGGGGAGGTGGGGGCGGGACACAGAAAAGACAGAAATAAACAAGGAGGAGGGAGGGAAAAGGATGAGGGTGGAGTTCAAATTACCAAAGGGGAGTCAAAAGAAGAAACCTAGGTCCAATTGAAAAAAACCGAGGCGATGGGTGGAATGCTATCATCTATAGCTAATTTACTGGAGGGTGACGGAAGACGTTATGTCAAAGAGGGAAAGGGCGGTGGGTGGGAAGAGGACGTGAATGGGAGAAGGGGCCAAAAAAATATAAAGTGGTATGTGACCGGATGTCAGAGACAAGAAAGTAGGGGGAATACAGGCCTGAAGCAGGAGAAAAATAGTCAGTAACTCACGTCTCTGTGTTAAACGGGGGGCTATCTAGCATATATGGTGGAAGGAAACAAGTCAGGGGAGCAGGGCAAAAGTGCAGCTCTATCGCTATCGGCGTAAGGGTTAACGCGAAAAAAATATGGGGACTAAGATGAAATCCGAGAGGGGGATAGCGAAAAAATACAAAAAGGGCCGCCGCGCGACAAAAGATTTTGGGAAAAGGTCCAAGAGAAAGTCCCAAAAAAATTATTGTAAAAATCGCTATCACGCCGTGTTAAACTTGACGGACAGAAGTAGGAAGTCGGGGGAAAAAAAAGGGGAACACCGATTGAAAAGTCACGCAAGGGGGAAGAAAATTAGCGGCAGCAGGATTAGCCCAAAAGACGGGAAATGCGAACTGAGTCTAAGTATGAGTGAATTGTTAGTCGGAGCCGTGGTCGTGGCGGGGGGAGGGTGATTCAGTGTGCATCTGCGGACAAACTTGGGGGGAAGGGATAAGCCGGGTGAAGAAGGCGGTCCGGGTAGGGCGGCGAGGGGCAATAAAAGAACCCAGGCAGGGGTACGAAATAAAGGTGGGAGAGTATTTGGTTAAACCAAGTCAGCCTAAAGAGCAAAGTGAAAATGGAGAAACCTGGATCAAACAGGAGATCATCTCGTCGGAGCGGGAGACCACAAGGAATGAAAATTCCGCAACCTAAGTTTTAGACTGGAAAAAACCGAGAAACCCACAACCAGGGTCAATGATCGGAACACACCGTCTTAGATTTTCCAAAAATGGGAAGCCACAGAGTAACGGAACCTACCCGTTGCTTGGGGAATGGGCAGTGTCCAAAGGCGTTCGATCTGAGGAAGGTGGTTTGTGAGTCATTTAAAAGGGGGGAGGGAGTGGCTGGGGCGTAAGGGGAGTTAAAAAAAAACAAGGGACGCAGAAGTTATAAGTGAAGTGGCAAAAAGGCAAACTAATATATTGTGGCTGAGAAGAAGCCCTTAAGTCAAACTAATGGTTCTTCTGATGCAAGGGGGGGGACATGGAAGGGATCACACGTTGAACTATGGCTGAAACTAGGCAATGAAACGAAAAAGGGTAACAGAGGGGGTCGGGGGGGAAAATGCAATCTCAAAAAAACATCAAATTATAGTACATAAGAATCGCGAGAAATTGTACCTAAAGATGAGAAAAAGCCGACCGTGGGAGCTGTGAGATTGCACCCCTTTGAGGCCGCGGGGGCAAGGCGGTAAAATATTTGCATATAGTAAAAAATGGAGGCAAAACAGGATCGAACCGAAATGCGGTATCGCAGAGGACGCACATCGAAAGCAATCATGTCAGATCAAAAAAAACGATTTTGATTCGTTACTTGGAGTTAGCTCTGGAAACAATCGGGGGGTCTAAATCAGAACCAGAGAGTTACCGATCAAAAAAGGTCGTGAAAAACCTTCAACCTATTCCACTAATGCGGTGAGTTCCTAAGGGGGGGGTCTAAATTTCCCAATTTTACCCCTCCCTTCCAAGAAGTTTGAAGCGTGGGTCTACAGACACGCAAGAGGGGAGGGGAAATTCAAAGAGTCCTAACCAGACTCGCCAGGGAATTGAAGAGTACAAATTTCTTCGGTCCTATGGGGGGACTGAAGAGGGGAAGGAAAGGCCTCAAAAAAGTCGGGGTGTACCGGGAGGGAAGGGAGGGTTTGGCTTGGCAGGGGTTTCGTAAAATCTACAAAAGTAAAAAATCGGCAGATAATGAGACAGAAATTTCTCCGTGTTTGGGCTGGCGGTAGAATGAAAGCGCAGAAGGTTGGGTGTATGGAAGGAAGAAACGTCTACAACTTTACAAGGGATGGGGGGGGGGTCGCCCACGGTCTGAAAAAAGAAACGCGTAGGGGATGGGGGGGACCCTCCAGGCCCCTCGGGGAGTTCCAGGGGTGGGGGGTGGAAATTGCTTTCAGCACACCCCCTGGGGAAGTTCTCATTGCTACATGGTCAAGGGTAACTAGCGAAAATGGGGGGTGACGCTCACGCTCCCCTGCTGTCTCTCCGGGGTCAAGCGTAGGGCAAAAAACACCAGGGTCCCGAACGGAGGTAGTTCCCATGGTCCCACTAAAATTGCGGGGTCTAAGGGAACATGAAAGAATCTACTGACCGGGTTAGGAAAAAAGTAAATTTGTTAGGGAAATTGATCGAGCTTGGAGGATCCATGATGAGTAAACCGATCAGGCAGGGAATTAAAGGTGAAAAGAGTATAGTGAAGAAGCGAGACGATTTTGGGACGTTGCGTGACTAACGAAAAAGAGTAGTAACCTCAGGGGGCTCAAAAGAATCTCCCTAAAAAGTTGGACCTCGACTGGAAAAGGGGAAAAAAGACTGGGAGGGGGTCAAAAAAGGTACAAATAGTAAGTCAACGAAACCACAGGGGCCCACAATCAGATAAGCTAGAGGTGGGCACTTTTTAGAAAAGGGTGAAGTCCATGCTGAATCTCGGGGTGGGGGCCGTATAAGGGAGAAGATACGGAGTGGTCGGCAACAACAACAACAATAGAAAGGTATTTAGAATAAAAAAGAATAGGGGAAGTCAACCAGGGGGACGTCGACAGTTCACCGAAAACCCGAAGCGGGTAAGGGGCGAGAAACACCGTAAAAAAACTGACAGGAAATTTGCATCTGACACGGAGGAAATAAGGCCGGGAGGAAGGAAAAAGGGAAGACCTGGAAGGTAAACAAAATTTTCAAGGAGGGGAAAAAAGCTGGGGATTGAAGAAATGAGTTAAATTAACAGAGACCAGGGCCTAAATCGTGGAGGAATGCACACAAAAAAAATCGAATCATGAAAAGAAAAAAATAATGTCTTGAAGGGTAAAGAAAAGGTTTGATCAAGAAGGAAAGACCATACATACACACCTTTTGGGGACTCTGGGAGGAAGACTAGGCAGAGTCGTAGGCGCGTAGGGTGCCGGGGGAAAGGGTCAGTACGTTAGGATTTCATCGAGATATTGGAAAAAAGAAATACGGGAGGGAGGACTTTGGGGGGCCAGCTGAGAAGAAGCGCGAAGTTTAAAATTAAAATAAAAAAAAGGCTATATAAAAAAACGAAGGGAGCTCGTGAAAGGGAAGGACTAAACCGTCGCTGAATTTGGGAGCGGGGGGGGAAAAAAAACCCCAAGAATCGAGCACCTACCTCCCCCAGGGGGGGGGACTGGATAACCAATCCAAAGCGTAGGGAGGAAGTGGGAGAGTGGGACAAAATGAGACACATAACTTATAGTAATTTTTGAAGGTCCGGATAGGAAAAAGGGGAAATGAAACAAAAGGGGGCTGAGCGTGACGCACAAAACCGCATAAAGTGAGAGGAAAATGGCAGCTAAATGGCTCTTGTGGGATCTAAACTATAAAAAAAGAGTTGCCAAAGCCACCGACTGGGGAAAGGGTAGAATATTTGGGGGAGGAAGGATCCTAATTAGGGCAAGAGAAAGATGAGGGAAACCGCATCTACTTATGGACCAGAAAGGATTCGACTGAGAGGTAGGTCGCTGCATTACACTCCGCGAAACTCCAAGTCGGGGAAAGCCAAGAATGTAGTAGAACTTCGCTCCGCTAGGATTAACCCGTACCGGACCTTTGAGGGTAATTGGGAGGGGGCAGTGAAGGGGGCCAGTGTGGAAGGGGAGGGGAGCTGCCAAGGATTACTGGAACTGAACGATGCTGAAACCGATCATGCACAAAGACGGCAAACCCCTATTCTCAAAGGATAGGAAAGTAGATTAGATCGCGAGAGGCCTGGAAAAAAGAGAGATGCAAAGGTCTAAACAAAATTTTCCCTTTCCGTCTGCATGGAAGCATAGGCCCAGGAAAAAAAAAGGAACGAGAACGCGCTCGCCAATCGTAAGATCGGCAAAGGGGCATGGCGATCAAGATCAGGAGCCAGGGTACGCTGAAACGCGCTGCTCGTCTGGCTCGCGATGGGATTTCTGGAAAATAAATGAACTTTGCGGTGCAATTGATCGATTCAAAGTGCCAAAGTGCTAACACGACGATCAGGGGAACCCGGTAAAATCCATGGAGAAGAATTGGGTGATTAAGGGGGGGGAAGAAAAGACCGGCATAGTTTTTTCTTTGTCCGGGTGCACAAAGGGGGGGAACACTTAGAAAAGATGTAAGCAAGAATTGGCTGGCGGAAAAAACAGAAACTGAAAAAAAGGTCAGCCAAATGAAAAGTTGTGGCATCAACCCCAAAGAAAAAGGAACGAAAAAAAAGCGCAGGGAGGGAGAAACAATTGCAACTGCACCTACAACGGCTCAAGGACTCGTTTAAAGGGACAAGGGTGGTTGTGTACATCTAAAACCGACGTGGGTGTAAATCAATAGGGAACAAGTTGCAAACTATGTAGGGAGGAAGATCTAAAGGAGTGATTATCCGCCAATGCTGACGACGAAGGGGAGTTAGCGGCGGGAAGGAATGTACGTCTTCCAGTGGGAACAGCAAAGGGGGAAAAGAGAGGAGGGGGGAATCTAGTCAAAGAGTGTAAAAAATCAAAAGGTGACGTACCCCACGTGACGAGGGAGAAAAACAGTCAGGGGGCACCCGTCTTTTCAAGGGAGGGAATACAACGGAAAACGGGGAAAAAATTGAGCGAGAAAAAAAGTTGAGGAAAACACGACCGCTCAGCAAGAAAAACGGGAGAAGACGACAAAGGAAGAACAAAGGGATATTGCACTGGAACCAATTGAAGTGGCCTTCTCATCACGGATGGAGAATGTACGGCTATGGGCAAACGCGGCCAGCACTGGTCATCTCATATCGACCGAAAAAAATTATGAGCGCACGCCTAGTAAGAGACTCTGTTCGAGTCGCTAATTACACGGGAAAAAAAAGTACTATATTACTTGCATCGTTTAAAACTACTTTTCGAGAAGAATGCCAGGAATAGCATGTGTCTAGGAAGGAAAAAGCTCGGACTGGGATGGGGAACTTACAAGGAAGGGGAAAAAGGGGACCATGCACTTGGTCTTCCCGTCATGCTCGTGACGATCAGGGACTAAAGAGAAAAAACCCGTCCGGGCGGAGCAACAATAGGTGGAGATCGGAACCCAGACGGTAAAGAACTAACGGGGTGCGGAAAAAGGGACGGAAAAAGCGGGAACCTCCTTCAGGCGAGAAGGGGGTTGGACCATTCTGAGCGAGGGCAAAGTTTTGGGACTGGAGGCTGCGTGGGGTGTTCAGGTGGAAGGAGAGAAAGCATCAGCTTCAAAAAAAAAGACGCCTGAAGAAAAAGCCCACGGCGAGGAGGGAGTGGAAGAGCAAATATGTCAAAAATACCATGAGCCACAGGGCACACTCGTCGGCGAAATAAGGGGAGGGAAAGTTCCGGGGAAGGAAAGGACTGTAATTTTTTTGGACCGTGGGTCTGAGAGGGTCGGGCAAAGGCCTGCAAAAAAAAAAAGACCAAGTGCAAGACATGAACAATCGAGGGTGGTGTCAATCTGCCGCGACAGCTTCAGCCGTCAAAGGAAATAAAGAATAAAAATTCTGCTCCATAACAGACATTCCCAAAAACCCGAAAGCAAAAAAACGCGAGTGAGTACGGCAGACAGAGATTCTCATAGCGCAGAAGCATAACGGTGCGCATTACGGGAATGACTGAGACAGGTGGGGGCCCAAAAGTCCGGGTGTGAAGAGGAACGTGAATTCTTCTTCGTGGACGGAACTATTACATGTCACAAAAACGGATAAATCCCCGAATTAAACACTCAGCCAAGGTGTCTTCGGGGAAGAGGTAGTCAACAAGGTAGAAGGACTAGCGCTCTTGGTAATGGTCCTAATCGATGTTCGTGTCACTTTCGATAGTCTGCAACTGTGTTCAGAAGAGAGAAAACTCTTCAAAGCTGAGGGGAGGGGGGACGGGGGGGTGAAACACTGTGCTTTCAATCGTCAGGGAACTATCTGGTGTATGGAAATTCTGCCCACGACAACAGAAAGTGTAAATGTGCTACGGGCTTATGCTGAACGGCTCCGCCGGCCGGTCAGGGTCGGCTGACGGGGAAGAGGAAGTTGCAGATGGAAAACTAAGAAACAAAGCGGGCTCACGGAATAAAATGTGCAGAATTCAAGCGAAAGCAGATACAAAGAAGAAACCAAAACGACGCAAGGGGAGGAGCATAACACGCCAACACTTGAGCCGCAGAGAAAAAAAGGCTAGGGGAAGGGAAAGTCGAGAACGGTTTAAAGAGCACACGGCAAGGATCAAGTTCAGGCTCCATAGGCTGCTACCCGTGGCGGGAACATGATTACTCAAGGGGACTCATGACAAACTCCGCCACGCTGGAGGCGTCATCGGAAGTCATTCCACAGAAATACGAAAGCTGAAAGGACCAAAGCGGGTGAGAATAATTTTCCAGAGGATCGTGGAGGACATCAAAAAACAACTGAGCAAGCTCGGTCAGGCGGGGACACGGGAAAGAAAGGGAAGGTAACAAACAAAAAAGACGGGTAAACAATTGGAAAAAAAGAAACGCTCCAACGGTTCGCGAGGGGTGTAAGGGTATCGAGGGGGATAACAACGGTGGGGTAGGGGACGTGAGTAAAAGAGATCGCGCCCTTAAGTACCCCAGTTACTATCCCTCGAGCAGAGGAGAGGCGAACAAAACGGCCCGTGGGGCGTTCTGGGGATTGGGGGAAGCGGGCCTGGGATTTGGTATGGGTCACCAAGCTCAGGGAAAGAAGAAAAAACCGGGGAGCCCGGTGTGCTAAAAATATTGACTGATATCAGTAGAATCAACGACGGAGGGAACTAACCCCTCAAAAGGGTAGCATACTTAAGTTCGAAAGAAAAAAAAACCTCATGATAAAACAGCGCAAAACCAGGAGGGGGGTCCAACGTCAAAAAAGAGATCGCAAGGCGTAATCATGCGAACCCTGAGTGCATGTGTGACAGCGCAAGGTGGCCGTCACTCTGAGAATTATGGTGAGTTAAAAGGGGGTGTTGGACAATTTTCCAACGAGGTGGTGGGCGGACATGACTGGAGCTAGAGGGAGGGCGGGAAAAAAGAAAGCGCAATCATATAAGGCTTCAGTGGCAAGGCCAAAAGCTCAGGACGTCTCCGCGCGTGATACACTAGATAGACCTTGTTAAGAAACGAGTAATCTGTTCTGAGAGAAAGGGACCGGGGTTCCAGTAACGCTCAGGGTGACATCAATGACGAAATCGAGGGAAGACGAATGGAAAATGGCAAGGGGAAATTGGGAAAAAAGAAATTGTATAAGCTTTGAACGGAAAAAATCGTCCGAGCAGCGTAGAGTAGACATAATGTCAGCCGTCACAGCTCGGGGAAGTGTAAAGACGAATATTGAAAAGGCGAAAGGGGCCGTACGGCTAATAAGGCCGGAGAAAAAGCTGGGAAAGTTCGCGAGTTGAAGTGAGATGGAAGAGATAAGGACGGGAGAAAAGGAAACTCTACGTAAGAGTGGCCGCATAAAGCAGAATAATATACGGGCGAACGAATCCATTGAGATACGGGGGAAGTGCCGCAACAGTATGGGAGGATTAGGTGTGAAAGAGGCCATACAGGTGAAGAAGTAGGCAAATCACGTTTCTTCGCAGGAGCACGCTCTGATAAGGCACACTCCGGCTAAGGACTCCAATACAAGAAAGCCAATAAACAAGGAAAAAAGTTCGGTTGGCGCGGGAAAATATCTATATGGATATTATAAAGCAAAAAGTCGGGTTGAATCGTGTGGTTCTGAAGCAATAAGAGGGGTCGGCTCTCCATGCAAGGAGCTCCCTAAAAAACCTCGAAATGAATGGGAATCTGAGACGACTTTCGCTGTGCGGTTCCAAGAACTAGAAAGCCTACGGGGGAATACAACGGGGGGTAGGACAAGCATAAACTAAGGAATACTCTGTGACGAACGGGGGACGTAAAGGCTGTAGAAAATCGGGTTAACACGGCGATGCAATTTCGGGTGGCAAGAAAAAGTGGTGGCACGGGAAATGCAAAGGAGGACTATCTGGCCCATCCGAAGGGGCCCAACTCCTCACCGTTACTAAGAAAGACATCGGGTGTGGGGCTGAAATGTCCGCTTCAAGCATCGCAGAAGTCATGTCTCTCGCAGAAAGGTTGGGGGGAAAGCTGGGGGGACAGGAGAACAAACCTGAGCAAAAATTACCCTTTCGTGGGAAGGGCAACAGGGCCGTTTTCGGACAATGTTAGGGAAAAAAAAGGGTCGAAGAACGCTTGGTTCATACAGAAAGAAGGGCTGGGGTTGGGGGTGAATGTGCTGTTGAAAAAAAAGAAAGTAGGGTAAGCCGTTCAGGGCCTTTTTACTTGTAAGAATGCGAAGGGGACGAGACCGCGGGGAGTCTTGGCAAAGTACAGCAAATAGGAACCCGAAGCGACTGAAGGAAACGGGAAACGAAGGTTCGTCGGGGGACGGGTGGGGCGGGGGGGGGGGGGGGGTGGGGGGGGGGTACAGGGGGGGGGGGGGGGGGGGGGGGGGGGGGGAGTGGGGGGTGGGGGGGAGGGGTGGGGGGAGTGGGGGGGGCGGGGGGGGGGCGGGGGGGGGTTGGGGGCGCGGTCTGGGGGGAAGGGTGGGGGGGGGTTTGGGGGGGGGGGGGGGGGGTGTTTGGGGGGGGGGGGGGGGGGGGAAATGGTGGTTCCGGGGGGGGGGGCGGACGGGGTGTTGTGCAACTTCATATATCGCGGCGCGTTCCTTTTCGTCTTCGTTCGCACGTTTCTCCCCCCTTCCCCTCCCCTCCACCTCGCCTTACTCTACCTACCACGAGCCCTCTTTTGTAAGAAACTACACCTTTCCCCTCCGTTGTCGTCCGCTCCCTACATTCTTCTGACTTCCCCTTCAGCTTTGTCGTTACTGCTTCGCTCCCTGTTCCCCTCCCTCCCCATTCTCATTCGCCACGTGCGTGATTCCTGCCTTCAAGGATTTTATCTTTTGTTCGCCCGTTACGCCCTCGGAACAGATAAGGGCATACCCTTCAGTAAAGAAAACATAAGTCCAAGGGCGGGGGGGGGGGAGGATCGTGGGCACGAGTTTGTCGACGTTACTTCGGACAGAGCTGGGGATTCTCTAAATCAAGGGTCTTTTCGTAGAGAAAGGAGGAAGAGATTTGCATCACACCCCTCAGGTTCGTGCTGAAGCAAAAGAGGTTAGGTTGTTGTTGCGCGGGGTGGTGTGCGAAAAGGAAGTACGGGTATAAGGGGGGGAAGGAGAGTGGGGTAGAAAACGAAAACAGGGCCGCAAAGACCGTTTGGGAAAATCTCTAACCATGCATAAGAGGGGACCGATGTCGGATATAGCTAAAGATGGGGGGGGGGCAACCAGTTTTTATGTCTCGGAATCGTAGAAAGCACGGGCCCCCAGAGCTCTTGCCGCCAAAGCAATGTCAATGCGCAATACGAAACTCGTGTGAAGAAACGTTGTGACAGTCTCAATCTTCGGGATTCCACTTGAGGGCAGGCTAGTCGTTACCTCCGACGGTTTCATAGAAAACAAAAAAGAGTCTAGGAGTACAGGGGAGACGTCCTGGCCGCCCGCCTGGAGCTTACGATAGAAACGTACTGACAAGTACGCGTGTAAAGGCACCAAATTTTTCAGCAGAGCAAACCCGGGGAATTTGAATGGTGGGTGTTACGATGGGGTTGAACTCCATATTCAGTCAGTGAGCGCAATCAAAAAAACCCCAGCCCCGTCGTGCCCCTCTTCTGCTCTTAGCGTCGGAGGAATAAAGCGCGTTCCCTTTTTCCCCTCCTTGTTCTCCTACAACGGTGGCTAAAAAATCGTCAGAAATAGCACGCAAACTGATGATTGTCTTGTCTGGAGAGAGCGGATGGGCAAGGCGCATCGGTTCCACATTGTGGGTTCAAGCGGGAGAACCATGGGAGTCACGAGAAAAAGGGACAGGCACGTCTTGCTGCTAGAGATGAGGAGAAAAAATGAATGATAAGGAACCAAGCATTCTCTCGACTCTGGAAAGGGGGGTGCAGATCGCCAAGCTTAAATGGTGACTTTAAGGAAGAAAACAAACGGGTAAATGTTACGGGACACTTTTCCTCTAGCTTCGGATCCTTCATCATGGGGGGTCTGTCGGGGCTTCTACGCAAAACAAAGTGTGCCTGTGGAAAGGGTGAATCTGCTCGCCTGGTTGCTAACTGAAAGCTGCAGAAGGAGAGGGCCACGCTGGCTCTGAAAAGGGGTTCTGGAGTACGTGATATGAGTACGGGTGAACTCAGAGAAAATCGTGCATGTCGAAGGCGGAGAAGGGTCATGTAGACTTTCCGTTTGGATAAGCTTTACTTTCAAAACGGCGCCGCGATGATGCGAAGTGCCGCTTCGGTTGGGGGTCATGTGGGGTATCCGGATGAGGACTGAGGTAATTGATGTCGGGGAGTGTCAGGGGAAAGGTTTCGGTGTCGGGGGGGTCCTAGGCAGGCGGACTTAATGGGTGTCACTTGATTATAAAAAGGCTTAGCTGGGATCGTCCTTGTCGCTGAAAGATTTGGAGCCCACAAAAGCAAACACGGTCGCGCTTCGTGGACAGAAAAAAAAGGCAAAGTGCTAAAAAAACCGGGTGTGCAAGGAACGTTGATTGGCGGGGGGGATGAAGTACGCGAGCCGCTCTTCAAGGGACTGACCATGCTAAGACGTTGCTGGACCCGTGGGAAAAATAGAGGTCCCGAGGGAGTCAGGCCCATGACCTCGATGATGCATGGGGTATCGCGGGTGCGGTTGTTCTTTGAGAAGAGAAGGAATATCACGACGCAAGGGGGCCTCCTGGGGGGGGGGGGGGGGGGGGGGGGGGGAAGGGGGTGGGGGAGGGGAGGGGGGGCTGGGGGAGAGTGAGATGGACT
>Ga0179593_1546397_pt1 | contig 16294 bp, 17 predicted proteins | sample CZODoug2_1_08_16_FD_185931 | JGI IMG/M metagenome (GOLD analysis project Ga0179593, IMG submission 185931) | Vadose zone soil fungal communities from Angelo Coast Range Reserve, California, USA - CZODoug2_1_08_16fungal (PacBio error correction) | ecosystem: Environmental > Terrestrial > Soil >...
ATAAGGAGGAGAAATCACGGGGACGAGAGACTTTGAAAAACGTTTTGGGCGAGTGCAAAGGGGGAATAGTGGGAAAAAATTACAAAGAGCATATTTCGGATGTGTTGACGCAATTCTGGAGCTACGCCAGAACACCCAGAATAGAAAGGGCACATTGGAAATCTTGAAAACCGAATTACAGGAACAACCGGCCGTCCGTCACACACGGGCGCCCGAACTGTCACCAACGATTGGGATAAGAATAAGATTAGGAAAATAAAGAAAAAAACTGTGAATAGCGGGAAAAAGGAACCCAAAACGAAAAAAGTCGCGCGGAACGCATGGCAGCCGCCAAAGCACATAGCAAACAACGAAAGAATAAGGCCGAAACTACATTCTGAAATATTTCACGGGATGGGAACGTCTCCCAGATCCGCATAGGAAGGCAGAAGACTTGATAGAAAGAGGAAACTTCTTCAACGAAGGGTATTGAAGAGGCAGTGTCAAACTTGCCTGCGAGAGGAGGGTCCAACCACTTGTGTCGGGATCGGCAGGGAAGACGGGAGGGGAAAAGAAGCCGGTGGTGCTGACACTTCAATCAAACTTCTAAAGAAGGCGTAATGAAATGTTCGAAGCTCTTGAAGAAAAGAAAGACGCGAGAAGACAGTACACGGCAGGAAAAACGCCCGGTAGACGAGGGAGGGCGAAAAACCGAAGGTCAAAAAAACGATCACAAATGCAAAAAGTCTCATAGCGCGGAAAATCGAGGCAGCAGCATTTCGCCATCAATAACCGGAGGGGGTGGGAGAAGGCCCGATCCCAAAAGGGGAAATAGGGAGGAGGTGGGTAGCTTTCTTGACAAGACACTTGCCAACTTCAAAGACAAATCCGAAAAACATCGATAGAATATCTCAGAGAAAAAACAGAGAAGTAAAAAAAATGAATCTCGTGTCGTTGGCATGGGGACGCTAGCAGAGTGGGACAAGAAAAACGCGAAAAACTATACGCGCTAGGTGCGTGGAGGGACACGCACTTTCGGCCATCGAATCTTAGTTTGATTAGGACGGAGAGAAAAAGATCAAACTGTCGAGATGGGAAGCCAGAAACAGGTGGACACTGAAGGATTCTACCGGACTCAAAAAAAAAGACAAAAAAACAAAGAGACGGCGACTTACAGCCGCCGCCAAGAGACAGATAGGAAGAGGGAATCAACACGACAGGGGAATCAATTCGAGGAGGCGTATGCGTCATTGTAAATACTTAGAAAAACTAAGGCTCAGGAGAAGTAAAGAAAGAAAACTTTCCGTGGGAGAGAACGACTCTAACAAAAACGAAACACTTTGTTAGTTGGGATGTGAAATTGACTGTACTCGAGGAGTATTCGCCGATGGATCTGGAACGCCTGTTACAGACAAAGAGGGGAAAACAAGTCTGGGGAGCGAAAGGGAGACGTTCTCTGCCAGAGCGAGGCGAAAAGTATCAGAGGCACGACGCCGACGGTCACGGAGTTCAAATTGATATTCCTGGAGTACAGGTAGTGGGGAACAATATCGTGAGGATAGCTTAAGGAAGGGACGGAGACCGTGCCTGGACCTGAAGGGTGTAATGGGAGCGAGACGTTTCGGCAAGATGCAATGGAACAAAGGGGGAAGAAACGAATTGTATTCTGAGGCTATAAAGATGAGAATTGAAAAAACTCGAGTGCGAAGCTGTACGCGTGGAAAGGTGCCACTGGATCAAGGGAAAACAGGGGGGAAAATCGAGGAAGGACATATTCCGTGTACGGATGGAAGACCGGGTGTGCAACCCTAGTTCATTCCCAGGAAGAAGACAGAACAGCCTAAGAAAGTCCTAGAACGCTCCACGAAAGGAAAAGGGTAGGGGAACGATCACCAATCTGGCTAAGGGCGTGGGATAGGGGCGATGCGATTCCAGATCTGAAAAGCAACGATCAAAAGGAAAAGACCTCGGGGTAGAACTGCGAATGCCCGCCCGTAACAAATTGGAGGTCTCAGAGAAAACGATAAAAGTAGCGGTAAGGAGAGCGTCAAAAAGCCGACGCAATCGTGACCTGCAGCAAGCCGCGAGGGCACTGGGCAATCGCCTCTATGAATAGCAGATCTGCCGTCAAAGAGAGGGTCCGAAAGTGAAAATTAGGACGGTGTGCGCCAGTGAAATGTTGTAACACTCGAGGTGAAGATAGAGGAGATCCCAAAAATGAAAGAAAGAATGGGACCTCCTGATATACAAGAGAAACGTGGGAACAGGAAGGGGAAGGATGTCCATAGTTCCTCCTAAAAGAAGAGAGAAAAAAAAATAGCCAAAAAAAATCTTCGTAACCCAGTGGGAGGGGAGGTCCCAGGGGGAGGAAGGAACCTGAGGTTTGCGGGATCGGAAGAAATAGAGGATTTCTTGGGCGCGGCGCCCATGGAGGAAAAGTGGACGAGAGGCAGGAAAAAACGTTGGAGAAGTGAAGAAGGAATTCACTGGCCCGAAAAACGGCTCGCGTAGGAAAGGGTGAAACAAGGAAATGACGAAAGTGGTGATAAGGCTCTGATCGGCGTGCCATGCCTTCGTGCGGGAAGAGAGATACGAACAACAAGAGGAGAGAAGTGTTCAAGGGGAACGCAGACAAGAGCAAACAAAAATGGCTGAATTCAGCAGAAAAAACCCAAGGGGAGAAGGACTGAATTGCTAACCCTACCGTCAAACACGCTCAAAAAGAGAAAGAAAAGAGAGCTAGAAAGGGGACAACAAACGCCCATTAATATAAGCTCCCAACAACCTCCATCGACGAAAAAGGTCAGATCAGGGAGGGGCAATCAGAAGGGGGTTACAACTACACTGCGTGGTCATCCCGGTTGAATTACTGTATGACCTGTGGAAGGGAGAGGGAAGGTCCACGGGTAATAAGTCCCAAAGGGGAGTGCGGAGAGCACTAATGTGAGTAAGGGACATGTGGGGAAAAACAGGTTTGGGGGAGATGGGGAAGGGAAGGTTCAACACGTATAACTTACCGGTGCAGTCCAAAATGGGGGAGGGGAAGAAGACAGGCCTCAGGAAGGGGAGGATAAAAGGAGAGAAGAGACTGCGCGAGGGAGAGGTGGGGAACAGTTGGCGATCCTTACAAGTGGACGAGCAATCGAAACAAAGATGGGAAAAAGGGGGGGGGAATTGACCTTAAAAAATCTCATCACTAAAGATCGAAGCAAGACAATGCCCGAAAACTGCAGGCGAAAGATGGGTAGAGGGGAAATTTTCGGGAACACACGGTGACGAAGGACGAACCGTCCGCGGGAAGGGGAAGGGGAGGAAAAGACGGACAACAGAACGCGAGGAGAGAGCGATTAGAAAAAAGAGAAAAATCAGCAACGAGGGCGCAGGTGATCTTGTAGGGGGAGGAAATTGGAGCGGAATGACTACGGACTCTAATGAGTTCAGTCATCGGGAAAGCGGAAGAAAAAAAGAAAAAGATAAAGCCTCGCTACTGATCTGACGACGGGGCGGGGGGAAAAAAATTGAAAAAAAAATGGCTCTTTGCCAGCAGAAAGAGAGACGCCAGTCAGGGGGCTCTCATTAAGGTATCTTTATACCCAGAAGCAAAGAAAGAAACTTGGACCTTGGGTTCCCTGACGAGAAAAAAAAAATCTCCATCGAAACACAAGGAAAAAGGGACAGTCAAACACGGAAGAGAAAACTAAGGAACCACGGGCAATTCAGAAGTTCACACTAGGGAAACAAATCCAGGGAAAAGAAAAAGGTAAACGCGAGGAACGATTGCCCCCAGAAGGGAACGAAAGGAAGGGGAGGGAGAACTAGCAGTCACCTCCTTGGAGAACGGAAAGGAAGAGCGCTGTAAACGCGACACGCAATATGACGCCGAAGACTTACTTCGAAAAACTGTAAGAGGATCAGGGACTTTCGCACTTGCAACTCGGAGAGAATAAAAGGAAGGGGTGTCTGGGGTCAGTGATCTGATGAAAGAGAGGCTTATACCGCCGTCCATCACCCTCCGCCGATCCGGAAGCTGTATGACGAAGATAGAGGGTGAGGCCGAAGAGAGAGAACAAGTAGGAGGATGGTAAAGCCGTCTCGAGGAGGGACGAGGGGGGGGACATAAATAGTGAGAATCTAAGATAACCAAAGGGCTTTTCAGAAAAAAAATAGAGGGGACGCAGAGTCCAACCAGAGAACAGTACGAGGGCAGAAGACTCCACGAAACCATTCAGAGCGTGATACAGGAGGAGAGGACTTTAAAATGGGAAAAACTCAAGTGCGCCCAAAAACGCGAGCAAAGATTTCGAGATGACAAGTCTCAACAAAACCAAGGGAAAAGAAGAGAATAGAGAAGAGTTCGTGCAGACGAGAGTTCAAAGAATCAAGAACGCAAAACCGCAAAGGAAAGCTTTGAGCGTTGGAAAAAATTACGGATCAGAAGAAGGGGATGGGATGCGCAATGGTAGACAGCTATGGTTCGATGAGGGAGAGAGAAATTGGAAAACTTGACAGAATTTAGGGAGGGCAGGTTGCCCGAAGATGGGGTCATCTTGAATAGACATCGAGAAAAAATCCGGGCAGATTAGGGAAAGAAAAGAGATGATGGAAGTCATTCGACGGCTTCTATAGGGCGGACGGCAAGAGTAATCTTCGAGCCAAACTCTCTTCCTAAAAAAAAGGCCGATCCCGAACACACGTTTAAGCTCAAGAAAAAACTTGGAGAAAAGAAGAAATCCGGAAACAGTTGCGTGGGGGAATGGCCTATGGCTAGGGACAGGCGATAAAGGTAAGAATATTGAAAAGGGAAAGCAAGAAAATCATGCATGTGATTCCGGGGCGCATAGGCTTTAGCTCGGCGCAAGGCGGCAGGCGGATGGATCAGAAGACACGAGGGGGGGAAGTCAAGTGGCACGGGGGAGAGGTGGCAGGGGACTTCAAGTCGTGTGAACTAATATCTGCTGGAAAGGCCATGCATGGGAATGAGGGGGAAGGAACTGGAACTGGAGTTTAGGGGTCGGGAGGTATTTTGACAAGTACAAAAGAAAATGAGAACGGAGAGGCCTCAAGTCTGCCAATGTGAGACGACAAAAAGACAAAGCAAATGTCCTGCTGAAAAGGGGGGGGAAAGGGGGAAACGCGACAAAAAACGGGGTGGGAGGGTTCGTCCCGTGTACGAGGGGGACTGAGGGGGTCGGAACCCGCGACTGGGCATTCAATCGACGATACGAAAAAGGAAAAAGAGGGGGCCGCGAAGTCCACCGGCCCTCCACAAAAGGGACAAAATGCACAGGAAAGAGGGACGTGGCGGGCGTGGTCTCACTAGGCGCTAGGCATTGGATGGGTAGGAGGGGCCCGGATCTCGCCATAAAAGGGCGAAAGAATTGCGACACCAGGAACATTGCCTCGCCACGGGAAAGGATCCTGCGTAGCCTAAGGCCCAAACCATGGTACGCGGTCGACAAGGTAGAAAGGCGGCAAGTGACGAAAAGACAAACGGAGCTTTGATACGTAAACATTCATGTTCTTGAAAAAATAGACCTCGAGCAGGGGCAAGAAGGAGAAAATGTCAAAGTTAGGGAGGAATCAAAAACGTTATGGACTATCTCCGGGGAAATGTGACCATAAAGAAGAAAGAACCACGTGAAAAAAAGGAAATATGGACCGGATTGAGATATAACCGAAGCGGGGCAAACCGGAAAAGGGGGGGGAATTGATGGGATACAGGACCTAGGTAGAGGCAGCCAAGGAGCGGCGCAAAAGGGGGACTTTGTCGGCAACAAAAACCACCGTCGTAGTCCTCGGGTTTACTTGAAGAGGTTGGCGTAGTGAGGATGGGGGCACAGAAGGAGAAAGTGAATGAGGGAGATGGCAAGATCTGCGTGGAGGGAGGCCACTAGAATGTCCAAACGTTCGATAGCCAGAGAGGAGACAGATAGAGAGACTACAGAATGGGAGAGCAAAAAAGCTCTGATCGCGTGAAATGCCGGCTTGCTGAATAAAAGATCCAAAATTAGGAGGAAGGAAAAAGAGAGGTATCCAACGCATGCATGACGCCGAAGAGGGGGGAGATCAAAAAAGGGGAATCTTTATATAGCAAGTACGAGCGTCTTTTCAGAAACGGGACGAGGACACAAGACACCCGACCCTCCAACGATCAGAAGGGAGAATCCTAGAGAACCTGGGAAACGGACAGAAAAGAAAAGACTATCATCTCTCTCCACGAAGACGAAAACGACCAGGGAGGAAAAATTATCCATCCAGGGGAAATCGGAAAATGGGGGGTTGGTTAAAGAACTCGCGTGCTCTGAAAACGGCCTTCGCCTGGCCTGGGGGAGGAAAGAAGAAAAGCAATCTCAAGTTCCGTTCCCTCACGCTTGAAGGGGGTCGGTATCGGGAGAATCGGGGCGCATACTGGGAGGGAAACAGGGGGGAGATGAACGATGTCTTATATCTGGAAAATGGGCAGCCAGCACTGAGAAACAAAGAATGGCTGGGGAACTGGCGATCGATGAGGACGCAGCGTTGCTATGTGGACACAGAAAGGGGGAAGATCAGGACAACCGAAGACAAGCGAGGATGGAAAAAGGATGGGGGGAAGACCGGGCAACCGAAAAACTCACGATAGAGCGATGCAGCTGGAATGGGGTACTAGAGCGGAAACGTGGCGTACGACCACCCCTTAGGAAAAGGAGAAAGGAAAAAAAAAATGGGCCGCATAAAAAAGATCGTACGGGAAGTGGCAGAAGATAGAGCTCATCACAACCAAGCAAAAAAGAGAAAACGCCATAGGAAAAGAGCTTCGAGATTCTGGGCCCACAACGGGGGACGAGTAAGGTGAGCCTGTGCGGACTACGGATCCTCTTGGAATGTCCGTCGGGGGCAATCCGGGCGAAAAAACAGTAAATAGTCAAAAGAGATAGATCTGAAACGAGATACGGTCACTAAAAAACTTGGGGACAGTGAAGTGGAAATTTTTCCAACACGTACCGCGGGAACATATTGAAAGAGGGGGGGAAATTCTTAATTTATTCAAGACGCCAGCAAGGAGACAAAGCCTGGTGTTTCAAAGCAACGAACCGAATAACGACACCTAAGGTCCATTGACACGTGCGCCGAACGGAGGGACAAAATGGAAAGGGGAGAAAGGCACAAAAGACAGACTACTCGCGAAATCCAATGAAAAAGAGGTAAAAGAAAGTGCTCCAGCGCCGAAAACGACTGCAAAAAATCGCCGCATCCAAGAATTAAATAGGGGAAGGGCGGAAAGCAGGTCATAGCCAAGCATCTTACGGGCCGATACGGGAAAGAAAAAGAGGAGATCTTCGGAAGAACACCAAAGGGGGGGCCGGATCATCGCTTGCAAAGTCCGAGTCCAGGCGAAATGTTGCGGTAGATAGGCGGAGCCTGGGTGCTGAAACTCCATCCCTCCGCGCCCTTAGAGCTTCTCAGCAGACGCAGGAATGAATGTCGCTACGATCAACATTCAGGGCCGCCAAGTACGGAGGAAGAAGCGAGGAAAGGGGGGAGAGAGGTCAAGCCTCACAGAGAACGAGAAAGCAAGAAAGAGAACGGGCTTTCATCTCGCAGAGGACCGGAACAAAGGAGTATTGAAACCTTCGCCAGTACCAGCGTCGGGGTTGGAAGAGCCGCAAAAGTCCTCGAAAAAGACGGCGGAAAGAAAGGGGATATTTTGGCGCGTTCTTGATAGGGCATGCCAAGAGAATCGAGGACGCAAAGACTCTACGATGACGGGGGCGCTCTCAACAAGGAAAGGAAGAGAGAGAATAAAACGAAAGATTCGTTGGGCGGAAGGGGCAGGAAGCATAGCACCTAAAAAAACGACATCCTGTATCACAAAGGGGAATGGAGGGACAGGGGGGAGTACCGAAGGAGTCTAGGGGGAGGGGGGGCGCAGAGGGCAAGACTCGAGGTCCTGCAGCTGAAAAAAGTTGGGGCAGTAATTCTTAGAATTCAACGTTTCTCAAGAAGTTCGGCAAGGGGAAAGCTCCAAAAGTATACCGGAGTCTACAAAGAAACGGAAAAGACTGAAGGAGAGGACTCGCCTCACTACGAAAGAAAACCATGGAGATCGCTGGGAGGAATGAGGAGGAGGGAGGGAAGCGCCAGAAGCGCGCGGCAGTCATCCCTCTCATGATATCCACCAAAAAAAAACCGTGAACTCGAGAAAAAAGGCAGAAATCCGGAACCAAGTTAAAGTAATGGCCGAAGGGAGAGGACGGAGAGCAATGAGAGGCTTAAGTCTTGTGACGAAGTTGAGCCGAAAAGAGGAAATGTCTTCAGGACGAAGTGTGGGCGCTCGTTCAAGCCGAAAAGCTGGAGCAAATAGGTGGAGAAACTGGGGGGGAAAGGAAAAAATCTGTGAATTAGAACAGTCGTCACCTTTATTGCTAGAGGACTGGATGCGATGGGACGGCAGGTGGGAACGCCCTGCACTGACCTGAAGGGAGGGGTAGAAGACGGCAAGATCAATGGAACCCAATGTCCGGGTTAACAGATAAAAGACAGAATGGAGCGCAAAAATCCTAATATTCGCTCAGCGGTGCATCAGGGAAAAAGGTAGACCACTTGCACAACAAAACAGGGGGGAAAAAGGAATGCAGAATAGCGGGACGATTTCACCTTTTCGTCGCAAAGTTAAAGGGAAAAGACGAGGGGGACAGAAAAAAGGGGACGATACGGGAAGAAGAGCCAAAACTACAAGAAGGGGGACAGAAGAACCTGCAAGCATAGTGAACGGGGATGAGTGGGTCAAAAAACTGTAGTAATCAAAAAAAAGGAGGCTAAAGGGCGGCCGAGCCCACTCCCGTCGATACCGGAAGGGAAAAAAGATGGTAACGGCGAGGCCGAAGGTTCCACCTTGGAATAGCTCCAGTGTGAAAAGAACGGCCACAAAAAAGGAATTGAGCGACGAAGACGTAGTGCGGAGCCGTCTGGAAAGGTCAGGAACAGGAAAGCAGAAAAGCACTGATGAAACACTTGGTTGAGGGGGAGGAAAAAATAGGACATCATCGGGGAAGGACGAGCGATCGCAAATGATGTCCAGTCTGGGAGATAAGGGAAAGTGCGGGCACGCCCGTCACGTTGAGAATCTTTCCAAGAAGGCCATCCACAGATCTACTTACCCTGTCCAAATGAGATACCGCGAAGGGGTGGGCACCCGGAAGCGATGATGGAGACAAGATGGAGAGGAAAAAAACGACAAAAACGTGTCTTCTAAAAAAGGGAGATTGGCAAAAGAGGGGTGATTTGAAGCTTCAGGGGAAGGAGGGGGAGTAGGAGGTGGGCGGCGAAGATGACGTGCACTGCGAGAGCCCAAAATGCGGATATGTGGAGAAAAGGGGTCGTCGGGTCCAATTAGAAAGAGGACCAGGGGGAAATCGGCTCGGGTACTTTCTGCCAAAAAAGCATGGCATTAGGAATTGTGAACAAAAGGGAGCTGATCTGCGTTACTGCTTGAAAGAGCTCAACAACAAAGTAGCAAAAAAAAACAGAGGAACAGCGATCATAGCATGTTTGCTGGAGACAACAGGGAGGAAATGAGAGGAGGAGAATTGCAACAGCCGGCTTTTCCTCAAAAAGGGAGAAGGAAAGGGGGGAAAGGGTGGAAACCGAGATCCAACGTCATGACTTAAAAACACGAATATGACAAAGCAATGATCAAGAGCCCAAGAGACTACTCAACCTCCACGGGCCGAACAAGTGAAATAAGCTCAACCAAGCGAAGGGTTGGGTCGACGAACGCGAGGGAGGAAGGAGGTTAAAGCCGGAATCAGGGGAAGAGTACTAGGAGCATATCCGGGTGCAGAGTTAGCGCAAAGAAAGGGACGTACATATACTGCTTTCCATGGGATGAAACGATGTCCCGTATCTCTTCCACGGAAAGCGGAGGAAAAAGGGGGCCTGAGCAAAACTTGGCCATGGCGAGTGGAGATAGAGAGGACGGAAAATTCGTGTAACAACGTCCTATCCTGACAATTGGTTAACTCATCATCACGTTCACTGTACATGAGCAACGAAGTCTACACATAAAAGTGAAGACGAAAAGACCGGTGGACGGGAGCGACGACAGTGGGCGAACAACCCCGCGAGGGCCCGTTTAACGCTTTCAAGACACGGATCTAAAGGAGTGGGCCGATTATAAGGGCGAGAACAAGCCGCAATCAAACGAAGGAAAGAAAAGGGGAAAAAACGTCGAACAAAAAGATGATTCGCAGTGGGAATCTTAAAAAATGGGGCGAGGAAAGAAAGAGTAGACAGGAATAGGCCTGTAAAGGGCCCTTAGTCAATCAGGGAGAGGGGAAAAGAGAGGAGGCTTAACCAGACAAGGAAGAGTCAGAGAGAAAGGAATGATCACACCGGATCACGGGAACCCACCCGTTTTTGGGGTTTGAACGGGAATCGGCAGAGAAAAAGAGGAGGGAATGAAGAGGGTGTGGGCGCCGTGAGGGAGATTGATTAAGGATCCAGCCATGAAAGAGAAGAGGCGTCAGGGGGGGTTAATGCATTTTAAAAAAAAAAAATCGGAAAGAAAAGGAAAGGGTAAAAGTGGCACGGGCGCCCGAAACTGCAAACTTAAGTGCATTCCTAAAAGAAATTTAGGTCAATAGACTGTGAAAAGATAAATCCGGGCAACTCAACAAGGAAAAGAGGGAGCGATGCGAAACCGCAGCCGCCCTTCAGGCACACAGACGAAGACAATGAACCAAACTTAATGGGGACAGGCGGTAAAAAGAAGAAGAAGATCCCTCGTTACGGCATGATCTTGAGAGAAGTCAAGGAGCCCTGAAACGAAGGGAACCGAGCGGAGAGGAAAGAGTCACCTCCGCTAGAATCAACAAAACCAGGTGTGGGAAATTTGGGCGGGGGGGGGGGGAAAAAAAAAAAAAAAAAAATAGAGCTCTCGGGTATGGACGAGCCTTCCATACACACCCACTTCTCGAAGCCGCCGACTGTTCAAAACGCGTGTGACTCCTCTACCGGAAGTAGGCGGCGGAAGAAAAGCAGCTCTCGACTGCAGGAATTCGGGAAAGAAAGGAGAAAAAAAAGTCATAAAAATACAGAAGAGGCAAGAAGGACGGATTGGCGCGACAGGAGGAACCGCAAGGAGTGGCCATCGAGGAAAGCTTCGGGAACGAAGGCCAACTCCCGCCATTCATCGAAGAAGGCGGTGGGCTTTCATGTCGTTCTGACAAAAAGACACTCGCCCACCAAATCAGACGATTCGAGAATGAAATTCTAGAAACAGGATGGAGAGGGGGGAGAGATCATCTGCGAACGATTGTCGGTTGGCGGGGGACCAGCGAGCGATGCACCAATAATCAATACGGAAAAAAGAGCAGGGTCAAACAGCGCTAATGGACGTTTTTGGGCGCGCACAAGCGAAGCTGGTTAATGGAAAAACGTATTGGAATACGGAGGGGAAAGATTGAGAACTATTTGGGCACTTCCTTTCGTAGAGGAGGCAGTGGATCAAAGGGACGGCATCTGACGCAGTACGCGACGAGAGGGGGCGACCGCCGCCGCAGACGAAGGCAGAAGGGAATAATAGGCAGAGAACGTCATTCGCACGGGAAAATGCGGGGGGGAGACTGCGGCACAAAAATCTCGTCTCGAAATGAAGAGACCAAAAAGGGCGGTGAAAACTAGCGGAAATGCGAAAGGAACCAGGAACCGTTTTTCGTTGAATCCGAGAGCGACGAAGTGCGCAAGTAGAGAGAAACTCTGGTGTAAACCGGACTAGGGAGGAGTTACTAAAATATGAACTGCGTTGCTGCTTTGAAACGAGAAGGGAGAGGGGAGGGAGGCAATCACGCCTCGGGGAAAGGGGAGGGACAAGGGAGCTGGTCCGGTTCACATAAATCCTTCTGAAAGGAACTGGAATGATTCAGCGAGCCCGTGAAAGAATAAGGAGGGAGTTGAGGGGGAAGATGTTGACCCCAATGTACTCACTCTATAGGTATGGAGGGGGACTTCCGAATCATCTAGAAAACAGAAGACGATCGCTCGCTGTCCTCTGAGAAAAAAAGAGCCCTGGCACTCGCAAGTTGGTACGCAAGACAACGAAGTTAACGAGTGAAACTGGAGTTCGGCACAACGTTCATTAAGAGATTAATGAGGGCAAGAAAAGATGACTTACCTGAAAACGAGACACAGAAACTCACAGCCCAGGATGGACCAATCAGAACCTCGGCGGAGGGAACGTGTTCATGGGGGACGTCATGGGGAAGAATTAGGGGCGCCGATCTCGCCAAGAAATCACTAGAGGAAGCGGACAAAACTGTAGACAGGACGCCTTGGATACTTCTCAAGTACCCAGCAAAAAGGAATTGGTAAGAAAAGGGAGTGCGAGCCGCGGGGAAAAATAAGTCCAAGAAAAACTGTAGCTGGATACTCCACTGGACAGGGAATCAATCAAAGGGCAACCACATAGACATCGCGCCTCCTCATCGATAAAAACCATCAAAAAACATACCTGACGGGAAATGCACGACGTAAAGTGACATATACGTGACCGACCTTAATCAGCCACCGAGGACCGTACGCGATATACGCATAGAGGGGGCAAATAGAGATGTTGTGTCCGATAATGACCTCCGAAAAGGCGGCAACACGCGCGAGGAGATCTACAAAAAAGGGGGGCCGTCACGAGAGGATAACTTGTTGAGGAAACTGGATGGGGCGGTAGTGGGGTAGAGTTGGCGAGGGGAGAGGAGAAAAGGTAGAGAGAGAAGGGGGAATATGCGGAGTTTCTGTAGGCCACTGGGTCGATCGTAACTGGCGATGAAGGCTCGAGGGAGAAATTAAAAGTTCTTACAATGTTTATCAGGAAAGAGAAGAGACGACAAGGCCGAGCTGGAAAAGAAGATAAACAAACAACGATGAGGAGGAAAAAAGAGAAAAGATGTATGGACAGCAAAAGCAAAAGGCCTGTTGACGATCGGGCAGCCTAGGGGACTACTGGAAAAGGATCCCGGGGTAAAGAGGACCGTGAGATGACCTTCGAAAAACGACAGGGGGGAAGCTCACTTCATAAGCAGAAAAGATAGATACCCGGGGCGCCGGCGCAACCAATACTATCATCTCTCCACCGTAAAAAACATTGACGACTCGACGAGGGACGCAATCGACTGTGGGGTTTGGAAAGTAACGGCTGCGAAAGGCCCGGGCGCTATGACCTTTGGAAAGAGTACTAAATCAGCGAACAGCGCCCGTGTGGGGCAACACCTTACGGCGGTCTCTCCCTCTGACTACCTAAGGCGGTACGATATGGGGGGGAAGAGAGCTTCACCGTGACGGCAGTCCAACCATCAACTGGGTATGGGAAGAAATCGATGAGGAGGGAGGGAAGAAAAGAAGAAAAGAAGAAAAACCAAGTGTCAAAAGCCAGAAAGGAAAGAGGATGGTCTGCAGGGACGAGCCCGCCGATACAACAGTCTCAACTCTCACTATCAAATCGGAAGGACCCTTACAGGAGAAGAAAGAAGGGGAGGACAAACATGCTGCAATGCACTTTAGACCAAAGGGGTTCGGCGCCTTAATCTACGGGTGGAGAAAAAAATCCGCCGTCCCATACGGTAAAGAGCTAGGACAGTGACAACACCGAACATACCCGTCTCATGTGATTCTGGTAAAAACCTTTGTGAGGCCGGGTGAAGACATTACTTCGATAATGGAGGAAATGAGTAGAGAGGTGAGTAAAAGGAGACGGGGGAGTAAACAGACAAGAAAAAGCGTCAATCGGGGCAAATATTATAAGCTAGAACGGGGAACCCCGGTTTGTGCCATGTCAGGCCGCGAAAAAGATAGATTGGGGGCGCTCATTCTAGTGCCAGCTTGATCCGGGACGCCAACATCCAGCGAAGCTTGGGGGCCAACAATCGGGTGAACAAACCAATCGATAAAAAGAAACAGGCCAGAGGAAGAACCGGGGTCAAGGCAAAGGAATGCATGAAAGAAAAGATATTCTCACTAAATGACCGAGGGGAAAATAAAAATCCACCAGGGTCAATCAAACCTTTCAACGAGGGAGGAAGGCGAGGACCAGACCACACTACGGCGGCACGAGCAAGCAACGCAAGCATGAACTCCTTAAATCGAAAAAGGGAGGCATTTGATGAAAGGGAGGGAAAAAAGTAAAGAAGATTAAAGGGATAATGGGAAGGGAAGACGGCCCTTCATAACCCCAAAAGAAGGGGTTCCGAACTCAGCCATTTTGCAGTTGTACTGGAAAACAGCACGTGCCCCGAATCAAAAACCAGGGGGGGGGTCGGGATCGCAGAAAGTGGATTACGAGCTCTTCAGGTGGAGAACGCAGCTTCAGCAACAAAAAAAAAAAAGAAAAAAGAACCGAAGGAAGAATTCAGAGAAGGCCAGATGATTGCAGCTCGTGAGGATCGTATCTTCGGAGGACGGGCGGGGTTGCCAAGCAGAGAGAAGGCGGCGCTAAAAAGACAACATACCGAATAGTCCTATAGGGAAGAGAGGAAGGGATAGGGGGGGACGGGAAAATCGCGTCTTGCCTCCTGCGCCAGGAAATACTTTAGAAAAAAGCGCAACTGACCACCAGTTCAGAGGGCTGATCAGGGGTCTTTTGGGCGTGGGGTAGGGGCACTATTAGAGGACAAACAAGAAAATTTGATGATCTCTACAAAAAAAAAGGGAAGAGATCATCAACTTTGAAAGGTGGGCGAAGAACAGGTGGCTACCTACATCAGACGAAAAAACGAACCCGGAAACTCTTTATGGCGGGAGTTGGCGCGCGCTTAATCGATTGGTATTTGCAGGACGAAAATATGGCCTGCCGCGTAGGATGAATCCATAGGGTGGGAAGAGAGGATCGAACGTTTCTACGGCTAGCTGATGATGCAGAAAAAAGTACGAAAAAAGGTCTCGGGGTACGCAAGACGTGGCGGCGAAGAGGGCGCATGGACATCGATCAGTTCAGGACTATTCAGAAAGAATGCAGGGAAGTTACAAAAAGAAAAATCGTCATTAACTCATTCAAAAGACACAAGGGAGTTGTGAAAAGGGAGGAAGGAGGACCAAGGAAACTAAACAAAAAGGGGAGGGGAAAGGGAAGAACGGGAAAACGACTTCTACAAGCACGTAAAGGAATAGGCCGATATCAGGTTTAAAAACAAGGAAAAATGGGAGGACGGGGAAGATTCGGAGTGACTTCTCACTTTTCGGCTAGGAGGAAGGGCGGCTGGAAAAGCGCGAGACGAAAAGTATTGACCAGGGAGAGGTTCAATTGGACAGTAGGTGAATGACTTTACGGAATGCCATCAGGCCAGTTAGGCCGTGGACGGTGTGCGTCAGTTCAGAGTAGAAAAAAAGGTATCAAAAAAGACTTTATTACTGGCTCCCCGGGAATGAAATGATTCTCCAAAAAATCCGATAGCGCATCGCTGGGGAAAACTGCGGAAGCCACTGGCACGCTAAAACCGGGTACCGAGACAATATAAGCGGGTCGGGGAGAAAGCCCCGCACGAAAGAAAAAGTCCCTCTAAAGGGAAGCAGAAACAGACAGCCGAGCGACGTAGTCAACCGATCCCGCGAAAAAAGGGGGGGGGGGTGGTGTTGGGCAGGCAAAGAGAAGCAATAGGCAGAAGGCGTGGTGAGAAAGGGGGCATCTCAGGGGAAATTGGAGAGGAAGGGCGGCGCCTGCTCTAGCAGACATTCAGCCAGAAACAACCTCGGTAAACGGCGCATGGCGCTGGTTGAAAAAAATTGGAAAGCGAATCAAAAGTGAAAGAACCAGGACGGGGGGGGGCCGCGAAAACGAGTGCTGGAAGTTAGACAAGGGGCAAGAAAGGCCAAAAACCGCTTACGCAAGAAACCTTGCTGATAGATACTGAGCTAACTAAGGGGAGCTCGCCAGGCCAGGGACTCATTGCACGGCAAAAAAAGGAATGGACGTGAAATCACGGGAGAATAGAAAAGTATAGCAGTAAGGGAGAGATACGCAAAGAGTGGCACCCGAAAGACTGGGGCCGGGGATGGAATAATTCTGACTAAAAGGAAAAGTAGAAGCCACGAAACCGCGACCTTAGGGAAAAACCACCAGGCGATTGCCTCCAGGAAGAGATGGGATGACCGGGAACCAAAACTGGTTTGTGGGGGGGAAGCGGATGAAAAAGAGGGGCTTTGCGCGCGCCCAGGATCTCTCGTGCGATAGGCAGATCAGCTTTGTAGAATGGGCCACTTGGGAAAGGGGGAGATTCGGCTCCGTAAGTGAAACGAAAGAGAATGCCAGCAATTTTTATCGCCAGTGAAGATCGGCGTTCAAGAGAGGGGA
>Ga0179593_1593471_pt1 | contig 16294 bp, 21 predicted proteins | sample CZODoug2_1_08_16_FD_185931 | JGI IMG/M metagenome (GOLD analysis project Ga0179593, IMG submission 185931) | Vadose zone soil fungal communities from Angelo Coast Range Reserve, California, USA - CZODoug2_1_08_16fungal (PacBio error correction) | ecosystem: Environmental > Terrestrial > Soil >...
GGTGAAGTAGATGCGGGGGGAAAAGGTGCATCAGACATCGGGAAGGGAGTTTCTCCATACGGAAGGAGAAGGGACGAGGGAATGGGGCTAATTGTGCCGTAGGAAGGAAGAGTAAAGCCGGGCATGAACTCTCAATTACAATAAGAGAAAACTTGGTGCACAGGAAAAAGAAAAAAAGGGGGAAGAAGTCCTCCCGATATGGCGCCTCAGGGCCGGGCAAGATGAGGGAAGAACTGGCTCGTTCAAGAAAATAATATAATCTTCCCGGGGGGGGGGGACCCATGAGGGAGAAGACAAGGCATGCTAGGGTTCGGAGGACGGTAATCGAATTTAATTCCCGTCCCGGCAGGGTCCCTCGGGTTTCTTAAGGAAAAGGAGACTTTGTCATTCTTCCGGCGCTCCGGAGAGAGGGACCCATTAAAAAAAAAAAAAAGGACAACTGGAGGGAGGGAATGAAAAGAAACTGAAAGAGGGGTGTTCATAGGTTTGCCGAGGGGGGGGACGCGTCCAGGAAGAGGAGAAAAGGGTAGTGAGCGAAGAAAACCGGTTGAAAATTCACCAGGGGGGAGGGAGAGGTTCCGCCTTGGGGGTTCGTCAACCATGGGGGGAAAAGAAAAAGGCAGAAACCATGTTCAACAATCGTGACGCAGATGCCCTGGGAAGGGGGTGTATTTGGGGAGAGGGTTATCAAAAGGGAAACGAAAGCTTTCATAGAGGGGGGGGGGGGTTAAAGAAAAAGAGAGAAAAGTCACATCGGCCATAGGGTTGAAGGAGGGTCAGGGGAAAGTTTCTGAACCAGAGTGGACACAAAAGAAGCCACCCTCGGTCATAAGAAATAGTGGCATTCCGAAGGCTAACCTTAGGAAAGGCAAAGGATGCGCTTTTTTGGGACAAGTAGATTGGGCACGAGGAGAAGAAAAGCGTACAGATCAAACCAAACCCGCAGAGCTTGCAAAAAGGAGACGCCTTCATAAAGGAATGAACTTACGAGGCTGAATAGGAGGAAGCCGCAGGTTCTCCCTGCAAGAGAGCAAACTGGGTTTGTTCAAACGCGGGCCCCCCATGTGAGGCGGGGCGTACGAACATCCCGGAGGCCTTCAGAAAACGAGGGCAATGTAACTTGACAAGGGGAAGGCGAAATGGCGGCAACACAAGGTTCGGGGAGGGGTTCCCCGTTTCGGAAAAGGTTCACGGAGGAGATGTGTGGGAGCCCAATGTATGTCCCTGGTCTTCGTAGGAGGGGCAAACTGATGGAAAAGAACTTTAAATTAGGTCACCACCCAAAGAAAAGGAAAACGAAAAGGGTGGGGCTTAAAACTCGGACAAGAAAAAAGAGGGACTCGCGAATTGGAACGGGGAGGCGCTATCCTCCAAAAAATCATTGCAGAGTTAAGAGAAACCTTCGGACCATTAGGGATCCTTCATAGGAGGCAGGAAGAGGTCGTTCCGAATCGGGGGAAAGTTTCCATTCTTTAAGAGGGACAATGAAAGGGAGGAAAAAAGAAGGATACCCTTAGAATCCAAGAAGCCATTTTTCACCCTCCGCTTTGACTTTTGAAAAATGGGCTTGTGGGAGAACTCTATTCAAGGGAAGAGTCAAGGAAAAAGGAAAGGGAGGCTGAACGAAACTGACCGGAAGTTCAGGTGGGTCGAAAGAAGGGAAACAAACCTGTGCTGCCTCTAAAAGGGGGGAGAGGGGGTCGCACCCAGAAGGAAGGGGGGAAGATAACCTACGAGTGGGGGGGGATAAATTATCTCCGATACGAATGAAGAAAGGGGGAGGACACCATCGGAAAAAAGCGAGATCAACTTGTGATCGAAATGAAGAGGGGATTCTGGCCGGGGAAGAAAAATGAGCAACAATTCTTGTAGTATGGCATCGGGGAAAGGAAGGGGGCTCAATTAAGAAAAAAAAAGACCCTTGAGTGTTTGCCAGGGAAACAACCTCCATCGGATCCGGGGGAGAAAAAAAGGAAAGAAATGGCCTCTTAACTGCAGAAGCTGCGTGCAGAGCGGCGCTAAGAAAAGAGCGAAGCGCACAACCACCGGGGAGAGGTCCCTGAAACGGACGCGGGGAAGAGGATGGCTCCAGGGGAAGAAAAGGAGAAAAAGGGGAAGGAAGAGAAAGATGAGCCACAGCCACAACCAAGCCAGGGTGCGATGTACTCGGAGAAGAGGAAAGAAAAGAACGGGGGGAAGGGGTTGTGTATTCAATTTCAACAAGAGGAGGTGTCTAACTCTCAAAACAAGAGGGGGGAGGAGGAAGGAAAAAGGCACGCGGTCCCCACGGGACAATTGAGTACCCACCAAAGAAAGGGCCCGTCTTAGGATTAATTTGTTAAAAGTGGGTGCAAAGACGGTCGGAGAGAGAGATCCTTTTGTACCGGTTCGTCCCTGGGAGGAAGAGAAGGGGCCTGCCAGCGAATCGTCAAAGGGGGGGGAATGGAACCCTGCAAACGGGGGGGGGTGGGGCCCTAAACTTATAGGAGATTAGCGCCGGGCCTGCTGAAAAGCCCCATTCAATATTCCAGGAACCCCCCCCCCCCCACAGAAAAGGGGGAAAGAGGAATGGAGCAAGTAAATTAAGGCAAAACTAAAGAGGGGAAAAAAAGGGGGGGACGATCGAGCCCGAGGAAAATCCATAATTTTACAAAAAACTTTTGGAAGCAGAAAGCCAAGCGAAGGTCAAAGGAATCGTCGCATTTTAATGAGGGGGGAAAGCACAGTTTTATTAGAAAAATAGTTCCGATGTTGAAAAAGTAATCGAGATATTGAGAAGGGAACAAGAAAGGTACGATGGTGAAAGAAAACAGAGAGGAAGGAAAGGTGGCGAACAACAAAAAAAGCCGCAGTTTTTTGTGAGAATATTCGACCCAACCGTAAGAGACCATTGTTCACGCAAAAGAAGAAGGAAGTTATATCACTCAATCGCGAAGGGGAAGAGGGCCATAGGAGTGGAAAGAAAGAAAACAAGGACATAGCTGTGAAACATCAAGCGGAGGGGAAGAAAAAAGAAAAAAGGAAAGATCCTGGTGAGTGGCAATTCGGCCATTGAGGGGAGGAAAATTGAAGACCAGGGAAAGGGAGAAACGCGCGACAGAACTACCCCGAAAAGAGAGGCGATGAAGATCCAGGAAGGGTTTTGCCGGAAGTTTGAGGGAAGAGAAAATTTAATTGGGGAATTGCGGCGGCAACGCGGACCCGCACCACTGAGTTCTATCCAGGGGAAAGATGCCTAGTCTCTGGGGGGGGAGGAACGATTGTAAAGAAGAGTACAATATTTTTGGTGATGAAAAGGGAAAGAGAATTTCAAAAGGAGGTTGCCTGTGCTAGAAGAATAAGAAGGAGAAGGGGAACAAAGCCCCTGGGGCTCAAAGAAAGGCTCGCCGGGGGGCTAAAACCTTCCTAGAGGGGGGTCGAGGGAAAAGCGAAGAACTTTGAAGGGGGGGCTCGTCAAGGCCCGGCAAAATGTTCATCGAAAAACAGAACAAGAGATTTTTCACTGATTTGCTATGGGGGGAGTTGAGGACAAACGGACCAGGAAAAAGAGGGACGAATATCTCCGCGCATTCATCCTTCACAGGGGGCCGGAGGGTAGAAAGGATGGCCGACCGGGTTGGCTGTGCCAAGGGGCGATGAGTACGAGAAATAAGCCAACCTCTAATTCCGATCGACCCCCCAATTAAAATCGCTGAATGCAGTTGGGGGGAGGGGAGACTTAACGTGCCCGGGGAGAAAATCCCCGGGGGAGGTGGAAAATGAAGGAGGTGTCAAAGTATCTGTTCGCACTGAAAGGGAAGAGAGACTGGCAGCTCAAAGGCAGGTCCGACCCTCCACGTCCCTATGACGAAAGGGGGAGAGGGGGAAAAGGACTAGAGAGACGGTCACCACGACAAAACAAAGTTCAGAATTTCTATCAATGGGGAAAATGGGGGGGAGGGAGGCTGTACTCTCTGCCTGTTTGGGTGCAATTGTTAAGAAGCCCTTCATAAAGGGGGGACAATGAGGAAAGGGATCGAGAAATTGGCCTGGGTGTCACCGCTTTTTCTAGAACCATTGAGACAAGGTCATTCCTTTTCACATTACAAGGGGCGAGAAAAGCTCGAGATCCAGAAACTCACTTAGGGAAAAGGGAGAGGAAATACCTTCAAATTCACCAGTGTGGAGGGGACGAATCAGTGGAGAAAAAGTTAGTGTTCATGGGGAGGGGAAACCTGAAGGGAAAAAAAGGAAACAAATCTCAATGAAGGCATAAAAGGAGGGGAAGGGGGGTGACTTGTAGGAAGGGATTCTGGGGAAGCGGAAATCAGGACGAAGCCGAAAAAAGACGCCACCGGGTCTCAACCAAGAAGAGAAAAGAAAAAATCTAATCAATCAGGGAAGGGATGAGGATGTGGTGTTGCCTCAAAGAAAAGACAAGTTAGAGGACCAAACCGGAAAAGGCTTCCTTAAGAGAATCCGGTTGGGAGAGGGGAGGGGAGACACAACAACGTTTGAGAGTGAGACTCATGGTTAGGCTGTCATTTTTTCTAGGGGAAACGTCCTTACTCGCAGGAAAAAAAGAATTCGCCCTAGTAAAAGGGTAGAAGAGACAAGGGAGGAAAAAGGAAGAAAAGGAATCAAACCTGCCGAAAGATGGAAACTGCACTGCAACCTAAAAAGGATACTTAAGGGGATCTACAAAAAAAAAAAGAGGGGGGGGAAAAAAAGGAAAAAAGGGAGAGAAAAATTGGTGGGGGCGTTTAATGTAGATGCGGGGCAGGTCCAAGAAGGGACACAAAGCCGACATCGTGAAGGAGCCCGCCTTTCTCTCTAAGGGGAGAATTGGAATAGGAGAATGGGAGGACGGGGGGGACTGAGAGCAAAGACCGGGCATTGCGAGGTGGAAAAAAATTACAAGCCGAAAAATGAGGAGAAAACGGTTCTTTTGGAAAAAACGGTATTCATCCCGAAAAGGAAGAAAATTGTCCGGGCAACGAAAGTATGAACTTGAAAACGTGCCGAGCATCTACCAAGAGCCGGATTCATATATCTTAGGGGGAAGAAAAGAAGGTGGGGGGAGTTTTCGGATGATGTTTCAGATGAAAGAAGAATTAGGGGAAAAATTCAAGGGGGACCACAATAATTAGGTGTACTTCTTACCTTATATTTTACAATAGATGACTCCCCTCGAGGGACCATGGGGAAGGAAAAAACAGGGGGGAGAAGCAATGTAGAAATAAAACTTAATGAGGGAGTGTTCATATTGTTCCTATTTAGGAGGGGACGCGGCCCAAGGAATAACATTCTCACCATGGGAGTGGGAGGAGGAACCCGTTTACAAAGGAAAGGTGTTTTTCGATAACTGTGAGGAAAGCTTTGCGGCCGAGCTAAATTTTGCACCCAAAAAGGGAGACATTCAACAACTCTTCTCAAATTTCCGCGGAGCTAGGGGGGGGAGGGGGAGGGTTGACCAGTCAAAATCTGGTAATCCCCCTCCAGAAAGGGGCTGTCTGCCAAGAGGGGGGGTCCAGCGGAAGTTCGGGGGACAAATTGATGCGACCATCGATGAAAAGTAAAGGACAAGGTGAATAACAAGAAAAAACGGCAAGGTCTCTGGCGCCCCAAACTAGACAGGAGGAATTTGGTTGAAGGAGACGGTATGTTCTTCCCGAGGAAACCTCAACACAGAGAAAAACAAGACGTGAACCCCCCACGGCCCATAGAAAAAAAAAGGTGCGCTGAACTGTTAAGAAAAAGCCTCGCCGTTTAAAAAGGAAAAAACAATAGCAAAGTGGGGTGGAAAAAAAACCAAAACACACCTGTGCAACGGCTTGTAGGCCGGAGAGAAAAGAAAAACCGGCCTCGAATAAAAAAAGTGCCGCGTCTGCTATTGTAACCATAGTAAGACCGGTGGAAAAACCACTTTTCCCAAAGGAGAAAGCGGTGGCGCCCACAGAAATGGTCTTCCTTAATTCGAAAGGGAACACTATCTTCCATGGAAGGAGAAGAATGGGTCATCCGAGAAATGTATTACTAGGTTTTTCGGGGCTTGAAAGACCCGCTCACGCCTCGAAGAGAGAGACCGAGAAGGGAAAGCGAGAAAGAAGAAAACAACCCATAATGTGGGTTCCCTCCTCCACCATGAAGAAAATGAAGGAGTCCTCTGAAAGAGATCCGGTTCTTCTAGCTCTTTGGAAAAGGGAAGTCCTTCAAATTAGGAAGGAAGGGAGACGTGAAGACAATACAGGATACTTCAGCCAGGTGGTTCACCGAAGAATGGAAGTGGTCACAGAATATGCTGGGGGGGATCTCCTCTTCCTGGAGAGAGAAAATATCCGCCTTTGAGGGAGGAGTTTTCAGCAGTGGGTGAAATATCGGCCATGGGCACCCAACCGGAGGAGCGGGAACCTTGAAAGGGGGTCGCCACCAGAAAAAAAAAAAGACACCCTCAACCAGAGGAAGGGGGAAGAGAGGATCGATACCCTAGATTTTTGGGCTCACAATCGAAAAAGAAGAGACACGGGTGAAGCGAAGACTGATTATCCTCTGGAAGACCCGCAAGCCCAGGATGTGTAAGGGGAAGACGGTCAGTTGAAAAAGGACTGGAGCGATAGAAAAAAAAAAAAAGGGGATGTTGCACACTTTTGAGGGAAAAATCTTCCTCAAAGGGGAAAGAGGGATGGCCCGGTGAAAGGCAGGAAAAAGGGGAAGGAAAGATCCCAGCGGAGCGCAACAACCAAACACGTTGGCAGGTGCTTCTTGTTTCAAAGGAACGAGGGCGCTGGCACATTTTAGAAAAGAGGGTACGAACACTGCGACAAAAGAAAAAACCGCTGCCAACCCAAGAGGGGGGAGGGGTAAAAAATTCATACAGAAGAAGCCTAGTTTTGACTTGGGTGGGTTATGAAAAAAGAAAAGGACACGAGGGTGAAAGAGAGAAAAGGAGAAGATAGAATATCAACCGGGGGGGGGACATTGAAGTAAAAAAAAAAAGAAAGGAGGAAGTGTTGAGGGGATTGGTTATCCGAGACAAAGAGAATTGGGGGGTGCAAGCGGTCGCGGAAAAAACTCTCGAAAATCTTTGTATGGAGTCACCCCTGGTTTTCCCCTCAATCGCCCCGAAGAGGGAAAGAAGCCCGGGAAGAGCAAACCTGGAAGTTGCGAAAGAGAGGGACAATCTGACGCATGATTCAACGACAGGCAAGAGGAAACGCTCACTGGGGAAAAAAGGGGCCTTTAAGTGAAAGGGGGAAAAAAAAAGGGCCGATCAGAAGAAAGATAAGAATGGAAAGATTCATCATTTTTACAAAAAGGGCCGGACAGATCTTTTGAAAAAATCCAAAAAAAAAAACTAAGGAGAGGTCACCGAGAGGAGAATGGAGAGTAGAGGACCGGTTGCTCTCTTAGGAGGTGGAAGAAAGGGGAAGCGGCTGCAAGGCGTATCTATAGGGGAGGGCCTAAGGTGGCGAAAAAAGTCTGGATGAGGGGGGAAAAGTACGAACACCATGTTTGTTGCCATAAAGAGTTCCGAAACCCAGAAAGAGTCATTTCTAAAAAACGGATATCCTGGAGAGATCGAAAGGAGATTCATAGAGTTGGCCCTCAGAAAGACATAGTTCGGTGGAAAAGGGTGACACAAGGAAAGGGGTATGGCGGAAAAAGAGGGGACGTGGTTGTCATACGAATGAAAGAAGGGACCTCAGGGGACGCAACAAAAGGACAAAGAAAAAAAATGCGACCAAGAGAAGTGGAAGGAAGACAGCACAAGGGGTGTCCTTACTTTTTTGCACGACAACGAGGAAACTGAGGCAATGAAAGGAAAAAGGCCTCGGTGCGAGACCGAGATTTCTATCTTAAGGGGTCTCCGAAGAGGGGGGGGCGCTGGGAAAGGGGTCAAAAAAAGAAAGAAAACAAACTCTTAACATCCATGTGGGGGGGAAAAAGGATTACATTCAAGAAGATATTTTTAAAAAGAGGAATGCTCGTCCATTAACGAAAAGACCAGGACATCCAGAAAGGAAACACGCATAGACCTTGGGACGAACCGCCTGAAAAAAAGGGGGTGCAGAGGAGAGAGGAGGAAAAACTCCCAGGAAGTGGGGGCGAATGGAGGGGGGAAATAGTAGAAGGGCAAGATGTCCGTTCCATACAGTAAAAACCGTTTCAAAAAAAAGGGAGGCACCCCCAGTAAAGGTTGGCAGGAAAAGTGGCTTGATTGACTGAACGGGAGGAGGAATAATCCAGATCGTTTACAAGTGAGGTGCTATTTGTCGGGAAAACGAGCGGGGTGAGGGGGGAAATTGAAGAAGACATCACCGCAATCTCGAAATCCCCCAAGGAGATGCATTCAGTGTTGTGAAGGGACTGGGAGGGGGGGGGCATGGAAATGAAAGTTGCCTGGGTGAGATAAAGAGGGGGGGACGTCATCTATCGGCAAGCTCATGGAAGGGACCTAAAAGAAACGGGAAGAGGGAACGAATGTAAACGCAGACATACCTCACACCCCAGGACTGAACGCGCTGGTAACATACTTGTTTTCTTACGAGACCTGGCAAAACAACTACAAAAGAAAAAGACTCTGTTCCATTAGAAACTATGTGTTTTGAAGGAGGGGGACTGGGGCCTGCCTTTTGGGGAAAAAGAGCTCGAAGCCTGACAATGCTACGGGAAGCTAACGGGGGGGGGAAGGGTTGTTTCAGGTGCACCGGGGGGGTGCGCACATACCAGAAAGGTCATTCCGGGGGCCGAAGAAGACGACTCGGAAAATATGAAACAAAGAAACACCTGCCCATCGTCTTTCCAGTTGGGTTAAGTATTGAAAGAAAAAGAGGGACTAAAAAGGTTTGAATCTGTTTAGGGGGAAAGTGGTAACAAATGCTTTCAAAGAAGAATCTCAGAAAAGAAAAATAAAGGGGGAAAAATTGGACTGGAACTGTCCGACAGGTCTGACGACCGAAGAAAAAACGGCCTCGCCAAAAAAAAAAAAAAAAAAAAGCATTTGTCTTCAAAAAAAAAAAAAGACCCTAATCCAGACGAAACCACGAATAAATGAATTTTGGGGGAGTTCTCACGACAATGGAGAGTGTAAAAAACCGGAAGGTTCTAAAGAATCCTTCCAAGGGAATAGGCAGAATGGTAAAGGTATAAGACAGGGTGGGGACAAAACTTGTCAAAAGGAGTTTGATTAAGAGGAACATGTGAAAGGGGGTCATGTTCTACATTGGAGGCAATGCCCAACCACAGAAAAAAGCTTTCCGCCGAGAGGTCAAAAATATTATTCGCAGAAGTCCATAGGGGGGGAGTTTGCAGGCGCTCACCTCCCCGAAAATTCTGCCCTGGCAAAGGCATACTACTTCAAAAAAGTAGGAATCAACAAAACAAAAGGGAGGAAAAGAAAATAAGTGGGTGGAGGTGGTAGAATTGCCTGCCGTCCGAAAAATTTGGGAGGACAGAAAACCATCCGTGAGGTTGATCCGTTTAAGAGAACTGGAGCCAATAACTCTGACGAGGAAAGAGTGCCGGATGCCGAAAGATTCATCACGGGCATGAGAAAGCAGCAACTGACCATCCTACCCTGAACAGAACGTGTGCCCTTGAAAAAGGAGGTATTTCTCAGAGCAATAATTCCTCCGAAAGGCGGGCCCGAGAAGTATAAAGGGGGCTCACGGAAGAAATATAAGAGCAACGGACTTATCTATATCCCTTCGGTGAAGACAAAAGTGGAGATTGAAAGAAAGTGCTTTCGGTCGGATCGGAGAATGTGAACAGGACAAATTTTTGGAACTTCCTGGGGAGGAAAAGGGGCTTTCCTTATAGGGAAGGGGACATCCACCGGGGGGCGATCCGTGAACCACATTGAAAACACTAAGTAAACCGGATCAAGAGGGGGGGGGGCAATAACTTTAAAAAAGGTTCATAGGTGAGTAGGGAATGACTCGGCCCCGAAGGACAATAGAAGAGGTAGGTCGCAAAAAACAAAGGCCCCTGTTTCGAATGACAAGACCGCTTGAGGAAAGGAAAGGGGAACCATTGACACAACAGGAATAACCAGTTTGAAAAGAAAAATCGGGGGGAAAAGAGCCCCCGAAAAAAGAGAACTGATCTTGGTGGGGGGGGGGGAACAGTAAAAGTAATCACCCGATAAGAGTGGGGGGGCTAGGGGGAAAAAGCACCCGACATTCAGGGGCCAGTTCAACTTTTTCCGGTAGGGGTGAACCATCTCGATGACGACAAATGGAGGCAACCCTCCAAGAAGAAAAAAAAATAACACTTTTCAGTTCGAAAAAAAAACCTCCATTGCAGAGAAAAGGGAGGGGACAGGAAAGGGTAGGATTGCGTATTTCTGACAAGGGGGAGGAAAATGGCAACAAAAAAGAAAATCGTCGTGGGAAAAAAAAAAGAGCAATTGAAACGCATGAGAAGAAAGGATCAATCCTCAGCCCCGTGTCGTCATAAAAAAGGTAGCAAACGGTGGGTGGGAACGCTTTGCCCCATCAAGTTGTAGGGCCGGGGCCGACATAAGGAACAATAAAACCAGAGCCAAGGGCTTGCAACGGAGGACAGGAAGACCCAAGGATCGGCCGGTTCTTTCAAAAGGGCGAGCGTTAGGTTGCAAGGAATAAGGGGTAAACGAGGAGCACGGCCAAACGGATGGACAAATATCTTAAGGGGAACATAGGGAAAACCCCACATGCATGACGAAAAAAGTCCCGCGCAACTAAGGGAGAAAAAGTGGAAAAATAGCCCTCGCTGGCGCGAGCCGAAAAAACCCGCAAGCGCCCAAAAGAAGGGACCGATTTCCTCGAAAGAAAAATTCCGGGCAAGTGGAAAAAGGGAAGACCAAGACTGCAAAGCATGTCCGGGTCCGTCAGAGCGACGGGGAAAAAGTAGGGAAAGTCCAGTCAGAGAAAACCCGCAACAAAAGGGCGTTCAGAAAAAAGAAACAGGAGAGGAACCCGTGGCAGCGCTCCTATGTTGGATGTGGGAACAGAATAGGGGGTGTAGTAGTTGCAAAGGGAATCGCTCAGGGAGGGGGAAGTCAAAAAGATAATCATCTTTCGAGGAGAAAAAAGGGGACAAAAAGCAGGGGAAGAAATATCGGCATTGGCACCAAGGGGAAGGAAACTTTTTCGGAAGTGGGAGAAGGGGGGACAAGGTTCTCAACCCTCTGGGCAGTGAAAGGGGAACTCAGATACGCCTGACAAAAAAAAATCGGCAAACTATTGGAGGAGCGAAAAGTTCGACGAGGGAGTGAAGAGGAACAGGGTATCTTCCAAGATCAAAAAAAGAAAGATGCTTTTGTAAGGGGAGGTCGTTGATAAAAAAAAAAGCGACGGCACGGCCCGAAGGGGGGGAAAAGGGTGGGAAAAAACCTTTCCTTAACGCCGGCATCTATCTGGCTCAAAGTGCGAGAAAGGAAGGAGTTCCTCTGCGGAAGCTCTTCGTTAGCCAACAACCCCAAAGGGAGGGGTCCCTGACGAAGGAGGGTAGCAAAGGACAGGAAGAAGCCAGGAAACACGCGACAAAGAATCGCGAGAACTGAGCAAGACCAAAAGTGACAAAACAAAAACCGGTGAGAAAGGAAAAATTTAATCTAGAACGGCCGCCTAAGGGGGGGTTCAATGTGAAACAAAAAGGGGAAGAGATCTCAGAGAACACAAAAAGGAGTGAGTAAAAGGATAAGATCAACGAGGCAAAGGTGAAAATTGAATAACCAGAAAAGAGAGTCCGCCCGTTTCTAGGGAAAAGAGACATCCGCCAACGGGGGAAAGCGTCAACTGAAGTTGAAAGCGTATCTTTGTTTCCGACAAGGGTGGCAAAATGGTACAGAACGCACGCCGAAAGAGGAAAAAAACGAACCTCTTTCACAAAAAAACCTGCCAAAAGGGTGGGGGACCCTACGAGAGGATTATCGCCTCCCGCTGGCGCAGCTTAGAAAGAAAGAGGCCTTACTCAGAGAAAAAAGAATCAGATGGAAGTCCGTTTAAAAAGAAAGAGAGGCAGGGACCGAGAAGGATCTTTAGCACTGGACTATGCAAGAATTTAAAAAAAAAAATTGAGGAAGAATCAGGAAGAGCTAATCAATTCCGATCGATACACCAGTTTGGAAGAGGAGTTGCAAGATGTGGGACCTCCAAAATCGATGCCGGCAGTAGAGGTACGTACACTGGCCGAGTTGAGGACCCTCGAAGGAGGTGTGTGCGAACAGAAAAAGTTACGAGGCGACAGGGTTGTGGTCCAAATTCCCCGATATGCAACGAAGGAAATACGTCAGGGACCGCGAAAAGCTATTTATAAGGAAAATCGAGAAAGGAAACAAATATAAGGGCCCTCCCTAACACAAGCATAGTCGGGGAAAAAAAAGGCGGAGTTGACAAGAAGGGAAACTGTATTGGTCCTTGCACGCATCGAAAAGAGAATGAGACTGGCACCTTAATGAGAAAAGGACGAAGAAACAGAAAGGCCGGCATCCAGGGATTATTATCAAGCCAATTGGGAAAGGGAAGGGTGAGAAATTACTGGGGGGGGCGCTTGCTCGGCGAAAATCGCAAAGAGAGGTCTAGAAGGAAAGTTCGAAGGAAGGCGGTGCGCTGGAAAGAAAAGGGCCCGAAAGAGTCATAGGGGGGGTGGATGACAATATAATTTTGAAAGTAAGATATTTGTAAAAGAAAGACAAGGGCTCCGCCACCAGTGACAAGGGCCGCACCGACGCGCGCAGGGGGGAAAGAAACAGCGAAGACGTGACGATCCCGGTTTTCGCGGGTTACGGAAAACGAAGGAATACATGGCGACTGTGGAAGCCCTTCATAGAAAAAAAAAAAAAAGAAACTACGCCTACAAGACGTGGAAACCAGCAAGAAAAAAAAGCGTTTTTTGGTTTTTTGCTATGGGCTTGATGACGAAAAAGAGACTATCAACGAAAGGACAGTTCAAGCGGACAAAAAGTGGCGAGGGAACCAGAAACGCCCGCGAAAGGAGGGGGGAGGTTGTACCATTGGAAGAAGGAAAAAATCCAGCAAAGAAAGAAGAAGAAGAATCAGACCGAAAAAGCCGCGACTCTGCAATGAGGTGTCGCCGCGAAAGGACCCCAGGAAAGCATCCTTTGTGCCGAAATGTGGATCACGATCTGGTCGCAAGAAATTACTTACCGAAAGGAAGCTCATGAAACGCGGCAACGAACCGGAAACACAAAAGAGAAAAGGGAGGATAGTGTGGATTGTAACTAGAAGGTCACGATCTTTTGACCACATTTTGGATAGCCTACCTAGGATTTAGACACCAAACTAATAAGGAGAGAGGCCTCTTGCTAAAGTGAAATGTGTTTCATTTCCCGTGTTGTGCAAATGGAAAAAAAAAAGGATCGCCGCAAGCAAGAAGAGATGATTCAATGGAGAACCTGGGGGGCCTTGGTTGTCAACAAGAAAGAAAAAATGTGGAAGAGCACACCATTTGGGAGAAAGGGTCTTGTTGGGGGGTACCCTGAAAAGGGCGAAAACGCAAAAGAGGAAACAACCGTAATCTTCAAGTTCTTTGGCACTAAAGAGAAAAACGGGGAGAGGTTCGTGGGGAGGGGGTTCCCGGATCAATCGGTCCGAGAAGAGAAACAAAAATGAGACAGGAAAATCAGGAAGGGAAAATTATGGGGGGGGGGGGGGTGTGACGAAAAAAAGAAACTCTAATCAAGAAAAAAAAAGAAAAAACTCCTCAAAAAAGGGGGGGTGGGGGTCACCGCAATTCCGCTCGAAAGGGGAACATCCCCGACAAAAGAGGGATTATTTTGTCTTATGGGGAAGCCCCAGAGCAGACAAAGCAATCAATAAAGGAAGCCTTCAATAAGGGTGCGGAATTATGTGCCAAGGTGAATACCGGTTCCATTGCGACGGCACCCCAAACTTTGTATCAAGAAGAGGGGCTTTGCACAAATTCCATGAAAGACAGTGCCGGCCGACGCAATTCTAAAGGGGGAAAGAGGGTATTTAATTGACAACAGAGGCAAACGGGCTCGGCAAAAAAAAAGAAGAAAGGAACGAGGGGTCTGCACAATCTGACGGCCGCATTCTACCTTGTCCCAAAAAACATCTCTCTCAGAGGAGGATTAAAATAGATAGATGGAAAGAGAGGGCTGTCGTCCCGAGGGAAAAGAGGGGGTACAGTTACGTTGATCCGCCCCGTGGTCCTCCTCGAACCTGGGAAGCAATACCTCTGAGAATTTTGCCCTGGAACTCGAGTCAAGAAAGGGGAAAAAGCGCAATTATCACAGCCCAGACCCTGGAGAAAAGAAAGGGGAAGGTTGACCAAAGAAGGTATTCTCCTCAATAAGGAATTTGCAGGCCGGAGGAGAGGGAAATGGGATACGTCACCATCGACAAAATAATATAATGCCGTCAGGAATGAAGAGCGGCCCTGTCGTGGAAGGAAAGAAAGTGGCGGAGGCATGAGGCTTAAACGTAGGGCCAAATGTACAGCGCCTTAAAAATTCCAGGAAATGGTGTGAGAACTCAAGGATTTTAGGGGGGAAAGTGAAGATTTTCAAGAGCCAGGGGTCGATAAAGACCATGAAAAACACCTATACACACCGTAGACACTGGGGGGGAAATAAAACTTAAGGATAGGTTCCTAACGCTGACGGGAAAAATAACACTAAATATGTCTACAATTTAAGGGGAAGGAAAAACCGGTGACAAAAAAGGGTTCGATGAACCGTCCGAGGGAGTGAAGGCATTCTCTTCCATGAAAAACAAAAGGCATAGGAGGGAACACCTCGTGCTCAAGATCTAATCGGGGGGGAGGGTGCCCGGTCTTCCTATCAACCCGCTTCCAGAAAAAAGTAGAGTTTCCTGTGGGAAACATCAGGAAAGGGGAAGCAGTCGGGTTTCTGTCATAATGAGTGCAAAAAAAAAAAGCGATAATGAAAAGATCTCCCGAAGAGAAACTGAAATAAGGGCCCAACTCCTTCGCTGAAACAAACATGAATGAATCGATGAGGGGAAGCCTGATCGTTGATTGCGGAGAAGGGTTGAACGCCATGGCAGCCCCAACCCTCTTCGACGGCCGTTTACCAAAAGGTGAACCGCCTGAAAGGGGGAAGGAAAAAGCCGCGGGGCATCCAGAAAGCCGATCCAAAAAACTTGGTTTGCAAAAGAAAAAACTGGATTGGGGGGGGAAAAGAGGGGCGTAGCCACATCAACCTCGATCACCCAGTGGGGGAAACTGGCACTAGCTCTATGTGCACGAGCACGGAGAGGGGTGTCACGGCCCGGGGGAAGAAAGTTGTTTCCACGCTTCAGTGTCCTGGTCCTTAAGGTAAACAGGGGAAAATATCCCTGTCCTTTGAATGAGAGAAGTGGGGGAATCAACCAGTTCAGGGCTGAGAAAATCGCACACGCAAGGAGGGGGCAGAAATGGGGGCAAGCTAAATAGTACCTAGCGGGAGGGGGAAACCTGCCGCGCAAATAAAAGGAGTGCCGTAGTTCCGAGAAAAGGAAAAAAGGCCAATTGATGGTCCTGGGAGGAGGGAAGATGACGTGTCGTCGAGCTCCGGGGAAATAGGGAAAGTGTGACTTCAAGGAAGAGAAAGGGGCCAATGCGTGCCGCCAATAGGAAACTGTCCCCGCTGGGTCTTTTTCACAGAAGAGGAGGTGGGAAGGGAAGAGATATGCCCCTCGCGAAAAAAGAGAAGGGATCAATCGAGATGATAATCCAAAGGAGGCTACTGACTTAATTTCAAGACAGGGGGGTGGAAAAAAGAATTAAATTGGCCCCAAACCGGCTTATCGAACTTGGAGAGTGTTACGCACCAGAAGGAAAAAAAAAAAAAAACACCCCTCTGCCCAGTAAAGAGGGAGAGACCTGCATCGCTTTTTTGAGAAAAGGATTAGATCAACTGGTGGCAGCGAATAAAATTGAGACGAAGAAAAGTGGGGTAGCTCTGGCTGGAAGGGGAAAGAAGACTGGCCGCAAGCTTCTGGGAGGTTCAGTTAAAAGGAGAAAAGGCAGTCCCCTGCAATCCTTGAGTGGGGAAGTTAATGTAACCCGAGAAAGAAAAAGTAAATGGCCTCTTCCTGTAAGGAAGAGAGAAAGGAGGCGCTAATCATATAGAAAAAAAAAAAGTGGGGAAGCGGACTGTTTTGACTACGTGACCAGGGGTACGAGAAGACCAGGGATGACTGCGAAAAAATCACGGCGACAAAAGATCGCCGAAAAAAAAAGGGCACCAGCAGGTTTGCGGATGAAGAGGGGAAAGAAAAAGGAAAAGACCACCATAGGTGGTTACTGGGGTTGTTATTCACAATGTGGAAAAAGGAGGAAGGTG
>Ga0179593_1607544_pt1 | contig 16294 bp, 19 predicted proteins | sample CZODoug2_1_08_16_FD_185931 | JGI IMG/M metagenome (GOLD analysis project Ga0179593, IMG submission 185931) | Vadose zone soil fungal communities from Angelo Coast Range Reserve, California, USA - CZODoug2_1_08_16fungal (PacBio error correction) | ecosystem: Environmental > Terrestrial > Soil >...
TTTTAATCGAAAGTTGGGGGGCGCTGGCAGACAAAGCAGCCGTACCAATAGAGAGGCGGGGGGTAGTAGACAGGGAAGAGAGTTTGGAGGAAGGAGCCATTCCCCTGAACCTTCAAAGCCCGAAAAGAAAGAATAGCTGGCTGGAGAAAAGAATAACTGAGAGCAGACCAGGTCGGCTGCGCTCCGAAACTGCAGAGAAGAGATCAAGAAGGGTTCGAAAGGCTGGATGCTTTGGGCAGAAAAAAGAAGGGAGGTCTTTGGTTGACTGCTTGGGATTATGTTTAGAAAAGGAGTCGGGAGGGCGAAGCGCAAGGGATCAGGAAGAACGCTTTGTTAAGGGGAGAAAGAACGTGCGGGGAAGAGGAAAGTAGGTGCCTTTGCCAATCTAAGGAGAAGAAGATCATACGTTTGTCAACTTACGGCGGAACGGAAGCTAAACCAAATGAAATCATCATCTCGGGAAGACTTTAATGTTTTGGTGGGGAAGGGACTGAGGACACGCGGAAGGCCTAACCTCAAGGTGGAACTATGTAGCAGGCGCCACGGAGAAGGAATATCTCCAGATTAAAAGTAGATCAGTAGTGGAGCGAAGCAATGACGGGAGGGAGAAGGTAGGGCTATCTAAGCAGTTCTTCACAATCAGGGATATAATGGGAAAAGGAAGAAAACGTGAAAGGCTTCGGGAAAAAAAAAACGTCGACTCGTACGGAAAAGGCAAAGAAGAATGGAGGAGGAGGCTGAGAAGGGGGGGAAGAAAGGGAATCTGGCTAGCGGTTCAATCGCATACCACGAGTGAAAAAAAAAGAAAATGAACGCTTTTTTCAAGAGAGAAAGGCAAGGCTGAAGGGGGGAAGCGGGTGAGAGTCGGGAAGAAAACTTTGGCAGGTGAGCTAGAGGGAATCGGAACGTCAGAAAGAGGGATGGGCACAGAAGGCAGGGGGTATCTCCTGACCCGGCCTTATTTATATAACCCGGGGGAGAAATAGAAGGCAAGGGAGTGGGGGGGGAGCATGGAGGTAAAGGCGATGGTGCAAGAAGGTAAAATTTTGCCTGAACCCGAGGGGGGCGAAAGATTGGTCCTCGCAATCCCGGTGGAACAACTACCACATGAAAACATGGATAGACCGCAGGCTGCAGTGCTTCGCGGGGAAAATCAAAGTCTCCTCAAAAAAACCCAAAAAACCAAACCCCCCAGTCCGAAGTAGAATACAATGGGCGAAGAGTCCATTGGCTAAATTGAATGCAGAAAAGGAACCTGGAAGGAATCTTCAAATAAAAAAAAAGGGGCAGCGAAACTGGTGCTAAGGACCAGGGCAAATCTGCTCCTAGTTGGACGCAGAAGAAAGGTCGCAGGGTCCTCGAAGAGGGGGAATGAAGAACCTAAAATCAATAGCAAACATAGGAGAGGAGATAGTCGAGCTTGAAAAACTGACTTGGGAGGCACGCCGCCTTCAAGCCTCAAATCAAAAAGGGGAAAAAGAATGGCGCGCTGGGGGCGAAGATGGGTGGGATTGAAAAGAAAGAAAGAAGAAACGACCTCTGAGTGTTGGGGGGGTGGCGCTCGGACCGGAACCAGGGAAAGGTGAGGGGAGGGGGTTTAAGATGAATTTGGGTAATCTCCACGGCCTCAGGCTCTCTTTATAAACATGAGCTGAAAGGGGGGGTGAAAGGCCCGTACCACCTTCCGTCGAAGGTTCCACGCCTCCACCGGATAAAGGAAGATGGAAATAGGCGTCCGACGCCTTCAGAAAGAGGCACCAGAGGGGGGAAACGCAGCTTTCAGAAAAAGGAGGGGAAAGGCTGGCGCCTGGGGGTCGCTCACGGCAACCCAGGGGACGATGCCTGTAGTGTGGATTTTTGGGAGGAAGCAAGGGGGGCCATAAGGGGGCAAGGAAACGGGGGGATGCTGGGGATCCCAACACCACCAAAGGGGGGGGGGGGAGCTGCACCGTGCGACGGAAGAGGCGAATCCTTGTTTTATGGGTAAAGGATCAAAATATGAGTCCAAATAAATTGGGTTAAGGGGACCTTCAAAATAAAGCGTGGAAATAGAGATAAATCCGATTTTCGACTCAGTCCGGAGATCAACCAAAAAACTCGGGGGGAACCCGAGTAAGGGGAGAAAGGATCTTCAGGGATGTGTTTGGGTACTAATGAGGCTCGGGGTAGCTGGTCCGGACTCGTAAGATCATCCAGTCCTTAGGGAGAGGGCGAAAGGGTAGACCTCACCTTCTTTGAGGCGTAGGGGGGTGAATCTTAATATGCCGGAGCTTACCGAGAGGGGACCTTAGCGCTCCAATGCGAGGGGGACTACATAAAGGCCTTAGAGCGATGAACCAATCTACCTCCATCGGAACGCAGTGGAGGGGACCGAACACCCGCACTGGATGCACGAAAGGGGGAAGGTTAATTAATTGAAGGGGGAAGGGAGTAAAAACGCGCTGCTGGGATGGCTATTGGCCACGGCATTAAAGAGGGAGATGATCCAGTGGAACCGTAGGGAGGAAGTGCGATCACGGCATAAATGATATATCATGGGGCCGGGTGCCTCTCCAAACCTATCGGCGCCGGGGGGACTGATCCGTCCCTTTAAGAGGTGGCGAGTTCCCGTCAAGGGGGTGGTCAAGGCCATCCCTGGAAGTTCGAAGGCACCCCACACGAAGGGGAGTCAGAGGGGGCAACGAAGCAGCTTGATCCCATCGGAAAAGGGTAGGGCCAGTCCTTTACAAGTCAGGGAGTAGACACCTACTTCTTGGGGACACATCGGGGATATGGGGGTGTGACTCCCATACGACGCTTCTCTACTTTCGGGGAAAGGTGGCTCCCAAAAAAGCAGCGAGGACCGACTTAGAAATCGGGCTCCAAACCTCCTCGGGAGCCCAAAAGGCGTCCAAGGTAAAAAAAGGGGGGACCACCTTCGCCTTTTGCTGGGGTGACCAATCGTCCAGAGATATGGGCAAAGGGGAGTCAGCCTCTGCTTGGGGAAGAGGGGGGAAGTAGAAATACGGACTTCGGCAAAAGAGAATCGCTCAGCCAAGCCCTAGTGCTCAGTCGAGAATGGAAAGAGAGATCGGCGGCGAGAAGTCCTGGAAAGAGGTGGAGTCGAATCGCGCAGGGGTGGGGAAGACGTAACTTGTAAGAGATCGAGCAATGACTGCAGGAAGAAAGGAACCCCGACGTATCGGGGTCAAGCCGACGAGGTTCTTATACGAGAGAGCCGCCAGACCGTTCGGATTCAAGAGAGTTGAGCTCCTGCAGGGGAGAAGAGAGAAGGGAGCAGTGGGTCGCAAGAAGGGAGAAGTTTCATCGGGACCCAGGAGGGAAGTAGGCGCCCGAAGAGGGATAGACTTGGCGCCGAGTCCGGTGGCCAAAGGGGAATAGCACTCGATGGGGGGGGAAAGAAACCAAAGCGTGTGTAAGGGAAGTGAGAGGAGGAAAGCAGTATGCATCCACAGCAGTCGGAAATCAAGAAAAAAAAAACGGAGGAGAGGGAAAATGAGAGGAAAGAAGTGCCAAAGTGGTCTTAAATCCAAGAAAGATCGGAAAAAATATCTCGGCTGAACGAGGCCTGAGGGGGGATTTGAGTCCCCCGGCGCCCGGGAAGGGAGGTCCGAATCGAAGAGAGAGGGAAGGCCGCTCAGGAGAAAAATAAAAACCTCCATGCTGGAGGAAATTGCCTATTCCTGACCAAGGAAGAACATCAGGAGTCAGAAGTAGCAGGATAGAAAATAAAGAATCGCGATCAATGGGCAGGAGGGATAATAACGAACTCGGCGAGAAAGATACGAGTACGCAGGGGGGGAAAAGCAAGACGTCCTCCATAATAGAATGGCATCTGCCGATGAAAAGGAGGTGCCCAACTACAAGGGGGAGGCACGTTCTTGCAGGAATGATCGGGGGTCTGCGATCGGGAGTCGATGCCGACTGTGAGCCTAGTCAAGGGGGGAGGGGGGAGCGACTTAATCGCGGGGCAAAAGCTCTACGAAAAGCGCTACCAGATGGAGACTCTGAACATCTCGCTGGGAAAACGTCATCAAACGAAAGGGACTAAGTTCATCTAAGAGGGAAAGCGCAGGATCCAGTATAGGAGCATAATGATTGCCGATGCCTTAATTATTTAGGAAGGGGCTGAATAACGGAGGGGAAAAACCGCTAACTACCCGATCGGGCAGGCTTCTTACTTTGGGGCCACAAGATATGGGAAACAGATTTTGCTCTACTTATGATGAAGTGATTAAGAGCTGGGGGAATGGTTATCCTCTTCGAGGGACGGCTAAGGGTCTGAGAAGGGGGGGGGGGAATGGGGGGAATTAACAAAAATCCCGTTCGAGGGAAGAAACAGCCTATCCGAAAAGCTCGGGTAAAGCGTATCGTAACCCCGAGAGGGAAGAGGGCTAGAGGTGGAAAAGGGTTCTTCTACCGCGGGGTTATCCCGAGCCTATTGAAAAACAGGGAGGAAGAATCTATGTATTTCCAGGGGAGAACAAGAGAGTACAAACTCCTTTGGAGGAGCAAGAAACCCTAGAGCGAACGGGAGAAAGAGAAGAAAACTGGTCGAAGTCACTAGACTTGACTTTAAGAGGGTCTTTTCTTGCCGGCGATGGGTCGACCCCGGGTTATCGCCCTGTCCGCCTAGGTTCGGAGGAGAAACACGCGACTCGCCAGTGAGGTCGAGGGAGAAGAGGGAACACGGCATCTAAGAGGCAAGGGCGGAAATAGACGAACGACCTTCCCAACAGATGACCACATGAGGAGAAAGGAAGACAGCTAAAGATCAACAGACAAAGGCCTGATAAAACAAATCAAAATCCGCAAGAACTGGAAAGAAAACTAAAAAACCGAAGGGGTTCAAAGAAGTCAGAAGGAGGGGATCAGCGGAACGGGATGGCGAAGGGGGGGAGTAAATGAATCTCGCGAAGGAACCGGGGGTACGTTTGAAGGGAATGAAGAAAGGTGGGACGCCCAATGGAAGGGAGGGGGGATAAAAAAAATAGGGGGTCCAGTAACTGAGAAAACGGCATCTTAGGGAGGGGCGCTTAAAGTTCCTATTTCCTGGTCACCCTTAGAAAGGGAGACTTTCAGGGAAAACAACCCAAGAAGAAAATCTGGGGGGAGCGGATGCGACCAAAAAGTCTCAGAAATAAACAGACGGAAGTTCGGGTAAAGCGTAAGCGGTGGAAGAACAAACCCCGTGGCCGTCTGGGAGGTGAAAAGCGAGTAGAAGGAAGAAGAACAGACTTATCCGGGGTGGGAAAGGGAAAGTGGAAGTCGACGGAAGTGGGACGGAGGAAAACATACGACTGTCTACAGCAGAGGAAAGATTATGGCCGGGGAGATTACAAAAAGGACCGGGGGATTAACTGCCGCAAGGAGAGAGATCGAGCGAGCCCGGAACGAATCAACGAGGTCGCACACTGGACTGAAGGATTTGCTCGAAAAAAACCATCATATCTAAGTACGCAGCACGGAGTCTGAACTTTTTTAAATCTGAAGAAAGGGAGTCTAAATATAATAATTTAATACTGAAGATCGAAAAAATCCGATCCATCCTGCTGAAAAGCCGGGATTACACTCAGAATTTAGGGGGAAGGTGATGCGAAACGTTCTTGGAGGGGGCGCACCAGGATCGATTGGGAAAACTTCAAGAAAGGGTCGGGGGAGGTGCAGGCCTGCCCCGCTTTCCCTTATGGGGGAGGGAAACAAGCGAACGCGCACTCCAATGGAGCCAGGTGACAGCTGGGAGATGATCGCGTTCTAGTAGTGGGGGGGAAATTTGACCAGCACATCAAATGACGAAAGGGTCGAGATATGCTCGGGGGGTCACTGATTGCTGAGGAAACTAGAAGGAGCGAAGCTGTCCAGTTACTAGACTCCGAAATTGAAAAAGGGCAATGACACCGGTTTTCAAAAAATCAGAAGGAGGGAAAAATAAGATTTCTCACAGACACGTGGGGGAAAAGGGCAGGTCTCTTGCAATAGTATTCCAGATAGGTGCTGATTGTGGAGGACACGAAGTACCGTCGAACGTATAAGGAGGAAAAAAATTAAAAGTCCGAAGAGGATAGACACCGAAAAGGCACCTTGCCTAACTCCAAAGGGAAAAAAAAGATGGTCCTTTTGCCCTGATGGGGGCGCTCAGGGGCGATATTATTGCTAAGGAGAGACTGACGAATATTCGAACAGGAGAAAACATTCTTCTTTGAACGAAGAAAAAAGCGGTTCCGCCTACGAGGATAGGGGGAGGAGGGAGGACCGAGCGAGGCACCGTGGGAACAGGAGAGGGTCGAAGAAGTAGGGTCAACTTCGAAGGGGAAGCAATAGCGTCACCTCAGAAATCCTCCAATCGGAGGGAGCCCTGCCTTCTAAAAAATCCGGGGGGTCGGGGTGAAATCCTGAATTCAAAAAAGAAGGAGAACATCAACATAGGGAAAGTTCGGTCAAACCTTAGGGGGGAGGGAAGAATCCAGGAAAAAGAAAACCTGGTGAGCTGAGAAGGTCTTAAAACTTGCTTTGTGGCGCTGGGGGGGGGGGAGGGACGTGGCGCGGAGGACGGTTGCCAACAGGAAAGATGGGGATAGATTGGAAACCCCCCCAACCACCCAAAAAAAAAGACGAGGTCGTAGCCCTCCGGAGAAACAATCAGGAAGCAAACCAAGCGTCTGTCCTGAGAAGGGGGGGGAGTCCCGAGACGGTGGAAAGTTATAATCAAGTCATAGGAAAAAGGAGCCAACCAGAAATCGCTTTAGGGAAGTTTCCAACCAACAGGGAGAAGAAAGGTCGAACGGCGGTTGAGCGTAGAGGGCAGCTTTTCCGAATCCAAAAAAGAACCGGGAAAAACCGATGACGGTCTCAAAAAAGAAAAGATAGGGGTATCGAACAGGGTTGCCGGCTGACATAGGAACAGAAGAAAACCAAAAAGCTTATGTCAAGAGAGGGGGAGGGAAATAGAGAGGGTAGGCGCGTCAGGAAGCACATTCAAAAGGGACCGGTTCAAAAAAACGAATCCTCCTCCAACAACAAACAAAGGGGAGGGGCTTTCGGGGGGTTTGGGGGGGGGTATTTGAAAGAAAAGGGGGAGGGGGCTGATGGAACCGCAAAAAGAAAAAAGAAGGAGAGTGACACGAAAATTCTGGATTACGGGATCTAAAATGCTTTGGTCAGAAGGGGAACCCGCCTATGTTAAGACATGAAGAAGGGAATGTTGCAACGAGAGAGAGGGAGGAGGATCACTGATATTTACACGTTGGCTTCTGCTTTCAGAGGTCAAGAAAAAAGGTCGAGAATCGTATCAAAATGAAAGCCAGAGTAGGGGAGGAAAGTCCAGCCAGATAAGATTCTTGGGTGGAAAAAAACGCGACTAATTTGGGGAGAAGTACGTCGAAGTGTGGGCAGGAAGAGAAAAATCAAAAAAACATAAAAAGGGGGGGGGGGGAAGATTGAAGAATGTAAAAGAAGCGGGGGAGTTGCTTGGGCACCCAGGGGAAGATGAGATCCGAGAGGACTGTGTAAACGAAGAAGGTCCAGTAATGAATGACCAACGTAAAGCATCGTAAAAGGGGTTATCCGCTGAACCAAAAGAGGGGGGTTGGGGGCATTAAGTTCACGAAGGGATAACGGAAAGGGGGTTTACAGACAGTGTAGGGGCTGCAACTTTGATACTCGCCGGGGGAAACCAAGACCGGATCAGGAAGTGGAGTGGAAGAAGGAGGAAAAATGAACGAGTTGAGGAGTTGCTGAGGAGGATACTCTATTTGAAAAGCAGAGGCAAATTGAAAGAAGAAGAAGCAATACGGAACGTGAGACGCTGAGAGGGCCAACAAGCCGAATCTGAACTCGTACGGAACGATGGGAGGGGGAGGGAAGACATTTCGAGGGGGCTGAGAGGGTGTCGAGAGAGCAGTTGAGAAATATAGGAACCATCAAGACAATCGATCTTGTTCCTTAGAGGTCAGGGGGGAGCATTGCGGTGACACTGAGGGCAGAATTATAGGTTACGCGGCAACGGACAGCGGGAAATGGGCGTCGAAAGAAAATAGTAGGACCGGGAATCTAAACTCAATAAAAAAAAGGAGAGTCATCCAAACGTGCTGAGCGAAGGCCGCGGCCATGAGTTGGGGTAAACCCAACGGGGGAAAATGCTTAAAGGCTTCCGAGCGAGAAAAGGGGGGAAGGAGAAGGAACGGGACTGAAGTTCCGAAAGGACAGCCAAAGGGGGAAAAAATAAGAGACCAGCATGGGAGGCGGGCGCGTATCCCTCATCGAACGGAGAATTCAGAGAAAAGGGAGTACCATTGGCTAATTGAGCTGTGGGGGGAGGAGAGAAAACAGCAAGGGGATAAAATCTAGGGAAAAAGACGGTGTCGGGCAGAAACACCGCATCAGATCGAAAGTCGAAGAGAAAATCTCTACCCTAAGGGGAAGGATATTCAGAGTCCCTCGAAAACCGGAAAGGAGAGGGAAAAGGACATCATCTAAGCGAATAGAGAGAAGATTTCTAATCACGGATGAGAGGAGGGCATAGCGCTTAACAGAAGGAAAAATCAACGACGTTGTAGGGCTAGAAGAAGCTGGTGTTTGCTTGAGCGAAAAAAGAAAGGGCAGCTAAGAAGACAAAATGGGGTCGGGGAGGAGGGGGAGAGGGACCCCTCTAAGAACGGGGGATGCGTTAATCTCTTCCTTGGGTGGAAGAGAAAAGGAAATCTAGTGTGAAATGCAATAAAAGGAGAGTCAGGTAGGTTCGTTTGGGAAAGAAAAAAAAGGACCGGCGAGAGTTTGACTTCCCCTTTAGACATTCAAGGAGCCGAGCTTGAACAGGGCAAAGCTCCAAGGGAAGAAAAAAAAGGAGGCACGTGACATTTAACTAGTTAAGGGGGTTCGCCTTGTGGTAAAAATCTCAGAAGAGATATCATGGATGGGAAGGGTTTGCAATGGGACAAAAAGGTACAGGGCGGTACGAGGAGAGGACTTGGAGAGCTCCAGACCAGAAGAATGCAGGGGGGGGGAAAGGGCAGTATTCCCTGCCCATCTGGGTTTAGAGGAGAAAAGGAAGCGGGAGTCCAAAGGAGTGGGTTCCAGGGAAAGGAAAAAGCAGGGAACGTCTACTCAGAGGAGAGGGACAGAAAAGAAATGAGCCAGCCAGTTCCGATCCCCACAGAACATCAGTGAAACCCTCGGAATGGGGGGCAGCGGACGTTCTGGAGCCTGAGCAGGGGGGACAGGGGGTTGCGGTATTTGAGAGGAGTCCTCCGGCCCGGCTCGGGGAAATCTGGAAAGAAACCCAGGTCGGGGCGACGGACGTCATCACGTTGAAAGCTGTTGCATTCTGTGAAAAGGCTGTCCTGGAGGTCAAAAGAGCCGCTCCGGGGAGACTCGAAGGGGGGTCTCCGGGCAAAAAAGGGGCAAGGAGAACAGAATCTGTGCCTATTAACACGGGGTCAGACAAACATTCGGACACGCACGCCAAACAAGGGGGGGGGGAACAACATCGTCTGGTTAAGAGAAGATGCTCTGTCGGGACGAAGGACTCTCGGATCTAATTTTTTGAGAGAAAAAGGAGTAAGCTGGATCTTCAATCCAGCCTCTGACCTTTCGAAAGAAGTAAGAAGACGGGGGAAGGGGGGGTGGGGCCCAGAGAGAGGAAAAAGGGGGGGGATAACTCCCTCGTCGGGAGGCCCGTTTACCTCGCCGCTCGAGGCGCAAGGAAGTGGTGATATCCTGTCCCCGTGCAAGGCGCTCGTCCAGTTAGGGGGAAGCCCTCCGGTCTTCGGGAAAAAACAAACCAGCCTATAGAGAGGGGCAAGAGTAAGTCCCAATCGGCGGGCGGGCCTAGATCTCGTCGAGCAAAAGTCACGAGGGGAAGAATCGTGGTCCTCCAGTACGAAAAGGGAACGTCGGGTTAGGGGCGGCGTATCAAGGGTTGAGAAAACACAGAGAGGGCAAGTTCTCACCGAGACCCCTCGGTCTCCCATCGCGTGATAAGGAAAAGGGGATGTCTCCATAGGGAACCACCGGATCGGGGGGCTTCGCAGGGAGAAGTCTAGAGATGCGATGTAAATACGTGTAGTTGAGAGAGGGGGGGAATGGCGGAAAAATGGCCCAAAATATTACCTGGCGCGGAACTATCGCCTGCTTACGAGAGAAGCATAACGAGCTGGAGAGGGGGGAAGGGAGTAAGTGGTTTGAAAAGAAGTGGCACGAAAAAGGTCCTCGGGGGGGTTGGGTAGTGGTTGGCACCACCCCCCAACCCCCCCGCCCAGCCGTACACCCCCCTCCCGACCAAAGTCCAAGTCAAACCCCCCCCCCCCACCATTATTCCCTTGGCGAGTCTCTCGGCCTTCTGGAAGGTCCAGGGGAGCACAACGGAACAAAGAGAAGGAATAAATTTATCTTCGAACTTAAGAGCCCCAGAAAGGACCCAAAGATCTCGCGGACGAGAGGGATCTCACCGGAGACGGTGGGAGCCGGGACCCTGGGTCGACGGAGAAAGGTGAACCCGACTGCGGGCTTGGGAGAAACGAGCCCTAAGATCAGCTTCGGGAGAGGAGGGAAAATGGGTTGGGAAGCCGAAGGGGAACAAAAAGACGTACCTAAAAAAAGGCAGCGCCCCGGAGTGGTCTTCCGTCTGAATCTGGAGGGAAAAGAGAATAAATGTGGGTAGTGCATCCGGCAGAAAGGAGAAGAACACAAAAAAAAGGAGTAAGGAAAGAGAGAGGAGAGGGACACTACATGATTTGCGGTTGGAGGGAAAGACCGAAGAACAGATCGCCGGGAGGGGGAAGGAAGGGCGAGGCGCACGTGGGGGGTAAGGGCAACAAGATTCGGGGAGGCTCCCCGCTGATCTTCGGGGGAGGACGATCGGTGACCACGAAAGAAGGAGGGCGATCATGTAATTAGACCTCAAGCATCTGTCGAGCATGAAGGATGAATCGCTAGCACGGGGGGAAGGGCAGAGATCAATCGAGGGAAAAAGTGACTAAGTACGTACGTCAGGGTGGGAATTGAAGCCTACGGGAGAATAAGGAGGCAGAATATTATTATTCCACAAGACTCGAACTACCGGAGGGAAGGGACAACCAGAAGATCGAGACTTTTACATGAACCAGAGGACGGGAGATCTTGGGGATGCGAGGAGCAATTGTAAGTCTGGGGGTGAGTCTCTACGCCCACTCAACGAAAAATTTTGGGAAGAAAAAAAAGACATCTCTTGGACGGAGGGAAAAAAGTCCTACTTTGTGTCCACAGTATACTACTCTCCGGTGCTAGCAAATCTGGGAGCACCTCTTGGGGAAAAATAATATGGAAGACCTAGCCAAGGGGTATCTCCTTATGTCCTTAAAGGAAATCGCCTCTAATAAAAAAAAAGGTGTCAGACTCGTAAGGGGGGAGAGGGAAGGGGCCCCCAAAAATCGGGGAGACTAAGATATCCGGAAAAAGGGACCCGCACGCCTCGTTGGCTCAAAATCCGGGACAGCAGAGGTATCTGAAATGTGGGGGGACGTATTGAAACACAAGCCCTGCGGGGGGGGGAAAAAAATGACGCCCGAGACGAGGGAAAAGGGAATAGGGGGGGACGCTCGGGGGGCAGAGGAAAAACTTATCTGGGGGAGGCTGGTCTGTAAAGGTCTAGGGCAACATTGCCCGTGAGAGACCTATCGGAGAGGAGTAAATGGACGAAGATATCACTCGTCGAAGGGGAGCAAAAATTATTCCTAGAAAAAAGAGGAGTAATCGGTCCCTCACTAAACAGGGACTATTTCGTCATCCAGTGCTGAGGGTTCCTTCAGATGATTTCGACCCCCCGGGTGTATAAGAAGGCGGAGTCAGGTCTACCGGGGCAGAGGACAGCAAGGGGAGAAGCAGAATTGTATCTTACTCAAGTCACGAGAGCCATCTACGACAGTCAAAAGATTCAACTGGCAGAAAAATGAAAAGAGGGGGGCGACCAAGTAACGAGAATGCGATGAGATGAGAAGACGACTACTTATCAAAAAAAAGATAAAAAAAAAAGCGTGTAGGTCAAGAAAGAAAAGACTAAGAAAATCCAACACAAAGGGGTTACCCCTCCGGTCGACGGGTGGGAAGTTGGGGGAAAAGAGGAGGAACGGGAGAAACCTCTTTCTCATCCGATAGGGGACAAAAGCTTTAGTTATTGATAGGTCAATTCTCTTGGGGCCCAGATGAAATATCGTTCTATCAAAAGGTATTGGGGGGAAAAGGACGGAAAGTGGGCCTCACGCGGGGGGAAAGCGCAAGAAATAAACCAAGGAAGGTCCGGGGGACCACTGATTGGAAATTGAGGAAGGAAACATCCCATAAAAAGAAAAAAGAGGGGGTGTGCTGCTTAGCGACCAAAGAGAAGACATGACTAAGCGAAGCAAGGGGAAAAAGCGGAATCTTTTGGCATCCCAGAGGAGGGGATGACTGTCTCGAATGATTCCGGGCTATGAAAGAGAGAGCTGCCTATCCTGGACAGGGGCAGGAAGGAGGAAGGGGAAGGTGGACGTATCCAAGAGAGTCATAGGAAAAAAAACTCACGAAAAGAAAAAAATATGGCCTTTAGATTACACCCGGCCGGACGGATCAAGAAACCCAAGACTCTAGGGGAAGAAAAGCAGACTCCCAACTACTAGGCTCAAAAAAAAGGAAAAGAGCGGTCTTTGAAAACAGAGAAACCGACGAGAATGACTGGGGGTGAAAAGAACGCGCGTGCCAAAGGAGAAGAGAAGCGACTCTGAGGAGAGCTAGCAGCCTTATGCTCGAGAGGAAGAGGGGGGGGGCACCATCATGGACAGATTTAAAAAAACCGTCTAAAAAATGTAGGAGGCAGCGGCAACAAGGATGTGAAAGGGACCGTCGCTTCTATCAACGGTTTGAAGAGAAAAGGTCCCGGGTGGAATATTAAAGGGGAGATGGAGTTACGAGCACAAATGAGCCAAAGTTACTCTTACAACGTGGGAGAATCACGTTCTTAGGAGGGGGAAAGAAAAATTAGAAACAGAGCAGCAAAAGGACGAAGGAAGAAGCTAGGAGGTTTTTAAATTGGTTAAAGGGGGCTTACGTCGCAGGGCAACATTCAAAAGAGAGAAGAGAATCCGGTTACCTGCATTGGACCAATTGAAAAAACTCACAGAGATGTAAAAAAAGGGCTCAACTCAAGGGATAAAGGAAGATCCCTCTTGCCAGGTCGATGAAAGGGAAAGAAGGGGAGCATGTATTGAGCCCATCATCGAAAGAAGTCGAAGTTAGAACGGAGTCCCAGCTACGAAGTACGAAGGGATCGAAAAAGCAGGAAAAAGTTGAAGCCGTCCAGCGAAAGGGAAATCCGGTCGGTGCCAGAAGGTGGCGGGGAGTGGTATGTCAATAAGGGGAGACTCTCTCCGCGAAGAAAGGAAAAAAGGAGCAATCGAAAAAGTCTTCTTGGAGAGGGAAAAAATGTCCGCGTACGAGCAGATTAACACGAAGCGATTCACGGTTCCACTGAGAAGGAACTAGGAGGGGCAGAAATCATTGCCAAGATAGCGGCCAGAAGAGCCGGCAAAACCACTCCTCCTCGTCGGTTGCCTGCTGCTCTAAAAAAAGACGAATCCCTTGTAGGGTGAAATAATGTTCAACCGCTATTCCGAGGGAAAAATCACATAGGAGTCGGAAAAAAAGGGGAAATTTATAGGACTTCGGGAGGGAGGACAATGCCCCACCAAAAACAACGTGGTCGGTAGTCTACACGAGATCGATTGATGTAGTTTTGTGGAGAAATGTTCCGGGGGGGGGGGGAAGAGCGAAGTACGTTTGCACAGTAGTAGAGATTGACGAAAGGGCACAATGTGCGCCAGCACAGAAAAGCGAAGTAGCCCCAGCTAGGGGAGGTTCCCCACAAAAAGCAATGACAAAAAAAAGCGTTCTGTTGATGATAGAACTGGGGGGGGGTCCCGCACGGAGGGGGTTACCACAAATTTTATTCGCGTGAGCTGAAAGAAACAAAAAAGGTATCTTGCTTGCAAGAGGGGGCCCCAAACTCCTCCAAAGTGCCAGGGCCGGGGCTCTCGGCCTGTCAGAGACTTCTGAAAGAGCAGTCATCCTACCCTTTATCTGACTAAATGAGGGTATCGCTCTAAAGAATGGAGGGGTGAAGACATATTCTGGGATTATCGGCAGGGGCTAACAATTCTTGTAAATGGATCAAAGAATGTCAGGTTAGGCGATGTTCGAAAAGGAAGCCAAATTAGAAGGGGAAAGACACAGCCCCGAAGTCATCGAAAAGAGGGAAAAGGATATGCGGGGCGGGATTTGTTGGGTGTTGCTTCTTCTACCACACATCTCCAGGAGAGGAGGGAAACAAATTTGGGATTCAAGGGGCATCAGGGAAAAGGGATTTTGCGCTCTGAGGAACCTAGGGAACCGGTACATGAAATAAAACTCCTTTCGAAAAGGAGGACGGAAAAGGCGGAGAGGTCAAAGGGGGGAAGGAGGCTTTCAAATGGAAAAACTGGCGAGATACCCGCAGTTGTCTAAAGGGAAGGAGAAACGCAAATCCAGATAAGCTGGGGGGGAAAAACAGCTCGAATAAATGAAGGGGAGAAAAAGGATAGAATTGGCAGGGGGCGAAAGCCAACATAACGCTTGGCGGGGGGGGAAGAGGGGACACCTCCTAGCTGGGGACGACGATCGACGGTAGGTTTGCAAATCTAGCAATAAAAGGAGAAAAGGGTTCAACCGTGTAGCCACGGGTCGGGCTCAAGAAAAAGGGAAGGCCATAGTGATCTCTTTGGAACTGTGTAACTCAAACCAAAGGTGAGGGAGATGGGGTGGAGATGGGAAGAGGAGGAAAGGAGGATTCCTAACTCTCAAAATGTGGAGACATAGTGAGGTCGTAATGCATAGAAAGGGGGGGGAAGGACTAAAACGGGTTTAATACTATTCAAAATCAAAGCGAAAGGAGAAGACGAGATGCAGGAGAGGGAATTAAAAAGAGCAGGAAAGCGAAAAAAGTAAGAAAAAGGTGGATTCCAGGAAAAGAAGGGACTAATACAATAACTGTCCTGACCGAATTCTCAAGAAAAAAAAAACCGGTAAGGAGACTGATCACTACTGAAAACAAGTGAATAAAAAAAAGAAAGAAATGGGAAAGCCATCAAGCCCAGAAAAAGAACATGTGGGAAGTCGGAGGTCGGGCGGCTGATTCCTGGGTTAAGTGAGCAAAGGGGGAGGAAGAACGCGAAAGTAATTAGAATCAATATAGGGGAGACGGGAGAGAAAAGCATCAGGGAAAGACAATCATCGAGGTAAGCAAGGGGAGGACCTTTGGAGCCGGGCGGTAAGACTATCTTCTGCTGTACGATTGATGCAAAAACGGGAAGGGAGAGCAAGAAGAGTCCTGGCAGGGCAAGATCGGGAAGAGCAAAGAATGATTAAGGATACCGGGAAACTAGGAAAACTTACAATGGGGATCATCAACGATGCTTTTGGGGTGAGGAAAACCAGAATTTTATTTGACACCAAGTTGTAAAAGAGGGGTAGCGTATTCTGATTACAGGAAGAAGGAAAGAGAAGGGTGTCCTCGAAACCGCACAAGAAAGAAAGAAGATAGCGAAAATGGGTCAGCGTAGGGAAGGGGGGGGAAAGAAGTCCCTCCACTCCTAAGCTCAGGAGAAAGGCTAAGAAGTAAACTTGGGCTAAAGAGCGGGGAAGGGGACGAGCATTGGGATGAAGCGCGCCGCGGGGCAGGAAGTGGAAGAAAATGGTACATCGACGAGGAACGGGGAAGGGTTAAATCGTGCCGAATGGAGAAATACCGTTGGGCAATGAGAATCGAAATTGCTGGTTAAAAAAGGGGGGTGGGACCTCCTAAAAGCATAAAAGAGGGCAATAGATCTGTGAAGAAGAGAACAGTCGGACGTGGGATAAAGAAAGAGGGGGGAGCTGAAACTTCATGCTCTTCGATAAGGAGAGACTAGGTAAGCGTTGGCGTCTTGGTAGTGGAGAGGAGGATAGAGGACAGCTGGGACAATTTTTCTAGAAAGGAAGACGAAGACTTCACTAAGGGGGGAAAATGAGTGGTATCCGTACCTGAGACTAATCAAGGGGAAGAAAAAACAGAGAACCGCGTTGAGCAGGATGGACAGGAGGGAAAGGATCTAGAAAAGGAAGGGGGTGGAATCTCTCCGTCCAGGTGTTGCCTCTTGTAGGGTCGCTCCGTTAGGGTATCAAATTGGAGAGAAAAATCCCGCCCAAACCCGGGCGAAATGGCAAATTGAAAAGGAAACGGATAAGAGGAGGAACACGTCCCTGAAAAGAAGAA
>Ga0179593_1498147_pt1 | contig 16293 bp, 15 predicted proteins | sample CZODoug2_1_08_16_FD_185931 | JGI IMG/M metagenome (GOLD analysis project Ga0179593, IMG submission 185931) | Vadose zone soil fungal communities from Angelo Coast Range Reserve, California, USA - CZODoug2_1_08_16fungal (PacBio error correction) | ecosystem: Environmental > Terrestrial > Soil >...
GCCGCAGAATCTAACCCGGGTGGACAAAATCGAGGATTGCGGGGGGGGGGGGGTTAAGTTAGATATGATCCGTGACGGAGTTTGGGGGAGAAAAACGAATGAATCTACTTAGGAAGGAATTGGAGAGACGAAAGACTGCTGGACAAGAAATGGAAAAACCTTAAAGAGTGGAGTCGGCGGTAACGACTGGGCGGGGGGAAGGAAAGAAAGAATAAGCGCGGATTGCAACTGTAGGAGGGCATACGCCGTGAGAAGCTTTCACGATGGTGGCCGGGGGGGGGAGGAAAAAGGTCGAGGGGGGATGGGGGACCAAATACAGGAGCGCCGCTTGCGTTGTCCGCGAACAATACATCAAGGGGAGTAAAGTAGAGTGAAGATATCAAAAAAAGTACTGTAGCCAAAGAAAAGCACTCCGTCGGGCGGAGAAAAAAATGAGCACTAGCCTGGAGAGGCAGAAAAGCGGACAAAAACTCAAAAACCCTGAAAAAAGACTTTAAAATTCCGGCGGCGTGTGGCCTCGCAGGCAGAGAGGAAGAGGGTCCATAAAAGAGAAGTATCAAATGGATGAGGTTAAAACGAAAACAAAACGCGCCCTGCGGCAAACCGAGGGTCGTGTCCGGTCGATCCGAAAAGAAAAAAGGGAACGTTATGGGGGCCGCGATTAGGGAGCAGGTCAAGTCAGAGGAAACCGGTGCTCGAAGGAGGAAGCATTTTTTACGCTGCAAGAAAGTCTGTGTTCTTCGAAAAAATCTATAACAATCAACAAAGGACTACCGCATACGGGAGGAGCGCCTTATAACGGTAGATCGGCAGCGCAAGGAGGAAAAAACCGTCGTCGAACCTAAATCACGCTCTTTCGATCAGTGATTGGGGTTGCCTTCCTCCACTGCCCGGTTTATTTCCTCTCCGCTTCACCACCTACACCCCCCTCCCCCTCTCATACCCGCCCCGCCCATCTGGCGAGCAAGTGGTCCCGCGCTAAGGGCTCTTGTTGCAACGTTTGACTAGAAAGCCGAAAACAGGGGCGTTCGCGGGGATTCTGGTCTGCGAACCCAAAAGAAAAGAAAGGCTGCTTCTGGGGATTCAATACGGGAAAAGTGAATAGACAAAAAAGGGAAAGATGAAAAAGCATTAAGTCATTCGAAAGAATATTTGAAAAGAGGGATGCGCGATAAGGGGTGAAAGTGTGGCAGAGGGTACTGCCGCAATTGGAAGGCTCAAAACGAAAAAGGGCAGAAAAACACGAAGCAAGGGAAGGGAATCTCGAATGGGGCTTTAGCTTCGGTAGTCTCTATAAAAAAAAAAAGAGGTGATAAGAGAGAGTAAAGGGAGATTTCAAATGCCGGCGATAAGGTCAAAAGGGGGGGGGGGGGGGGGTTATTGCAATTAGGTGTAAGAGTATGGCCATCCCCCCAAAAAACAACAAACTGATCGGAAGCCCAAAAAAGTGCGTCAGATACCCCCCGCGGCAACCTTCTGAAAAAAAAATCGTCTCAGCAGAACCAAACCTACCATCGTCTTCAGAATGACGCCAATTTCGCTGAATAATGCATTGACTTTTATCGCCCGGTGTAAAAAAAAAACACACCTAAAGAGGGCGCGAGGGGGTCCAATAGCAACAAGGAGGGGAAAATGGGTTACTGTCCCTGAAAACTTGTCTATCAAAGGTGTTGGCGCAAAACGGCCGGAAAAGGGAGGGGCAAAAGACGCGGGGGTGGAAGGGGGGGGGGATACGCAAAATAGCGGTCAATTGGAATCTTCAACTTCTCTCATGGAAGAGGAAGATGTGACTTATCTAGCATGCTTATCAACCTTGTAGTAAGGGTCAGAGGGGGTCACGCAGGAACTTGCTAACTTAGTTGGAAAGGGGGCAGACCGGTGCGTCAGGAAGGAACCTTTTACGAAAGCTCCCGATCTCGAAAGAGAAAAGGGGGGGGGGAAATATCGGTGGTCCAAGGTCCATCGAGCGCTTGCTCTTTATCTACGACAAGAAACCTCGACGAGCAAAGGGCGTTGGGGTTCGTTTAAACTGCACTAGGAAATCTTGTCCGACTTTAGGGGAAAGGGACAGCTCTGGCAGCGCGCCACACAAGCAGGGAAAGAAAAGACATCCATTTGCTCGGGGAATAACCACTCTCCTTGCTATTCGCGTACTGGAGCAACCTCGAGGGGCTAAGGCCAGTGCTCACTTTAGTCCAGACTCGCGAGGCTGCGGGGAAAGAGAAGCTACTCGCTCTAATCGTCATGGAATAAACGGGGGAAAAGTTGGATGGTCAATGAGACAAGTCATAAATATAATCAAGAGGGGCGCTCGCAGTTGCGTGAGCGTTCAAAACCCGCCCCGCACTTAGAAAACATGTCAGAAAAATGTGATATGCACAGAGGGGGGAAAGCGTGCGCACTTGGTATGCCAGCCGACTGGGACCCAAAAGAACTAAAAATGCTCTTAAGCGCACGCATAACTTACCGGACGTCTCAAAGGGAGGGGGTGGTTCAAAACCAGAGAAGACATCGGGGCGGGAAGAAGCGTGAACTCAATTCATAAGTACTGATTCAAAAACTGTAGACCAAGAAAAACCACAAAGCAGTTACACTGAATCGATCCCGCAAAAGCTGAAAGGGAAAGACAAAAGGGTGGGTCCAGCCAAGTATCCGAATAAAGAGGGGGGACTGTACTCAGTCCAATTGGCGGTTAAAAACCGGACTTTTCGAAAGCGGAACAAGCTTTCAAATCGTCGTTCAGGTGAGACCGTGCAGGGGGGGAGAGAGTTTCCACAACACTACTTTGCGCTGGGCAGGGAAAACGCTTTCGAAAGGAGGATACTCCGATGTCATCCTCACTGGAAAGGAGCCACCAGTCATCCGGAGACTAATACACGTCCATAAAAAGAGGAAAACCTGCAGTACGTTATGTCCGGTAAGGGGGGGGGGAGCGAGTGCAAAACAACTGGGAGCTGCAGCGTAATCCATGATTACAGGTTCGGGCCTTGATTAGCGTCAGTGCCGATCAAGTCAGCTTCATGCTGAGAAAAAAAGGGAAAATTCAAACCATAACAAGGTTCATGGGAGGATGGATTGGGATCAAACGCACCGGCGAAGCACCCATCTCTCACAAAACACGCCGGAGCGGCCGTAAAAAAAAAGGTGGAAGAAAATGGTAAAAAAAGACACCCAAAGAAGAGTCAAGAGAAAAGGGACTATCTCATAAAAAAAAAGGCCTTTTTCAAGGTGAAGTTCAAGACGTGGATCGATGCCGTAGACATTTCAAAGCGACGATGATTGCACGATGAAAAAGAACAGGTTGTACCTCAGAGACAAGTAGGTGCAAATCCGGCCTAGTTCCACTATCAACCTAGAGATTTTTAACCTCTGACCTGGGTCGGGAGCAGGAAACTAGAAGAGGGAGCAGTTGGACCTCAACTACGAAGAGTCCAGCTTCGGCCCATCCAAGAAGCGGTCACCTGGCTAAGACTTGAGAGGGAAAGAAGGAAGGGGATTTCTAAAAAACACAACCTACAGAAGAAGGAATCATCTGGGGCTGCGCTGTATCAAAAACAGCTGAGGAAGGAAACGTGGTTCACGTGCGCCACGTAGTGGTTGAAAGTCAGGACGGAGGACCGATGGGCGCTCAGAGAGGGCGGATATCCGTAAACGAAAGCATCAAACTTTGCGCAAAGCAAAAGATCGCGACCGGATCTGCTCAATGGTGGGCTGTGATAGTTCGCCATGAAAGGAAGCCAAGAGAAACGTCCAGGCTGGAGTACTCTTAGTTCCGGGAAGGCCCTGGCGGTCTTTCAGAAACGCCTGGAGGGGAGGGGGGCGCAGGCGAGGGAAAAGACAGAAAAGACCTCACTTCAGCATGCTGTCCATTTCGATGCAAGTCAGAAGTGGAGCAAAAAAAATAGGGTGTCATGTGATTTCATAAGAGGGGAATAGACAAAGCAGGGCATTGGGTTTGAAGCGCGCCCGGGGGGGGCGCGTTGGGGTCAAAGAAAATGTGTTGTTAAGAGAGAGAGGTAAAAAGAAGCGCGAAGCAGGAGTGCTGTCGTAGGGGGGGAAAAAGCTTCATGGTCAGGGAATCCAGTTCCCTCATCGCGTAAATTCAAACAAGTCAAGTTATTTGGCGCTGAAACTGAGAACACACTGGGGCTTCATGATGGGGGAATACGATTTGGTTGCAAAGTTGCGTCTTTGGTGACGTCAGAACGGGTGATTCGTTAAGTCGCCAATATGAAAATAAACTGACATTGTAAAAGAGAAGATTTCAAACGTGATCGATGGACGTAAGGCCTGCACCCACAAGAGGGGAAAGGTATCGCTGACATGGACTAGAAGGGGGGAGTTAGGTGGAGCGGCGATATCAACCGTATGGGGGGAAAGCACACGAGGGAGGAGCGCGTTTATGGAGGGATCACAACGCTAAAACGCTATGAAGGAGAAGAGAATACAAGAAAGTCGGCGCCGTTCAATTGAAGGAAGGGGCAGAGAGGGGGTTACCGTCAGCGTAGCGACTTACCTGCAAAAACTATCAAATCGTCGAGAATTCAATGGCAGGTGCGTACCGAGTTGACGTAACCGAGAAAAGGTTAATCGAAGGATTCGCGACAGAGAGAGCGCAACAAAAACGCCCTGGTAATGAGTGGAAAGAGGGGAATCTGTAAGTAGCAGGCATGACTTCGCGTTGCGGATATGCCGCCAGGAGAAGAAGGTCTGACTGTTGATCGATAGTGCAATGGGCATGGTAAAGGTAACAACCATTCGTCGGATGTAAGGAAACTGTGGCGACGGACTGTGTATCCGGAGTTACTAGCAGGAAACGGTTCTGCGAGGGGGGAAGGAGGTTTGAGAACCTCCAGAAAATAGGGGAGTCAGAATTGGTGTGTTTATAATAAGTGGCCAGTCCATCACGACTCTGGGTCGAGTCATGAGCAAAAAGAAGACGGCTCGCCATGGCAGGGGGGGATGGTTCAGTTCAAATCAGAGGGATCACGAGTAAAAAAGGTCTTGGAGCCAAAAGAGAGATAGACTTAGGCGACTGATAATATAATCAAACGGATGTGGTAAAAGGGGGGGCAATCCGCGAACAAGAGGAAAAATAATGCCCGCCGTATTGAGAAGGGGACGGAAAAACGGTCAAGTGGGGGGGAATGTAGCGGGGAGGGCAGATTGAATGAATAAGTCCGACTGTAGAACCGTCTGGGCAAGGGGAGGAGGTTCTTCAGACACAGAGAGACCATTCAAAATAAACAGCATTTGGGGAGATGATACATCAATAAAAAGAACAACAAAAACCAGCTCAACGGGACGCGAAAGACAAGCCGGCGCAGGAAATGCTTGAGGGGGCATCTGGAGTCGCATCAAGGTCAACGCTGCGACACATTGACCTGAAGAGAAGAGCCATTGATTCATTTCTGAAAGTGAGGAGTGCAGGAGAATAGGCTCAAGGGGAAAAGCAAAGCAATGCGTAACGGCTGTGCGAATTCCGAACTAGGGTTCTCGCGAAGTGGAAGGGGGGGGATTTTCAGGAACGGGGGGTTCAAAGGACAAAAAGGACGCACAGGTAAAGATACATTTTGTTGGGCACAAGTCGACGTAAAAGGGGGGAAGGGAGCGGACTCCTGAAAACCGCGAAAAAAAGGTAAAGGTCTTCTAAGCGGGGAAAGAAACTCAGACAGTGGGGCACGTGACCACGGTGAAGGAAGGAAGTGTCGGACTAAAGGAATAATGGAAGGGAGGAGGCGGTGAAAGGGGGGTCCGGGGGAGGAAGGAGGGAAGGGAAGGGTAATCATGGAAAAAGAAGGGGGGAAGAGGTCGAAGCGGGCAGAGAAGAAGAAGAAGAGAAAGAAGAATAAGTGCCTGAGAAAAGGGAAGAATAAAGAGCAAATCTGGTGAGAGTCGGGCAGGGGGGGGAAGGGAAACAGCTGGAAACGGAGCCGGGGGAGAGGGGGCAAAAATTATTTTATTTTGGTGTGGGGGGTGGTTGGTTCTGGTTATTCTGCGGGAAAAATCTCAAAGTCTCAGAGAATTTAAGGGAATACGATTGGCACCGCGGCTAAATTTGGCTTCTGCATAGACCAGAAAAATCGCGAATACTAGAGTGGAACGGAGACCGGCAAGTGCAGTCGCGGATCGCGTCGGGGGGGGGGGGATTATCGGCGGTTGGTCCAATCCTAGAAATGGAAAGGTATAAAGAAAGCGGGGAGGAGGTCAAGTTTCGTTGTCGCAAAAAAAAATGGAAGGCTATAGGAAGGGAAATGATCGTGAGATATTTCTTGTCAGGTACGAATGTACACTTTGACAAGAACACGCTGCGGTCATACATCAGAAAGAAGGGAGGGACATAGAACTAACGCGCGCTATCGAGTCAGGGGAAGGGCGTGTAAAGGAAACAGATTGGTTGAACGTCATCCGGAGGCATTGGCGTCCACTGAAGGTAACAAGTATGGGTGCAGTGCAGGTCTGCCGGTATAGCGGCATAAGGCATAAGCAAGGTCGGGGTTAGGGAACTCCTGACACCCGCGGAAGAAAGAAGGGAAAAGCCTCCCAAAAAAACGTATGTGGAGGGGCCGATACTATTACGGTTTAACGTCTACGAGGGAGTCGGAGAAGGGGAAAAAAAAGGAAGTCTCGAGGTAGGAATTACAGGTAAAAAGACAGATGGGGTAAGGGAAGGAAGATGGGATTAAACGTGAAACTTTTCTGGTGAATAGTGGTAAAACGAATGAATCGTACTTTAGGACTGGGATGTTCGATGGGATGAGGGGAAGGAAGGGCTGGGTTCACCCCCGAGAGATGGGGAACGAGGGTTTCTTTACAACTTGAGTCGGCTGTAAAAAAATGATGGGTTGGCGGCGAACAGAGGAATAGAGCGGATTGGGCAAAAATCGGAGTGGGCAGAAACTTCTCAAAAAAAAAACTTTCACGATATATGAAAAGGGGGGGGGAGATCTTGGCGAAGGCGTTTGGGGAATGGGGGTAACACGGGGCGCCAGCTGCTTGGACGGAGGCCATGAAAGAAAGAAAGGGATTCCTCCTTGGGTTACGAGGAACTAAAGCGGAGGGAAAAGAAAAAGAATTGAGGCAGCCAGAGTCTGCCAAGAAAGTCAAAATAAGAAGGTCGGGCGGAGAGGGTAGGGGGGGGGTGATGGGGTACTGGAGGGGACAGAGGAAATATCGAAAGGAAGGAAAAAGGACTGATGGGCTGGCTCGAAAAAAAGGGGTCTGTGTCATAGTAATTCATGCGGAATGGGTACCGGAAACTCTCGCCAAAGAAAGAAGAGGCAAATCAGTTCGGAAACTAAACTCCGCGCGAGGAGGGAGAGGGGGAAAGAATTGCGAAAAGAGTGTAAGAAACTCGAGGAAATGCTAACACGATGTTCTGCAAGTTCATGGAAAGATTCGGCTGGCAGAAAAACGAAACGGCGACGGACAGAATTTTTCTGCCGGAAGTCTTCAAGTTACTGCGGGGAAAAAAATCGAGCGCCCAACAAAAGTACAAGGCCTACAGATCAGGAGCAGGGCCTATAGGAGAAAGTATATCTGGATCGTTGCTCGGCAAACTTACCGGCGTAGGTCAAGCCAGGTAAACGTATTCTGACGGCGATCAAGAAGGGGGGGGAGGTCTAACACATTGCTTGTGGGGACAGGGGGAGGGGACACAAACGCTAAACAGTAGACACGAGAGGTAGGATTGGGCCGACCCTCATCGCGAAAAAAATCTATTCTTGCGAGTGGAGAAATACCGCATAAAAGGCAAGCATATACGGAGTCATGTAAACATAGTCATTCTAAAGAGATGTGGGGAAAGAGGAGAGCGGCTTAACGTGTGTCAAGGGGCCGAGGGGGACGAAGAAAAAAGGGGACTAAGAAACCGGCGCAACATGTCGGAGACCATCCGCCGCCATATACACCGTAAAGCGGCACATGGTATGAACGAAGAAATTGAAAAAAAATCAAAAAACAAAAGAGAGGGGGAAGAAAAGATTAGTAGGGTAACGCAGATTCTTCTTCAATCTGAGGGAGGAACTTGGAGAGGGAAGGGGCAAAGGGCGGTGGCTTCCGATGGGACAGCCGGTGAAGGCGGCATCAAAATAAAAAAAAAATAGCACCTCACAAGTCTTACGAATCGGTAAGTGCCCGATCTTGCTTTAAGAGACGGCAGGAGGAAAGTTCAAAAAAGCTTGAATTTTCTTGCAGCGTAGGGAAGGGACAAGAGCGCTCTGGACGGTCTAGGGTGCGGCAGAAGGAATCCGCGAAAAAGACCGTTAGCGCGTTGACCTGGCACATAGTGCGAAAAAAAAGGAGGAGACTCTACGCCAAAAATTAGTGAAAGAAAGACCGGGCCAAACGGCGCACGAATCAGTAAAATAGAAAAACAGGATTGCCTCCGAAACGGGGTTTGAGATGTTACAGTTGGTTTGAACAAAAAGAAAAAGAAGAAGGTACAGATTGGGGGAACTGCAAACAGGCGGAAGAAGGAAGAGGGGGTTCAACGACATGAAAAGTCTCCGAATTCGCGGAAGACAAGAAAAGGAAACTCTCGTGAGCAAATCTCATCGATCGCGCCTAGCTCAAGAGCCGGATCAAATCAGAAAAGCAGGCGTTTCACAGGATTGAGCCGTCTGTACTAAAAAATTGAAAACAGGGAGAAGAGAGCGACCTGAAACAAACAGCAGAACGGAAGGGGGGGGAAGAAGTAGGAGAACACAAATGTCAAAAACTTCATGCAGTATTCTCTGTCTAAGTGCGAAGACTAGGGTCCGTGATAAACGAAGAAACACTTTGACGACGAAGAGACGAAAGAAGACTTGGACTTTTCTCAGGGTACGCTATCTGCGAAATGAAATAACGGGAAGATGACGTGCTTGCGGTCTACCAACTCACAAACGCGCTGAACCAGTGAGGGGGAGGAAAAGGACAACACGCGCCTCAAAGCGGCGTCAGAAAAAGGGAAAAAAGGGAAAGAGTGAAGCTTTAAGAGGGCCGTATTCCGACGAGGGTTGCCCACCTATAAGCTATATTTAAGGGGGAAATTGACGGCGACATGAAGAAGGTCTGGCGAGCCGAAGAAAAGCGGGGGGGAATAGATTTTGTGAAAAGAGGAAAAGTCCGCAGTAAAAAGATAGGGGGACAGCAATCATAAGTACAGAGGAAAAGGAGAACGGGTCACATTAAAAAAACACGACGGGAATCAGAGAGAAAAAGAGTCAATGATTGAGGTTGAATACGGGAAGAAGAACGAAAGTAAAACATCTTGGGAGGGACCTCTTAACCGCTTGGCGGGAAAAAGCAGATTCAGAAAAGCAAGAGCGGGTACTCCAGACTTAAAAAATCGATTCACAGGGGGGAAGAGGGGAAGGCGTTTGTCAACATTATGTCAAAGAAAAGGGGCAGCGTGGAATGCGGAGGTAAGGCGAATCAATGGGAAGACATAACTCCAAAGAGATGAGAACTCTGTTCCAAAATCAAAAAAGAAGGGGTGAAGAAAAGAGGAAAAGTTACGGCCTGTTGTCCGTTGCAGGGGGGAAGGGGGGGGGAGGGGGACAATGTGTGACTCAGAGTGCACCCCTAAAGGGATAGTCACAGTGGGTAAGTCCTGATTAAATGAAAGGGAAACCTAAAGGGGGGGCTTCATATGCCATAAGAACATAACGGCGAAACACTCAAAGAGAGGGGGAAGGAAGGTCGGGAAACTGGCCAATCGTCATCACAGGCGTAAGAACATTCAACCTGACCGCCGGAAAGACCTGCGTACTGAGGGTCATCAACATTGACAAAAAAAGATCGTAAACCGGCGATGGCGAAAATAACGCAGAAAGACCAAGTTGGCGGGCGTGCAACTCTGTAGGAACTGTATAACCAGGGGGGAAGTGGACGAAAGAACGATGAGTTGTCACTCGCCATTCGACAGGGCAAACTCAAAGGAGGGGGGGGGACCCATCAATGCTGTGCTTGTTCGGCCAAGGAGTCACACTCGTTTCTTTGGGGGGGGGGGGATTTTTTTGCGCCCGACAAAACGGCAGGTGGAATCAGCTTTCGTAGGTCAAAAAATTCTTCTCCTCAAAAGAGGAGGGGAAAAATCGCTCGGACATCTGCTACTCCTCGGGAAATAGAGGAAATGCATCACAATCGGAACCGCACCAATGCTCACCGCCATACTTCGGACGCGGTATCAACGACCAAGCGAAAGTTTCTCCTTAAAAGGGGGAAAGGGTCTCTGCCAACAAAGGTTCTTAGAGGGGGGGAAGAAAAAGGTCCAACACGTGGAAAGACCGACGTGAGCAGACGAACGAAAACGCTAAAAGGGGGGGACAGCAAAAAAAGATAGAGAACACAGAGGGGGAGGGAAATTGTTCTGAGGACTGCACATTATACAGCTACAATTAAAGTCAAGAGCAGTACCGGTTCTAGAATTCACCCTTCTAGGCACGCCTGAGGCTTGAGTGAAACTTTAGGGCAGAGGGAAAAAAAAAGAATACACTAGGAATGCGGGTGAGACTATGAAAGGGAGAGTTCAGTTCATGTGGAGCATTTGGGGCCTTTGATTGTCCAGCAAAGAGGGGGGAAAAATCAGCTCTCTTCGGATCTGATAGAGGACAAGTTGGAGTGGCGTTAAATCGAAAAGGGTGTTGTGGAACCGCTAAGGAGGAAAGGACACGTGAAAAGGGTCTAAAAATCACTTAACCAGGGAAAGGGGACAGGGGAAAGGAAAACGAACCCAAATAATGGTAGCCTTGAACCCAAAGAAAGACACACGCGGCTTTCATTGCTTGTGTCCTCATTGGGGCGTTTGGGCGTTAAACAGACGTGTGAGGAATTGAAGCGCAAATATCAGGGAAGGAAAGGCATCTATGGCTTAGCCGCATGTTGAATAGGGGAAGGGGGAAAGGGCATTGGAAAACCAAAGTGGCCGAAATCATCCAAAGCAAATGGGAAAACAACTTACTTGCTCAGGACTCGGCCAGAGGTCGGTATGCTGGAAAAGGGATTTATACCCACGCGTCTGTGAAAGAAAGCATATTTCAGGGATGTTCCCAAAAACGCCGGCCCTAGCACCAAATGCAGAGGAAGGAATAACAACGGGAGAAAGGGAGTAGATACGTTCTGAAGCAAGTCCAAGGTGTGAAAGGAAGGAAGGCCAGTATGACGTAAGCAATCGGCTGGATCAATGTGCAGGGGGAGACCTGGATCAGCCGATGACGTTCATTGACTTACGCGGGCGACATGATCTGCTCAACAAAAAAAACCCAACAAAGAGGATTAGAAGAGAGACTCATTAGAACTGACAGTCAAGGAAAGGAAATCTGGGAAGTCAACGGGGAGGAAAGAACCTTCAAAAAAACAAAAATTGATCAGAAAGCGATGTTTCGAGACGGAACGGTAATCTTGGTCAACCTTCTGGGGGCGGGAAGTTCATTGCGAAAGGGAGCATTGAAAGGTTTTAGAATGCTTATGTGCATAACTGGTCTTTCAAGTTCCAGGCTTGGGGGGAGAAATAACAAGAGAAATTCTGATCAAAAGGGAAAGAATTGGTGTGTAAAAAAATACTGTGGGGGAATGATCACCGTAAAGTAGTCAAATTACAAGGGAAAAAAAGAATAACTGTTTTCTATCACTAGTGGCGTGGTTTAGTGCTGAGTACAGTCGATACCCGTATTAAACAGGAGGGGGATCCAATTAGCAAAGTGACTAAAGATATTAGTCAGACAAGGAGGAAAAAGGTCTGGAGAAGCGCAAAAAAAAGAAAAAACTCGGGAAAAAAAACACAATTCAAGTCTTCCGTTGGCGACTTGTCTTGAAATTCCATGGGGGATGTAATTTTCTGGATATGGAATTATCTCTGTGTTCCCTTGTCTGCACAACGTAGACCGCGCAGCCCTGGGACTTCGGATCGATACTTCAGAAAAACGATAGCTGCACAGAAAAAACTATGATGTCGATCGTTGGAAATCGTGAAAACGATACTTAAAGCGAGCAGGAAGAGTGGATTTGTAAAAGAGTGAAGACTTGATTCAAGGCGTTGTTCCAAAATTGCGACCCACAGTGGAGCGCAAAACTAGGAGGTCTCATACGGGGCAAATTGACGAATGAGGAAGGTGAAGGGTCAACTCCAGGGCTCACAAGGCAGAAGAAAGAAAAGGGTACGTTGGAAGGCGAACAGTCAGGAGGAAAACATGAGCGGAAAAACTGATTGCGCGAAAGGGGGTGAAGACGGAGGGGAAAGTTTCTGGGGAGTAGTTGGGAACATTCTCTAACAGGGGACGGGAAGGGGACCATTAGCTTTTTGGGAGAAACGAAGGGTTGCATGTCGCGTTTCGGTCTGCCTCAGCTGCAAGGAAAGGTGAAGGTCTTTAAAGATAACCGGACTCAGAACAGGGGGGGGTGGTCTGACAATGTAAAAAACTGTGGGGGGGGTTAGGGGTCTTGAATCAAGAAGCATGGGGGAGGGCTGGTGGGCAGGTGCTCTCAGGAGGGGGAAGGGAAAGGACAATCCGTAAGGGGCAGTAAAAACGCGTGGCGGGACGGATAGAGGATAGAGAAGAAGAACCAAAAAGCGGAGAACCTGAGAAGAGGAAGGAAAAAAATTCAGTGTGAGAGCTTTACCCGGGAAGAGAACATTCCAGCCTGTTGGAGGATTCACCAGCGCCTGATGGGCACTCGTTGGCTCTCGTCGGTAGGAGGGAAAAGAAGGGATCCTCGCTATTTCATCGAAGAAGAAAATGGGCTTTTTAAAGCAAAATAGGGTTAAACACGAAATACTCGGGACTATACTGGGGGGGATTAGGAAAAGCAGGTACCGTCGCTGCACGTGCGGAGTGCGGGTGATGGGGTCGAAGTCGTTGGTTAAAGGGCCAAGAAGACAGGACTAACAATGATGCTTATACGTAAGGGCGTGTGTGGCGGCATGTGTTGCATGAGCGCTAAGCGGGGTAGTACGGAAGTCTACTGAATTCGACGGAAAAAAAAACAGTAAGTCTCTTGAAAAAAGCTCTGCGCAGAGTAAAATAGGAAAGGTCCTCGGACAGGAGAGGACATAATCGGAATAGAGAGAGAAAGGAAGAGTTAGCAAAGCATGAAATTTTTGGGGAACGCAGCACGGATTTGCATGCTACGTGATCGCAAGGTTTGTAGGATGGTAAAGGAAAGAGGAGTTAAAGACGATTCGCAAGGCGCAGGCGATTATGTAGTGAAATGGCGCGCATACCGGTGGAGGGGCGATCGTAAGACCGTTTTAGTTCCCACGGGACATGGGAAAAAAAACAAGGAAAGAGGGTCCACGAGCAAGGGCGAGATTGAAGAAAAAAAAATTAAAACGGAGAACTACCAGTTTGGAGCGAACCTGCATCTGGATTCCCGTGACATCGGATGTATCCGGGAAACAGGAGGAAGTGGAGCACGAATAATATCGAGGAGGATGTTCAGAGGTAGTGTCCCATTCTGGATACGGAGATGGAAAAAAAACTAAGGGAGAAAGAGGAGTAAGCTTGAAGTATTGATGCTGTGGCGTGAGGGAGGCATAGATGTCAAAAGTCGACTGGGCATAAGCCGTGATACAACTGAATCGAAAATCATTGGCTGGAAGGAGAAGGCTGGTTGGGCATTTTTTCCATCCCAGGAGGGAGGCAAGAGGGGAGTGTGACACGCTGGGTATCACTATCATCAAGTTTATTACTCGGATTGACGAGAAAGCTATAATAAACGGGGGGGAACAATAAACGCATCCCACTCGACTGCGCAAGAAATTACAACAAATGGGGAAAGCTTCAGTGAGGGGGGAGCTGCTAGCAAAAGCTTCACAGGCAACTTAAAAAAGACATATGCCCTCTCTAGTCTTGTGTGGCAACGAACTATTGGCGGCGTGGAAAAAGAGAGGTGATTCATAAGATTACTAACGCCTAGAAAGAAAGAAAGGGAGCGATGAAAGGGAAGAAAAGAAAACAACAAGCCTCTTTAAGTGGTCGTCTAAAGGAGTGAAAGGCAGTCAGGGACTGCTTAAAAGATGGATCTCGAGGACCGAAAGGGGGCCCCCTTGAAACTAGTGGCCAGGATTATCGAGCAGCCAGAAAGACACTACACTCTGCGAAGCGCGACAAGTGTTTGAGCAAAAGAAATGCTGGCAAGGGAGGGCGTGTCATGGGAAAAAATCTAGTTACGAAACAAGACTACCGAATGGGCGAGTTCCAAGTTCTCGAAAGTAATGCGTTATAGGATCAGTGCAAGAGAAGGCTAACCGGAGGAAGGGCTGCCAATCAAGCGTCTTATAAAGTTCAAAAAAGGAAAAAACGTTGCTTGTGCCGGTTGACAATTAAAACAGCCGTCTAACAGGGGGGGAGGAAAAGAGGGAAAAGTCGTAGGACGTTACCCAAGAATCGCCGAGAGGGAAGTAGGGGATGGTGGCAAATGGCAGAGAAGTTCAGCAACGGTTCATGAAATGGATCAGGAAGAGAGTATCGTGGGACATCAGGTCCAAGGGGAAGTCAGCGTATACGGGGTTCAGGTGGACAGGGGGGTATCGGAAAAAAATTGTCTGAGGGGGGCGCGCAAAGCTATTCAAAACAAAAAAAAAATCGAAGAACGTCCGCAATAAATCCAGTGCAGGAAGAGGAGTTTCTAAGGAAAACCGCTCAAAAACCCAAAAAAACGAGGAGATTGAAGAGAGAGAAAGCTGGGCCTATAAAACTAAACCAGGCTGGGTATCCAGGAAGGGCTTCGATGCCAGCGGCGAGGACATAAAAAGCCGTACGCAACTCGAGACAATGGACGTCGAGAGGCGCGGGGCGAAAGAGGGGGCACACATCATCTTTCAGAATGGACTTCCTAACGCTATGGGACTTGAACGGGTGGAGGAAAAGATTGACGCACTCATCTAAGAATGGCATTGGCTACTTCGAAGGGGTCGGCAGAATCAAAATCCCGAGGAGGAAGAGCACAACTGTTGAAGGCAGAGACAAATGACAACCTGCAAATCATATGTTTGGCAACGGCCTGCTTCGCCGTCGAAAGACGCGGGGGGAATACTTGGGAAGCGCTCTCGTTCAGGCCGCTCCTCGGAAAAAAAAGGTTAAGGGAGAAAAAGCTACAAAAAAAGAAGGCGCCTGCTGATGAGGGAGTAAGTGGAAAGTGGATGTTATGTGCTGATTTTTAACGGCAGATACTGGTTCAAGACTTCAGGGGAAAAAACGTGGGGCGTCCACGCCATGCGCGACTTTAAGCCGGGACGCTTAGCGGCGGCAAAGAGAGCGGGGAAAAGTAAAGTGGTAACATCAGATCGTGGCGCTGGGCATAGTCGGGCGGCCTTTAGAGGTCGCCTATAAAAAGTCAGGAGCGGGGGGTTTGATTGGGTCTTCAGCTCAAATAGAGGATCAAGGCTGGTTCGTGGGTCGGGGGGTTCAAGGATTCATCTCTGCGGCGGCGGGCCAAAAAAACAAATCAGGGGTAAATAGGCGCACGCAAAGACTGCACGGGGGCAGACCGGGTGCTGAGGCCCAGGGGGAAGTATTTCGCTGGGAAGGAGGGGGAGGAAGAATAAACAAAACGCAGGGCAGTGTCTGCACTCTGTAAAGACGAATTGATGGGGGAAGAAGGGGTCACGCGCTCCTTTGCTTCAACTCAGCGTCAATGCCAGAAGGGGGGGGAGAACTCATATTCCGCTCGGTCATTCGCTCAATCGAAGACTAAGGGAGGGGGGAAAAAATGCAGGCCTAAACAACGCGGCGCGGTCGACTTCAAATTCGCAAATGTGTTACAAGGAGGGGGAAAGCTATCGAAACAAAACGATGCATCCACCCAAAAAAATCAAATTATGGACGGGGAAGAGGGGAAAACGCATAACGTACTCATGAGGGGGGGGGACTACAGAAAAAAGATTTTGGGGAAAGATGCGTCGCCGCAGAGTCGGCCTAAGATGAACAGCAAAGTCATGTACGATTCAGGAAGGGGGAGGGAGAAAGGGACACCCATAAATTTCACGAAAAGCATAAAAGAAAAACAGAAGAAATGATGAAAAAGTAGAGGCCAGGAGGGAATTTTTTAGACTTCAGCTGCTTACGCTTGCGTTAACCGATGAAGAGAAGCCAAGGAAAGTAAGACTCAAAATGGCGGGGCAAAAAAAAAAGAGGACAACCTGCGCTGAGTGTCGAGCATTTCAAAACTACGTGCGAGGGGATATGAGGAAGCGGGGGATGCAAGAGAAAGGATGGGAAAACTGCATTCAATAATCTACCTTGGCGTGATCGCGGCGAAAAACCAACACATCGTTGAGACAAAGAAGGGGGGGAATAACGCATCGTAGAC